>Ga0209088_10001795_pt1 | contig 13567 bp, 7 predicted proteins | sample S_140625_EF_Meta_FD_187324 | JGI IMG/M metagenome (GOLD analysis project Ga0209088, IMG submission 187324) | Freshwater microbial communities from Lake Simoncouche, Canada to study carbon cycling - S_140625_EF_MetaG (SPAdes) (version 2) | ecosystem: Environmental > Aquatic > Freshwater > Lake ... | reverse complement strand
TCACCTCCGCCTCTTTTCCATCCTGACCCGCCCTTACCGAAATCAGCTCCGCATACTCCCCCGGCTCCGCCTGCTTCGTCTCACTCAACTTCAACCCTAGATTCGCCGCCATTTTCGGCGCGTTCACTTCATTCACCTCTCCCCCACCCGCTCCAAAGAGAAACCCCTTCAAAATACTCCTCGTAATCGGAGTGGTATCCTCCTCCCCAATTTTTCCGGCATAACTGATCGTCAACCGATCGCACCGGCTTGGCGAAATCTGTGACAACAATCTTCCCAGCCGAAATCCAAACTCAATCTGAGGCCTCAACTTGGCCATTGTCCTCGCATCCACACTCGGAATGTTCACCGCATTTCGTACCGCTCCCTCGGTCAAATAGTCCCGAATCGCCTCAGCAATCTCGATTCCCACACTCTCCTGCGCCTCCGCCGTCGATGCCCCCAAGTGAGGCGTCAAAATCACCTTCTTGTTCTTCCTTAGCGGATGATCCGCCGCTAACGGCTCCTCCTCAAAAACATCCAGCGCTGCCCCACCCACCTGACCCGCCTCAATCGCCTTGAGCAACACCGCCTCTCCCACCAACCCGCCCCTCGCACAGTTGACAATCTTCACTCCCTTGCGACACAACTTCAGCCGCTCCTCGCTCAAAATTCCTTTCGTCTCATCCGTCATCGGCAAATGCATCGTAATAAAATCCACCTGGGGCAACAGATCCTCCACCCGATCGATCAGCTCCACCTGCAAACTCCGCGCCTTTCCCGCCGATAGATACGGATCATACGCCATCACCCGCATCCCAAACGCGATCGCCCTTCGCGCTACCTCTCCCCCGATCCGACCCATTCCCAAAATTCCCAGCGTCTTCCCATTCAGCTCCGTTCCCTGAAAACTTTTTCGGTCCCAGTGCCCTGCCGACATCGAGGCGTGTGCCTGGGGCAAGTGCCGAGCCAAACCCAACAGCAGTGTAAACGCCTGTTCCGCCGTGCTGATCGTATTCCCGGCCGGAGTATTCATCACCACCACACCTTTCTCCGTCGCCGCATCCACATCCACATTGTCCACGCCTACCCCGGCCCGACCCACCGCCCGAATGGTTGGACACCCCTGTAAAACTGCTTTACTGACCTGTGTTTGGCTGCGCACCACCAGCGCATCGCAACCCTTCAACTTTTCGAGAAGCTCCTTCTCCTTCAGGGTAGGACTTTCAATGACCTCAATCTGGGGACATGCCTTGAGAACATCCACTCCGCTGGGGGAAACCCCGTCCGTCACAAAAACCTTATATTTAGCTGGCATTAAAAAGTTCTAGCAGAGCCACACCACAGAGCAACGCTGTCCCATCTTCTCATTTTAATAGCCTCCCTTCACGCCAAGTCCGGTACGTTCGCTACGGATCTTGTTTTAAAAAGCCTTCCCGTCTTCTCTACCCCGACCGGCGTCGGGCCTTACCGCCCTTTGCGCAAGGAATCTACCCCACCAACTCTTACGGTACTATCGCTTCAACTTTTATGAATCCCTTATCACCACCTGTCAAAGTCGCCTCGTACTGCTGGTAATCACCCAACCCACTAGGTTGAGGCGAGACCGGACTAGAAGAAACTGTGCCTGAGAAGGCAGACCCCAAATTATCGGTCGACTTCACTGTATAGATAACTCCAGTCCGCTGCAGCCACGTGATTTTGATTCCACCCACCACGCTCACCTGCGTTACCGCACGGCTTGCACCGCTCACAGGACTTGTCCCAAAGGCAAACTCCGCACTGTTGTTCATCCCGTCCCCGTCCGGATCGGCCGTTCCCGAAGCATCATCACCTGTCAGATTGAATCCATCCAGATAGTTGCTCAACGGAGTCCCAAAGACGCCATCCACCCCCGTCACTGTCACCATATCATACTTCACGGTTCCAGTCGTACCGTACGCGTCACTCGTTCCATCCGCCCTAGCGATGGCACTGGTTCCTGGCGCATAGGCTGAGATGACTCGGAAACCAAACTTTGCATTGTTCTGCGCTCCCGCCACCCCACTCAGATCCGCCGACCGCTGTAGGAGGGTCGAGTCCACCTTATCCAAGGCATACAGTCCGCTCTCTATCGCCACCCCAGGTGAATCGCCCACCTTTGCCGTATAATCTACCCACACGGGCGAACTCGGCGTCACGTCCAGCGTGTACTGGAATTTGGTGTATTTAGAGGCCGATCCACTCGCCGCAATATCCCAGAAAACCTTCACCTCCTTTTTACCCGCCGTGCTTACCGCAAACTGCATACCCGTGAATACCCCGCTGGCTCCCTTGATGCTGGCCACCTTGTTGGCTGCCGCGCGGTCGGATGAACCGCTAGGACCGTTGACGAAACCTGCGGTGACTCCGCCTACCGCCGAGGCCGTCCCGGATCCAGTGTTAGGACTCAAATCGCTGTTGTTAAAGTTCCACTGAGAGATTACCCCACTTGTGATGTCCGCATAAGGCATAACCCGAATCTCCCTTCCAACACTCACAGCATTCGCGGTTGGATTCCGATTAAAGATTTTGAAATAGTAGAATTTAAGATTCGTTAACCCAGTCACCGTCGCGCTGATCGTGTTCCCATCCCCCGCAAATATCGTGGTGGCCTCGCCGATCGACGTTCCATCACCAAAGGACAAACTCCCAGAGTAGTTTCCAGAAACCGTTGGCTCATCTGCCACTGAACTTCCCTCCCTACCCAATAAAACCAAACTGTAACTCGCATCCGACCACCATGACAGAGCCGCTTGACCATTCTGCCCATACCCATAGTTATAACTCGGTTGGACCAACCCAGTTCCGGTCCCTGTGAAAGTGTATTTCCCAATCACCATCCCCCCAGAAGACACCGTCAAGACCGCCGTCTGCGCTCCAGTGCTCGTTGGCGCAAAACGCGCCGTTGGAAAAACATAATCCACCGATCCACTGCTTAAGGAAACCGATAAAGTATTGGCGAAGGGGCCCCCGCTTGCCGAAAGCAAAAAGTCAGGCCTATCGAAGGCAAAATCTATTGTCTCCCCTGGTAGTACTCCTCCATCCAGCAGAAAATCTTTGTCGAGCAAACTCCCCAATGAAATGGAGCCAAAATTTGTTCCAGCAATCGTCGGATCACCCCGAAAGATCCCCACCACAAACGCCGTCGCACTCGTCACCGCCGTAGGCCCCTCACCCACCGTGATATACCCCGTCGTCGCTCCCGCAGGCACCGTCACCGCCAGCTCGGTGGAACTCACCAGACTAACCAAACTCGCCGCTATTCCGTTAAACTTCACGGGTATTCCAGCAGAAAAATTTACTCCTCGGATTGTAACCTGAGTGTTAACAGGTCCCGCCGAGGGAGTGAACGAACTAAGGATCACATTCCGATCCACCTCATAACTCAAAACAAAGTTATCCAATCCGATTCCTGCATCGAGGCCGGCGTTATCCTTATCCTGCCAACGCACGAATGCCATCTCCCCTGCCGCAAGGCTCAACGGAACAGCCACATTGGAAAATTGGACCTGATTCGCCGGAAGGCTTCCATCCAGATTCACTGGAGTGGTGCCATAAGCGACAGGAGCAGGTCCCGTGATGTTCAGATTCGTCTGACTGAGGGCATTGGAGGAGATCAGGAAGTTAGAAACCGAATTAGATGTCCCATCAATTTTACCATAACCGAAAACTAACACATTGGTTTCCGCCGAGCCTGTAGAAGAAGACGGAATCGCATTTCTCCAAAACTCAGCCGTGAAGGATACTTTTACATTCGTGATCGTTCCCCCCGTGTCGTTCCTGATCAAGGCCCCAAAAGCCATAGCAGTTGTCCCAGTCGCAATCGTGCCCACCGCCCGGTTCACATCATTTGCGTTACCGAAACTGTAAAGCGTCCCTGTGCTTGTCGTCCCCGCATTGGCCAATAGATCGGTGGCCGACGTTCCAGTTCCAGCGATCTTCGCCCCATACCAGCCGTTCACCGTATTCGCAGTGATCGCGCCCAAACTCACCTGCACCCCATTACTCGCAGGAAAAACTTTCACCACGGCATTGATTCCCAACCCGTTAAAGTTCTGGCTGTAACTGTTGCTGCTGGAACCATCCAACGCAATCGGGGTGATTGGTGCAGGATCGGCGTTCAGCACGGTCAAGGAGGCCGTCCCTGAGGTGCAGTTCGTCGCACTCGCCGTGACTACCGTCGACTTCTCCGAGTAGCCTGAGTCGGTGACCCCCGTCGCGGCAAAGTTCACGCTCGTCTGGCCAGCGGGAAGGGTGACGCTGGAGGGAACCGTCGCTGCAGTTGGCGTTCCACTGTTCAAGTTGATCGTCAAATCCGCAATCCTAGGCGTAGGAAGTGTGACTGTTCCGGTGGACGTCGCATTTTCATACATCAGTACCGGATTCATACTTACCGTGATCGTTGGATTGGTCACCGTGGCGGTCACCGCAACATTGGCTGAGGTGGCCCCAGCACTTGCCAGCACCACGTTGCCGGAAGGGGTGCTGGCGCTGTTCGTTCCTGCCACCCGTACTGAAACCGTGTTCGCTGATAGTCCGTTGCTCTGGGGCAAGGTTAGCGAGTTGGCAAAATCAATCCCGTTGGCAGAAACCTGAAAACCAGCCGGTGCCGTCACCGTGAATTCATTTGTTAGGTTTTTGGCGGAGACCGTGAAGCTCTGCGAAGCAGAAACCGACCCAGAGGATGCAAAGAACGCCGGCAACGCGTTAGTCAAAACGGTGATAAAAGGGGTCGTGTCAGGAGAAACCGTCCCATTCACAACCAAGATCTTGTCCGTAGCTCCACTGCTCGAAACCGTCACGTTCCCCGATAAGGACGACGCAGCAGTCGTCGAGGCAACTCGGATCGTGACTGTGGTTGGGGCAACCGACCCGCTGGATCGTGCCATTGTAATGGGTGAAGAGGAGTAATCTCCCGTTGTCTTAATTTCGAACCCAGCGGGTGGAGTAACCGTAAGATCACCCGCCAAATTATATCCCGAAACGATAAAGGTCTGCTCACCTGAAGCCGTGCCCGAAGTGTTGGAAAAAGGATTCAAGGAACCATTCGCATACACCACCGGCCCGTTGATGACGGATACACTGATTTTGACGTCATCGACCCGCCAATTTCCCGATCCTGAGCCAGTTCCGTTGTATCCATAAATCCTAAATGTGGTTAGGGCTGAAGAGGCGACAGACAGAACACCGAAATCCTTAATTCCCCAACTGTTGTCGCTCAGCGCTGCAGCCGTGATCCCGATTTCCGAAGCATAATTATCCACAGAGCTACGCAAGGTTAGATTTTTTGGCCCAGTGGAGGTGCTTCTGGATCCAAAAGAAAGTCCCGCAAGGAGGAAGCTATATCCTGCAGAGGGTGTGAGAGTAAATTCAAAGTAAGCACTTGTACCTGTAATTAGTGCTCCTCCATTTGCTGTGAATCCAATGTTACAACCTGCAGAAGCACCAGAGTAGGAAGTTCCTGATCCAGAGGTTGTGGCAATAGTTCCTTGTGTAATTCCTCCGATTGTTAAATTTGCAAGGGGCGTCCCAGAGCTTGGCGATGTTGTTCCAGGAGTTGTAGAACCGAAATTCCAAACCACATCCGCTGCATGGACTCCTGACGAAAAGCCTATCCCTACCCAAACCATCGCGATCCAAATCGGAGTCCACCTCTTTTTTTCTGCCCCACCCCTTCCGAAAAACCGATTTTTATGCAACTCAACCCTCATAGGTTCAATTTGCTACTCTATTTCGTAAAAGCTACCCCTCTTTTGTTACAATCTAGAGACATTTGTAAACAGAAAGTAATGCCGTAAGTTGTTATATTAAAACTATATGTGTATGCTAAAAAAAATCACCCGAACTAGATCATTCCCAACGTGCGGCTTTTGAAGGCCCAGCCAAAAAAACAAAAATCCCCAGCTCTACTTAAACGTCCCAACAGGTTTGTCCTTGTTTTTTGGATCCACCACCCAAACCGCCACACTAGAGGGGACCACGTAATTACTCGAACCGACTGTGTTTGTTAAAACACCCGCACCGTTCGTATCAATCTTGATAAAAAAATTGGACTGCCCTTTGTAAAAGCCACTGGGGGTAACTAATCCCAATGTTGCATTGGTAAACTTCGGCGGCACTTCCAGAAACGCAATTCCGCGTGTATTTTGCGCACTCGTCCCCGTCGAGTTGGTTGTGCTCATCAAAGCTAAAAAGTCTTTATCCGTTTTCCCAGTCGTGTTGGAAGGATATGCCGAATACTCCGCATAAAATGCATTCACCGCCGTCTTGATCGATTCCGCCATCGCGGCCACCTCTGCCTTCTTCCCCGCCTGAATCGCCCCATTGATCGCTGGCAAACCCAATCCCGCCAGCAACCCAATGATCGAGATCACCACCAGCAACTCCACCAAGGTGAACGAACTGCTTTTTGCCTTTGGAAATTTGCGAGATGAAGTTATGTTCATAACTATGACTACACCCACTCTCACTCCTTTCCACCAGAAAATATTCGCTCACGCCAAGTCCGCTAAGGCCGCTACGAATTTTAAGTACCAACCTTCATGCACCCTTCGCACATTCAAACCTTCGCATATTCAAACCCTGCGAAGCTCAGCAAGGTTTACCGTGACTGAGCGAAGCAGGGCCGCCTTCACCCTCATCGAACTCCTCGCCGTCATCACCATCATCGGCATCCTCGCAGGCCTTACTCTCGGTGCCGCTGGCGCGGTTCGCCGTCACGGTGCCACCTCTACCGCAAAAGCCGAAGTCGCGGCTCTTCAAGCAGCATGCGAACGCTACTATGCTGACAACAACTCCTACCCGACTACCAACTCGATGCCCGACCCGAGTTCAACTTCTGACGTTAACCCAAGCCCCACCAGCAAGTATCCGACAGCTGGAAAATCCCTTTTCAATGCTCTCTTTGGAACCAACCAGTACAACCGCGCCCCATCCACAAAACGTTACTTCGAACCAAAACCAGCCATGGTCAGCAGCGCAACTGGCGCAGACCCTTATCTAATCGACCCCTGGGGCTATGCCTACGGTTACAACTCCAACGGCACAAATGCACCCCTCATTTGGTCCACCGCAGGCCAAACAACATCAGGCGGAACAAACAAGTGGATCACCAGCTGGCCAAAAATGTAAATTGCTGTACAATATAGTATTAAATACTAAATTATATTTTCCAATATTTACTTTGTAAGCTACTGTTGACAATGTAAATCAAAGGTATATATACCTTAATCGTGACATTCTTAACTACCTTCCCCGCTAAGTTCGCCACCTTTTCTTCAAAACAACCTTCGCACCCCGCGTCTGGGCGCGTCCCGCAACCGCGGGATTCGCACATTCAAACCCTGCGAAGCTCAGCAAGGTTTACCGAGACTGAGCGAAGCAGGGCGGCCTTCACTTTGATCGAACTCCTCGCCGTTGTCGGCATCATGGGCCTCTTGGCCGTTGTCGCTGTCCCCGCCCTCAAAGGCCTCACCGGAAGCGGTGGTCGCAAACAAGCCCTTAGCCAAGTCATGGGCGCCCTCGAAATCGCCCGCAACACCGCCATTTCTACTGGCACCAACGCCGCCGTTATTTTTCCCGATAGCACATTCGCATCAGGCGATGCCTACAAATACCGCTCGATGGCGGTCGTTTCTTACAAGGACTCCACGATCGCTGCAAACATCGCTGCAAACACCACCCCCATAGCTTACGATAAGCTAGTCTCAAGCTGGATCGTCCTTCCCCAAGGCATTTCCTTTCTTCCCAAATATCTAAGCACTACCACCACCACCAATATGATTTCAGTCTCCGCATTGATCCAAATTCCACCAAAAACAAATAGCACCACCATCACTTGCCCCGGCATTATTTTCCAATCCGATGGGGGTCTTTTGGATGGCTCAACAATTGCAGGAGTTGGCTTTTTCGAAGGAACAGTCGATGCATCAGGAAAGACCAATCCCACCTCAAAAATGACCAACTTCGAAACCGTCCGCCTCACCCCCTACACTGGTCGAACCATCCCCACCCTCGCCGCTGATCCCAAATAAACATGAAATTTAACAACCAACCCTGCCTAGCTCTTCCTGAGTCGCCGAAGTTAAGAGCGAAGCAGGGTCACGCTAAGTCCACTACGTTCGCGAAGAATTTTTCTGACCAAAAAAACAACCCTTGCCGTCTTTACCCCGACTCGGTCGGGGCTTTGCGTCCTTTGCGTGAGCCATCTCCCACACCTCACGCCAAGTCCGCTAAGGCCTCAATGCAAGAACGCTTTTCAAAATTCCCTTTTCTCAAATTCCGAATTCCGCGCGTAAGCGCGTCCCGCAACCGCGGGGCGCATTTCGCATTTCCAAATCAAATCACCCCTTCCCATCCTTGGCGTCCTTTGCGTGAGCCATCCGCCTTCAGCCTCACCGAAGTCGTCATCGCCATGGGCGTGGCCGCCGTTGCCTTCACCTCCATCATCGCCCTCTTTCCCCTCGGCCTGAACATGAGCAAAGAAAGTTACGAAGCCACCCAAGCAGCTCTCATTGCCCAAACCATCATGGCAGACCTCAATGATGCTCTCTCAACAAAGGACGCCTTGGGTAACTACGCAAAACTGATTCAGAAAGGAGGAGACACTTTTACATTTGACACTCAGAACTATACGACCATTGCGCTCAGTGGAAACACCAGCAGCACCTTCTATCTTGCCTACGATGAGACTGTCCGTTCCAACTCCACATTAAAACCTATTTTAATCCGCCCCTCCGCTTTTAGCGCCTCACTACCCCAATGGTACACGGATGGAACCAACGGAACCTTTGCCGTGGTCAAAGTCATCATCAGCCAAACTTTCGTGCTCGGATCCTCCAGTTCTAGCAATCCGCAAAAGATCGATGTCTGGGTAGAAACGCCCGGGAAGTTCCGCGATACAAACCGGGTCCAGTTTCTTTTTACAGGAGTCATACCTGCGTCATGAACAAAACTTGCCACCATCCGGCTATCTTTCATTTTAGACAATCCTTCGGGTCCTTCACCCTCATCGAGTTGATGGCCGCTACCACGGTCCTCTCCGTAGTCCTCCTGATGATGGTGGGGATGCAGGACCAGATGTCGAAGGCCTGGTCCAACGCGAATCGCCGGACCGACGCCAACCGTGAGGCTCGAGCTGCCTGTCGACTAATGGCCAAAGACTTTTCGTGCCTTGCCCTTAGGGGAACCAACGGCTCCCGAACGGCAATGCGGGGACCTGACGTAACGAACTCCCCGATCTCGTTTTACTACTTTAGCGGCACAGGTAACGTGGTCGGCAGTGCGCTGACCATGCCCACCAATCTGGCTCCCAACACATCCTATCTGTTTGGAGTTATCCCTCGAGCACCCCGTTCAGCCAATGAATCAGATTTTGCGCTGATCGGTTACTACGTTGCTAGTGACAAGAACGTTAATATCAACGGATTTTCTGTAACAAACTATAATCTCCACCGTTACTATAAAATCTCAAATGCCGACACAATTCCTGCCTTCACTAAATGGATTGGAGACAAACAAGCAAACTCTCTATTTCCCAGCGTATCCACCAACGATGAAATTCTCGCGAGGAATGTCTGCAATCTGCAAATCAAGGTTTTCGGCTCAACCAACTACCCCAACGGGCTGAGCTCGATAATTAATTACGGATCAAGTGTCATCAATGGAATTTACCAAGGCAACAAAATGCACTTCGAGCTAACTTTCTACCCGGACGATGTTGCACAAAAACTAAACTTCCCCTCCGCCTGGACCAACACCGATAACCTACAAAAGCACGCCCGCTCTTATGAATTCCGCGTCGATTGCACGGAAATCAATGATTGATTAGGACATGAGAAAATCCGCTCCATTTTCTTCTCCCAGCTTCGCTCTGATCAGCGTCCTAGCTTTGGTCTCCTTGGCAGCTTTGACGGCTACGGCATTTCTGGCCTCCGCTAAGTTGGAACGCCAAGCCACCGGCTCTCTTAGCCGCACAGTACAACTCGAAATGGCCCTGAGCGCGGGCGAAAAATGCGCTGAGCAAACCATGGGCGATGCCATTCAGCCCTCTGGCGGACCAAATTTTGTCACCACCCTCTATCGTGGCTCTGGCGTGAACGACTGGACGAACGAGGATGGCTACTTGTTCATTGGCCAACCCAATTCCGTTAAAAATCTCAAATGGACCTACTATGCGGGCTTCAGCCCCAGAACCCTGACGAATCTGGATACAAATGTTATCGAATCCTGTATCCGCTGGACCAATTCCCAACAAGGAGCGTTCGCCAGCGAAATTTCCACGTTTATGAACGGTGCCACCAACGGCTTTTCAACCAACCCTGCCGTAGCAGCCACAAGCAAGATCTGCACTTTACTTCCTCTTTTGGGCGGTCGCACCTCCCTACCCGTCGGCTGGGTATATCTTTACCAGGACAAAAGAATCCTTGGCACCACCAAGACCACCAATATTCCGATGGCCCGTGTCGCCTGGTTTATGGAGGATCTCAGCGGCAAAATTGATGTCGAACGTATGGGTTCCCTCAGCACCCGCGACACGGGAACCAATCCCGAAGAAATCAGCTTGATTAACATGCTTCGCACGAACGGGGCCTCCGTGATCAACGGTGCAAACCTCGCAAATCTCACCAATAGTACCAACAGGAAACTTTTTTTCACCCCGGGACTCTTGGCCAGTTCCAATTTATCCGTATTAACCAATACCAACGATCTGCGCTACTTTGCCACAGGCCTTCGCGAATGGAGACCCACCAACGCCGCGGGAGACAACGGAACGGTCAGCTGGATTCCCGCTGGGATTTTTTCTTATGTATCGAACCCAACAACATCGAAGACCCCGGTCGGATACAAATGCTCCGGCTATCTCAAAATGGATCTAAACCAAGTAATTGCCAAAAAAACTGTCACCAATATTTCGGATTTTATCAAAGATAACCTTCCTGATTTCACCAACCGCGCCGGAGGCATGAACGGCACAAACTATCTTTACGCTTTGGCCGCCAACATGATCGATTATGCGGATACGGACTCCAACCCCACCACCACCAACACCCCTGTTGGTAACCTCATCGCTGGGTTCGACAATTACCCTCTTCCAACCATCATTTTTGACAAGATCAGCTTGGCAGGAACCGCTGTTACTATAACCCCCTACTGGCAGTTTTGGAACTGCTCATCCTTGGAGTCTCCTGAAATTAAATATCAAATAAAATATGATTTTGCTGATACCTGCTATTCTTACGTGACAACCAATACAACAACAACAAATGCCCCCGTCACCAATTTGGTCGCAGGCAACCCGAGATTGGTGGCGGCACCAATAACCACAAATATCACCATAACCAACATTCCTTCTGGAGGGGCATATATAACAAATTTAGTGATACCTATTGTGGTGGACTTGACTAATACGCCGATTCAAATTCCGCCAATTAATGCCCCTCTAAAGCTAATTAAAATTTGGATTAACAGTCAAAGCGGTAGTACCAATATTTCGAATTCGTTTGTCGTTTCTTTGACCAATGGAGCAATCGCTAGCCGGGCAAATACCGGGTTCGAAAGAAAGGCAAAAACAATTTCCCTCAACTCAAATGATTGGTCGGGGGGTATGCCAGGCCTGCGTTACGATAACGTTGCGGGTATCAATACCAGCTTTAAAGTCCCACCCTCAGGCGACCCACGCATGCTCCTTTATTTCACTAATAACACCAACACCGGCTACCTGAGTGCCTGCGATTATAATCAAAACGTGGAATGGGGACTTGGATTTGCTCAAACAAAAAAAGACGCGTTTAATGGATCCCCTTACTCGGGAAATCCTGGCAAATGGACAGATGGGTCTGATACTAACACCCCATTGACTACTGGCGCCACGTTTACGGATGCCCAAGATCCGTCGCCGCTCGGGCTTATTGCTTCTAAAAATTTATCCTCAGCTCAGTTGTCGACTAACCCTACTGGTCTCTACACCAACATTTTTGAGTTGGGTAATATCTTTGATCCGATTCAATGGGTCAGCACCTCAATCACGAACCCATCCATGTGGGTAAACTGTGATATCGATGCCACCACCACTTGGGCAGCGAACCCCATGTACGGAGGAGGACAGACTCTACGCATCGGTCGGCCGGAACACTCCCGCTTTGCTTTCACGAACCTTGGCTCAATTCCTAACTCTCAGCCAATTCCCAACACGGGCCAATCCGCCGCCGCTCTGCTCGATCTTTTCTGTATCGGCAACCCCTCCATCGTATCGTCCAATGGAATCTACCGCACAGGCGGAAAGATCAACCTCAATACCGCCCCAGCTCCTGTCCTCGCCGCTCTCGCTGGCGGAATCAAACTCAGCAAGGACCCCAACAAGAAAGGCACCGAGGTCAATACGAACATGATCTCGGCCTTTACCAATGGTGTAATGCGATTTCGCTCAGTTTACCCCTTTCTAACCCCCAGCCATTTGGCATTTATCTCTTCAACTTATGGTATTACCGGATGGACCAATAGTGCGAATTGGACGCTAAATGCGGTTTTTTCCACCAACACAACCGGCGTGCCTGGAGTGAGCAGCCTGAACGATCAGGGCCGAGAGGAGTGGTTTTCTAAGATCTATGGATTGGCAACCGTCTCAAGCGTAAACTACCGCTTTTACATCGCTGCCCAACTGGTTGATACAAACTCAAACGCCGTAGGACCGATCGCCAGAAAGTACTGTCAGTATGCCGGCAGGCCTGACACCACTACCAGCTCCAGCAAAACCAATAATTACGGAATTAATATTTTTTCTTGGGCTCTAACGACAGGGCAAAAGAAGGTTTTTGAATCTCCCTATTAATTTTCCGTGGAGCGATTGTTTTGCAGCTATCACTATTTTCTGAACTGTTTTATTTTCTGCCTTATCCCTCCAACAAGGGCTTTCACCCCAAACACCTCCGTCTCCCGATGCCCACCCAAAATCAGGTTGATACCTAGCTCCTTGGCCTTTACCTCCGTAGGGTAATCCACCTCTCCCGTGATCAGGGTGTCCAGACCTGCTTTCACCACCTGATCCAGATCCCCAAATCCCCCCGTCACAATTCCAATCTTCCGGCAAACTTTCGGCCCACGCCCCAACACTACCGCCTTTCTGCCTGTTGCTCGAGTGACCCGGTTGACCAGATCGCTCAACTTCCACCTGCCCCCTTCCACCTTCCACCCAATCGCCTTCCCCATGGCCACACCAAAAGGTTTGCGCTTCCAATCACCCAAACCCAAAGCCCTCAACAGCCCGATCGAATTCCCCAACTCAGGATGGGCATCTAATGGAAGATGGGAGGAATAGATCGCCACTCCCAATCTCCTTGCCTCCCGAATCCTCTTCGCCCGAATCTTTCGATCCAACGCCGAACTTCCCCAAAAGATTCCGTGATGCACGATCAGAAAATCCACCTTCTCCTTTCCCGCTTTTAGAATCGACTCCATGTCTGCATCCACCGCCCATCCCACTTTCTTCACCGGCTTGTTGTGGCTCACCTGCAATCCGTTTTTCGCCCCCGGATAGTCTCGAAACTTTTTTGTCTCTAAGATCCGGTCG
>Ga0209088_10001793_pt1 | contig 13579 bp, 17 predicted proteins | sample S_140625_EF_Meta_FD_187324 | JGI IMG/M metagenome (GOLD analysis project Ga0209088, IMG submission 187324) | Freshwater microbial communities from Lake Simoncouche, Canada to study carbon cycling - S_140625_EF_MetaG (SPAdes) (version 2) | ecosystem: Environmental > Aquatic > Freshwater > Lake ... | reverse complement strand
TTATGTTTTGAACTTGTGCTGCTCCGTTGCAGTGATACAAATGTAATACTTGTTTTTTTATCTGCAAATATATCTGCAAAAATAATCTAAGTTTTTTTTCGGTATACCCTACCATACTTCAAAAGGGCATAATTCTGCTTACTATCCACAATCATCATCTTGCCATCCAAGTCTTCCAGGTGAAGCCTGTGCCACACCTTTTGGAAGTGATCAACAGTTATCCCATACTTCTCCTTATAAGCATCATAGGTCAATCTATCTTTCTTGGGCCTTGTGCCTTTGATGCTGAGAATCTCTTTAACCATTGCCTTATTATATTCATTGACAAGAACCCATGGCTTCTGAAAGCCATTCATCTCAATAAGAGCAAAGGCAGACTTATAGCGACTAAATCGGTGTTGAGGTATGTTGAACTCCCTACAGAAGTCACTCATTTTTAAAGATGTCATTTTTAATTCTAATTGGCTTAGGTTTGCAAATGTAATTGCAAGAAATTTATGGCAGGGTTCTATTTTGAATTTTTACATACTAATCCGGAAATGCTGATTGACCTATCCGGTGGCTTTAAGAAATATGTTGGCAAAGAGGATGACTTTCAGAAGTCAGTTGCTAAGTATTTGGACAATGTTCAAGCCACTTGGTTTCATTGCCCGAATGGAGGTAGTAGGAATGCTATAGAGGCAAGCAAACTCAAGGGCATGGGAACTAAGCCAGGAGTGCCTGACTGCTTGATTCTCGACCAGCTTAAAGGCTTCTCAGGTTTAGCCATAGAGTTGAAGGTAGGTTACAATAAACCTTCAGAGCAACAATTGGCTTTTCTTGATAAATTAGTGGCTCAGAATTGGCTGGTTCTTGTGAGCTGGTCACTTGATGAAGTAGTAACGGTTATAGATTGGTATTTTAATATTTCAAAAAAATGAAAATCAACGAGAAAGGTTTTTGGGAAAACAAGACCTCAGAAGGTCACATGCATGATCGCAGGCTTGCCTTGGCAATTGCTGCTATGCTACAAAAGGAGAAGCTACAGAACTTAGTAGACTTTGGCTGTGGGATGAACTATTATACCGAGCAGTTCAGACAAGCTGGAATAATCTGTCAGGCTTATGATGGCAATCCAAACACATATGCTCTTACATTAGGCACTGCAAGAACTCAAGACCTATCAGTTGAGTTTGACTTAGGCGAAAAGTTTGATTGCGTAATGTCTCTTGAGGTAGGGGAGCATATTCCAGCAGAATTTGAAAGCATCTACCTTGATAATGTGTGCAAGCATGCCAATGGTTTAATTATTCTTTCTTGGGCAGTACCTGGGCAAGATGGTGATGGGCATGTAAATTGCCAAAGCAATGAACACATCATTGATGAGATGCATTTAAGAGCCTTTACATTTGATGAAGTAGCCACGAAAGCACTCCGTAACTCATCAACATTGTGGTGGTTTAAGAACACCATTATGGTTTTCAGATAATTAATTTTGATTCTTGGCTTAATTGGTTTTTTATTTGCAAAAAAATAAATCAAACATGAGCCAAGAACTAATTGACAAGCTTGCTGAGTGCAAGAGAATTGCTGACAATCACAGAAGAGCAAGGGATTATCACAAGGAGCAGACTGCCAAGGTCAAGCAATTAAATGAGGACAATCTGCTTAAGTTGAATCATGCCAACCAGGATTACCTGAAGCTTCAGAAAGAGTATTACTACTGGAGATCAGTAACCTTTGCCATCACTGTGTTTGCTCTTGCTATGACTGTTCTATTCTTTCACTGTTTACGCAAATGAAAAATGACTTTTCTAAATTCACATGCTTTGTTCGGGGCATTATAGAGACAGGCTTTGTCATTAAGCATTCTGATAAGGCTCTAAGGCATGATGTGAAACTTCACTTTAATAGGCTACTTCATCACTCCGTTGAGTTTGAGAAGTTCCTGCACCAGCAGTTAGGCCAAGACATGGCAGAGGCTGAGGATACAATTAATAGTTCAATCATTGGCTTAGTGTGGCAGATATTTGACATGGAAGAGGATGAGGTCAATAAGTTCATTGAGTACATCAATAATTTTGATGAGCATTTGAAAAAAGAAGCTTAGATTTGCATGTCGAAAGACCCCAATTGAGACCTGGGTTATAAGTAGAAACAAATGAAAAATATTAAAGCCTCATCCGGTAAGTACTTGTCAGCCTATGTTTCGGCTGGTCTCAACAAGGAAAACTGGATGAGGTTTTTCTTTTATGAAATTAAATTTTGGAAAGTTTAAGGGACATGAAATTGAAGATGTGCCTACAAGCTACTTAGCCTACTTACTTGAAGCAGACTTTGTAGATTATGAAATTAAGGCTGAATGCCTTGGAATTATTAATTTTAGATACTCAGATTATGAACTACCAACAAAGCACTTCAATTATGAAATTATTGATAAAGCTTTTAAAAAGTTAGTTCACAAGCATCATCCTGACACCGGAGGCAATCATTATGCCATGATTGCTTTAAATGAGTTTAGACAAACATTAATTGAATCCTTATGAATGGTTATCAACTTACCAGGAGATGGTTCAACTTCACTTTTGATAATACAGAAGCAAAGGTTCAGCATACTGCAATCTATTGCTGGCTGATTGAACTAAACAACCGTTTAGGTTGGAAAGATGAGTTTACAATTAATACTCAGTTTACTATGGAGGGCTTATCCATAGGAAATAAAAACACCTATTTAAGCGCACTTACTGATCTTGAAAATTGGGGTTTTATTAAGACTATTAGACCTTCAGTAAATCAAAATTATGGCAGAGTAATTACACTCCGCTGTTACGATAATGACACGGCGGTACATACGGCGATTACTACGGCAATGGATACGGCAATGATACAACAAAATGACGACAATGATAACGGCAGTGTACCCATAGTTAAACAAGTAAACCAAGAAACCACTAAACCAAGAAACCATAAACCAATTAAAACTCAAAATGAGTTTCAAGAGTTGTTGAATAAATATGAAGAAAACTATGGGTTTGCAATGATTAATGACTTTTGCAATTATTGGACAGAAACTGACCAAAAAGGTAAAATGAGATTTCAGGCTCAAAAATTCTTTGACATTAAAAAAAGGTTAGCAACTTGGAAACGAAATTCTACTGATTTCCATAAAAACAAAAAAGAGGCAAGCACGGATGTTCCGCAGGAAAATGCACCCTACAAGCCTCCACATCAGAAAGGAGTTGATTTTTCAAACTGTATCCCTAAAACCAAACAATAATGGAATTCCAAAACGAAGAAATAGAAAAGCAAGTGCTTTCTGCCATGATGCTTTTTGATGATGAAAGATTAGAAGCCTTTAACATCCTGCCATCAGTAGAGGTCTTTCAGGTTGATAAAAACAAGGTAATTGCAAAAGCCATACAAGCCCACCATGATGCCGGTGAGTCAATCAATTTAGAAACTCTTGCAGTCACTCTAAAAAAATCAAATCTGATTAATGAAGCTGGAGGTGTTAGATATTTGACAAGCATATTCACAAGCCTTAAGCATCCTGGTCACATTGAAATTCATTGCCGGATACTTGTTGAACAGTATCTTAAAATGAAAACCTATTTCATAGCTCAGGACTTGCTTGCTGGATCAACTTCTGATGCCATTGATATTTTTGAACACCTTGCAAAAATTCAGTTACAATCGGATAACCTTCTTGCATCAACTATCAACCAAACAGAAGAGAACTTTCAAAAAGCCTTATTTGAAACTTCTAACAATTGGTTCAACAGGCCTGCTGGAACAGTAGGAGGTTATTCAACCGGAATTGAATCACTTGACAAGTTATGCGGTGGTTTTAATGCTGGAGAATTGACCATTATAGGAGCAAGACCGGGGCAAGGCAAAACTGCACTTGTTGTGAGCATAATGAGAAACTTAGCAAAGCAAAACATTCCATGTGGCTTATTCAGCTTGGAGATGACTAAGTCTGAACTAATCCAAAGGCTTGCCAGCCAAGAGTCTGAAGTTTATGCTTACAAAATCAAGCAGAATGAACTAAATAACTTAGACAAGGATTCACTAAAAAGGGCTGTTGATAGGATGGCTGATTGGAACTTGAAAATAAGTGAGGATGGTTACCTTAACATCAGAAAGCTAAGAACCAAGGCTACCATGTGGAAGAACAAGTTTGGAATTAAAATCATCTTCCTTGACTATCTCCAACTTATGGAATCGGTCAATCCTAAAGAAACAAACCGAGTAAACATAATCGGAGAAATTTCAAGAGGGTTAAAACTCCTTGCCAAAGAATTGCAAATACCAGTTATTGCCTTGAGCCAATTAAGCAGGCGAGTTGATGAGAGACAGGATAAGATGCCGATGATGTCAGACCTTCGGGAATCAGGAAGCATCGAACAGGATGCCGATGTAATTTGGATGATGCTTCGGCCTGAATTTTATTATGAAGCTTCCAGCACAACCAAAATAGGAGACAGAGAATACCCTAATGAAAATTTGTGTATTATTGACCAAGTCAAAATGCGATCAGGTTCAACCGGAATCAAACCTTTGAAATTTGATGGGCCTTTAATGCGACTTAGAAACTATGAATAATATCAATATCAGCCAAGTGCCTTGCATGTGGGAAGGCACAGCAACATATTCACAAGATTTAATTTACACAGAAGAACCAAAACTTATGGAATTACAAGACCTTCGATTTATGCTAAAGAGAAAGTGCAAGGCACTTAGAGCAAAACTTGAAACCAACCTGACTCCTGGTTACCAATCTCGTTGGCAGAATCAACTTGAGCTTTACGAATCAATCCTAAAACACTTACCTTTGTCTTAAACAATTAAAGCTATGCCATTAAAAAAGGGGTATTCGCAAAAAACTATAAGTTCAAACATTTCTACAGAACTTAAGAAACATCCAAAAATGAAGCAAAAGCAAGCCGTTGCCATTGCTCTTTCTGTTGCTAAGAAGGCCAAGAAAGCAGCTAAAAAGAAAATGTAGCAATGAATCACTATTATCAAGATATTGGTAAAGAAGAAGTAGCAATGAATCATTACTTTCAAGATATCGGTGAAGATTGGTTTAGCTATCCTGAACTTTATTCAGCAGCAGTTAATTACTTCCAGCCAAAAAGCAATTTCTATGAGATAGGTTCTTGGAAAGGCAGATCATCTGTTTACATGGGGGTGGAAATCATAAACAGCGGAAAAGAACATTCTTTTACATGTGTTGATACTTGGGCAGGCTGTGAATTTACCAAAGACATTAAGGCCATTAAAGAAAAAACTCTTTACGATGAATTTCTCACGAATATTGAGCCACTAAATGGCTTAATCATTCCGGTCAAATCTACAAGCATTGAAGCTGCTAAACTTGTCGCAGATCAATCACTTGACTTTTGCTTTATTGATGCATCTCATGACTATGATAATGTAATTGCAGACATAAATGCCTGGTTTCCAAAAGTGAAACAAGGAGGAGTAATTGCAGGCCATGATTATCCCGATTGGGAAGGAGTGAAAAAGGCAGTTGATGAGTTCTTTGGCAAAAATATAGTTTCAAAGTACAGTTGCTGGATTCATCAGATTGCCCCGAAAAACGATTTTTATAACTTATTAAAATAACCACAAAATTAAGGCTGAAAGGCCGGTACAAATTATGGCAGCACCTAAGGGAAATCAATGTTGGATGTTAAGGCTAAAGCATGGCCTTGATGGGAAGTTTAAAACTCCTGAAGAAATCCTTGAGAACTTTGAACAGTATGTTCAGTGGGCAGAAGAAACTCCTTTGATTGAGGTAGACTTTAGGGGTAAGGATGCGACTGAGGTCAGATTGCCTAAAAAAAGATTGCTGACTAAAGAAGGTTTTGCTCTTGCATGTGGCTTCTCCTGCTGGACTAAGCTTTCAGAGTATAAGACTAAATCAAAAGATTTTGGTAGTGTCTTTACACGCATAGAGCAAGCCATCTACACAAGCAAGCTGGAGGGGGCTGCAAGTGGCCTATTCAATCACAACATCATAGCAAGAGACTTGGGCCTCATGAACCAGGAGCAAGTCACCATGCAGATGACAGAGGTCATCAGACCTACAAGTCCAAAGGAGGCTAAAGCATCAGAGTAACTTGGCAAAGATTGATTTGTCAAGTCCTGACCTATGGCAGGAGAAATATCTTAATGCAGTAACTGACCCCAAGACCTATAATATCCTTTGGGGTGGTGCAGGAAGTGGCAAAAGTCAGACCATGATTCAGATGCTGCTGGCTGAGATATGCGATCACAGAAACAATGAGTTTCAAACTTACTTTGTGATAAGGAAGGTTGCCAGCACTCTGAGAAACTCAGTCTTTGCAGACTTTCAAAACAAGATAACTCAGTGGGGCTTGAATAAGCTTTGCAGAGTTAAGACTGGGTACTTAGAGATTCAATCTGGTGGCAACAAGATTATATTTCTTGGATGTGATGACCCCGAAAAGCTAAAGTCACTTAGCCAGGCAAAGTACATTTGGATTGAGGAAGCTACAGAGCTGACACTTGAGGACTTCACTCAAATCACATTGCGACTTCGGGGTAAGTCTGAGCATCCAAAGAGATTCTTTCTAACCTTTAATCCTGTCTCCGACAGTCATTGGATTAAAAAGAGATTCTTTGACGATGTGCCACAGAAGGAAGCCAATGATGTGCTGAGGCTTCACGGCACTTACTTGGATGCTCTTGACTTTCTTGATGACCAATACCCTGTCAGAATGGAGGCTCTCAAAGAAGTATCTCAGACTTACTATGAGGTTTATGCCTTGGGGCAGTGGGGCATTTGGGATAGGGAGTCGCTTTTTGCCACAAGCTTCGACTTTAGCAAGCATGTTTACCAGGGCTACATCAAAGCATCTCCGATTCACAATCTATATCTTGCCTTTGACTTCAATGTGACTAACACTTGCGTTGTAAGCCAATACATCAAGAACTCATCAGAAGGCTTGTTTTATGCCACCATCAATGTAATTAAAGTTTACCGTGTTGGTGATCTTGCAGCCTTATGCCAAACCATCAAGCAAGAGTTTCCTGATATGACATACATCATCAACGGTGATGCATCAGGAGCAAGCAGAAACGCATTCACTCAGGACAACATCTCAGCTTATGCTCTCATCAAAAACTATCTCGGCATAGGTGACATGCAAATCCAAGTGCCAAGGTCAAACCCAAGCCACATAGCAAGCAGGCTGGTCACCATCCTGACTCTTCAGAAGGCTAAGGTGCAGATTAGTGGCAAAAGGTGTGATGAGTTAGTCATTGACCTGAAAGAAGCCAAGGTAAGCAGGCAGGGAAGCCTTGACCCATGGAAGAATAAGAATCCTGACAAGTCACATGCTTTAGATGCCTTCCGTTATTTTATTTTCTCTAATTTTGCAGAGATCACCAGTAACTTCAATCTCGAAAAGTATGGCACAATGTTGCAGTAATTGTTTCAAAGCCTGTGAGCCTCTCAACAGTTGTCCTGATGCTTTGTTGATTCTTGTGCCACCATCTTACCCTGAGGATTCAATCATCATCAACATCAATAAGCCTGGGGTGAATGCTCGCATCAGCCAGCAGTTAGACATTGATTACCTCGGTTACATTGAGATTGATTTGGCAGGCTGTCCTGATGGTTTTTTCAATCCTTATGGCGGTCAATATGAGTTAGAGTTCATTAATCCCACCAATAAGAAGGTCTATGAATTCGTAGCTGTTGATGGCTTAACATACTCAACCATCTGCTTCAGCTTTGCGCCAACCTATCGAAATGATGAAGGCATTAATGAGGTAGTCCTAAACATATTCAACGATTTAATCCCTGACCCATATTATGTATGATGAACTTATTGCTTCCTGTGGTGGCAAGCGAAGAGGCTGCTGCATTATTGAACTCCCACATGATTCTCAACCTACTGACATTGACTCTGATTGCTCTGATCAGTGCAGCTTTTTCCTTGTTTTTGGATTACCTACTGGACGATCATCCGATTGGGCAGTGGTATCTGTACCAAATTCAGAAGTTGCCGACTTTGTGGGCCAAGCCACTTGGTGAATGTCCTTATTGCTCAGGAGCATGGCAGTTCCTGGTTATCTCTTGTCTAATCTTTAACCAACCATTTTACTTATGTTCAATTTTCTTAGGCGCAAACCATCTATTTCTCCTCCTCCTGTCGTTAATGCAGAAACGGATGTTGTCAATCATCCGGAAAAACCAAGGTATCAAGGAGTAGCCCCGAAAGACAGATGGGATCAAATAGAGTATGCCTTTATTTCAGGAGGTGTCAAATACTTTAAATTCGTATCTGAGGTAAATGTGCCATTTCAAAGAGCAGTAGCTGCCAGGGATATATTCACCGAGGAGCTTTGGCAAATCAATCCTGACTTCTTAAGAGGCTGGAACAATGGGCTAATCAATTTGCTCATGGACAAGAAGAAGAAGGATGACAAGAAGCTTTATGAGGTAGGTATTATGGCCTCAAGGCTCAAGGAGCAGATGGAGATATCTGTCAGCCTGCTTAGGCAGTTGAAGCTTGCAACCGTTGTTTACTTTGATGAAAATGAGAATCCACTTGACTACCAGTATCCATACAACAAAAGCAAGCTTGAGCATTGGATGAAGTCCAATGATGTAGAAGGTTTTTTTTTGAATCTGCCGGAGTACGCTTATCTTCCCTCTTTGACAGAATACAGCATGAATTTTCCGACCTATTTGCAGGCAGAAACTCTCCAAAGCCTAAACAACCTGAAGCACATTATTGGACTTCAATTATTAGACAACACAGACAGCGATTTAGCGAAGTCCTTAGAATCGCAGGTGGAGATGCTTACAGAGCTAAATTCCTGGTCGAAAGGCCAGTTTATGAATACTATTTAATCTATTCCACTTGGATTGCCGAGCAGAAGTCCAAGAGGAGTCAGAGATAAGATACTTTTTTTTTATGTGTTTCATTTAAGTTCAAAGAGCCTCCCAAATTGGGGGGCTTTTTATTGTAACTTTGCCACAAATAGAAAGACATGGCAACTATTTCCAATAATGATATTAAGATTAGGTATGTTGTTGAGACATCCAATCTTGAAACTGCTGCTCAAGCATTTGATAAGTTAAGCAATGAGGAGAAGCAGGCTTTAAGTGAACTTAAAAAGTTCAACAAGGAAAGTCAAGATACTGGCAAGAATATGAGCCAGCTTACAAGTCTTGCTACCAAAGCAGGCACAGCCATTGCCGGAGTTTTTGCCTTTAGCCAAATAAAAGCATTTGGAGAGGCTGTGTTTGAAACCACTTTAAAGTTTCAACAGTTTCAGAAAGTTCTTGATTTTACATCAGGTTCTGCACTTGCAGGAGGTAGATCATTTCAATTTTTAATTGACACATCCAATAAACTTGGAATTAGTTTAGAAGCCTCTGTTGCTGGATATAAGACTTTATCAGGAGCTGCATCGCAAGCAGGCCTTACTAATTCGCAAACTCAAAAAGTGTTTGAAAATGTTGCTCAAGCAGTAAAAGCTTTTGGATTAAGTTCAGAGGATGCTAAAGGGGTATTTCTTGCTTTAGGTCAAATAATTTCTAAAGGCACTGTTCAGGCTGAAGAATTAAGAGGTCAGATTGGTGAGAGAATTCCTGGGGCATTCTCAATTGCTGCAAAATCAATTGGAGTAACCGAACAGGAACTTAACAAGATGATGGCAACTGGTAAGCTAACATCAAGGGATTTTATAATTCCATTTACGGCAGAACTTGCAAAAGCTTCCCAAGAAGCATCGGGAACAAATGGTCTTGCTCAAAATGTTAATAAGATTTCAAATGCTTTTACAATATTCCAAACAAGAGTAGGCAGGTTCTTTATGCCTTTAATGACTCAGACTTCTGCTTTACTCGAAAAAGCTCTTTATTATGCTAATCAACTCCTAAAGACTCAGGATGATGCTCAAGCAGAAAAGAATCAGAAGGCATACAATGAAACATTAAAACAGACTTCACTGCTTTCAAGTAATGCTCTTAGGGCGCAAGTTCAACAAGAGGAGATAAAGCTTGACTTGATTGAAAAACAATTTAAGAATACCACTGACAAAGCAACTGCTGATGCATTGAGAGAACAGTTCTTGATTCAGCAATCAGTAATAGATGCTTATAAAGAAGAAATTAAAACAAGGGAACAAGCCAATGCAGTTCCAATTGTTGATCCTAAAGCTGCTAAGGAGGCTCAAAAGTTTGAAGAGAAGCAATATGCGAGGAAGTTGCAACTTCTTAAACTTACAAGAGAGTTAGCTCAATTGAATATCAAAATAAACTTTGATAACAAGATTGATATCCTTAGAGAAGAATATAAGGCTGAAAAGAAATACTTAAACGATGCCTACAATCTTCAAGTCGAATATTCAGGCAAAGGAGTTCAGGCTGCAACTGATGCCATCAAAGTAACTGATAAGGAAAGGACTTTAAATAGGGTTGAGACTGTTAGAGACTTAAAACAAGAAACTCAATCAACTTTAGAAGAAATCAATAAGCAAAGGATAGCAAATGCAAAATTTGAGCAAGACAAAACAAAGGCTCAAGAGGAAAGAATAAGCAAAAAAGAAAAAACTGATTTTGAATTAGAACAACTTGATTTAAAACATCAAGAGAAAATGGATGAGCTTGACAAGCAATTCGCAGAAGAAAGGAAAAAAAGAAAAGATGATGAAAAAGAAGAACAAATTAAAAATCTTATTCAGGTTTTTGAATTAACTAATCAATTAACCCAATCAGCTTTTAACTTCTATGCCTCAAGGATAAACAATGAATTAAGCCTACTTGATAAGCGTTACAGCGAGGAAATCAGGCTTGCAGATGGCAACCAGCAAAAAATTGATGAAATCAATCAGCGTAAGGCAGAAAAGGAAAAAGAGCTAAAAATGAAAGCATGGAAAGCTGAACAAACTGCTGCTGTTGCAAGAGTAATATTTGAAACTGCTGCCATAGTTGCTAAATGGTCAAGCAGCCCAGTTACATTACCACTTGCTGCTCTTACACTGTTTAATCAGGCTGCACAAATAGGATTTATTATGGCTCAACCAGTGCCTGAGTTTGCAGAAGGAACTAAAGGCAAGCCATTCAAAGGAGGTAAGGCAATGGTAGGTGAAAGAGGAGTTGAGAAAGTAGTGACTGAATCGGGCAAGGTCTATTTCACTCCACCAACAGCCACCCTGGTGGACTTACCTAAAGGCTCTCAGGTAATTCCTAATCATGCACTAAGTAGGCAGGAGGTTTATTGGGGCAGTATGCAATCGGGAAGACAGTCAAGCAGTGGCAGTCCTGTTGTGGGCGAAATAAGGGAACTTGGAAGCATCCTAAAAGGATTGCCAATTACTCAACTCAACATGGATGAAAGAGGTTTCGAGAAGTTCATAAGAACACCAAGGAGGACAACTAAGATTCTAAATAATAGATTTAGGACTGAGAATTAATGTTTGGTTTAGATAGGTGAAAGAGGGGTAGTACTGCTATCCCTTTTTTTTATCTATTTTTGAAGCATGGCAGGATGGAGTTTTTTTCTTAATGGCACTGAGGTAGAAGAACCGATTGGCTGGGATGCAATTGAGTTCACAGCCATCAGGATGGAGTCTCATGGCATAGATCAACCATTCTCAACTGAGATGCGATTCTATGAGAGAGGAGCTACTTTAATCAAGGCTCTTTATGACCAATACTTTATCAATGCCGAAATCACCATCCAAATAACTTCAGATGTTGGGTATGGTGGTGAGCCTTATGAGTTCAATGGCATGCTTAACCTTGCCATCTACCAGGAGCATAATGTATGTGACACAGATAGCTGGGAGATAACTGTTGGAATTATTGATGATAACTTTAGAGAGCAGTTTAAGGCTCGACAGGATGTAGAGATTGATCTTACAGCCATCAAAGACTTAAATGGTGATTCTATTGCTGCTCTAACAGAAAAGGAAATTAGGTTACATAGGCAGGACTTATACCTTCAGGCCAATGGTAAGAACTTAGCAGATAGTAGCACCTACTTAACAAGAGGCTCACTTGGCCCGGGTGCAAATAGATATGCAATTGTGCCTACATATTGGCAGCAAAAGGACTTTACGGAAAATTATGGGAGTGTATTTGACACTAATGTCATATTTGTTGTAGGTGATGGAAATCTACCAGGCTCACCTATTTTTAAAAATAATCAAAGTAATAGTAGAACTTTAAGTTATGAAATAACTATTGACTTTACTCTTACAAATAATGATTTAACAGGGCCAATAGATGTTGAATTTGATTTAGTTCAATTTAATGGAAACATTCCTCAATCATATCCTCCAAGCCTAGTTCTTTACAATACTACATTATCGGCAGGTGCTTCAGTAACTATCAGCAACACTTACACAGGATCATTTACAATTGCTACAGGCATTACACTTGCACTTCTTTTTGCTCAAACATCATTTAGCACAGTTACTGCTGCTGTTACCGTTGATATTGATAAAGGCTATACTATAAACCTTAATGAAATTAATTCAGGAGATTATGCCTCAACAGCCAACTGCTTAACAATTGAGCAATGGCTTAAAAGGGCAATCTACATGATGACAGGAAGCAATAATAAGTTGCTTTCAGATGTTTTTAATGAGGATGAAGGAGGATGCTATTGGAATAATGCTCTAACCAATGGTCTTCGAATTAGGCAAGCAGATAACCAGGATGACCTTGGCGCACTCAAGACAACTTGGAAAAAGACGTTTGAGGCACTTGATAGAATCTTTTGCCTCGGATGGGCATTTGAATGGACAGGAACAGAATGGAAAATAAGAGTTGAGCCGAGAGAATACTTCTATCAGAATAGCATAAGTCAAACCTTCAACAATGTTGGAGAAGTAACCACAATGGCTAAGGTTGATATGTTAGCCAATGCCATCCAGCTTGGATATGATGAGAAGTGGAAAAACATTCAGCTATCAGGAACTTTTGCCATCCACACTGATCGCAATTACTTTGTGAATAATAGGGCAATGGCTGAGAACTCATCAGGCAAGTTGGACATCAGGACACCTTTAATTGCCGAGGGATATGCGATTGAATTTAGCAGAAGATTATCAGACATAAGTTTTGGAGGTGCTACATCAGATAGGCCTAATGACTATGAAACTTTTATCATTTGGCTAAATAGACAAACCATTGAATTAGAAGATGTGGAAGACACTACTTTTAATTTGTTTCAAGAAACTGGTGCAGTTACATTCCTTCCCGGTACTGTAAGCCTACCAAGCAACTTAATTACTTTTTCAAGTAGTCCATTAAATAACCTTTACAACATCTTTCACACTCCTGCTCGCATTGCATGCCGATGGTGGAAAGTGCTTGGTATGCACACCTATGGACTGGCTAATCCGAGGCTTCAGTTTCAGGTGGGTGAATATCAAACAAGCTATTCCAGCGCAATATCTGACTCTTCTGAGCCATGTATTCAGATACCATCTGAGGTGACCATTGCGGAGAACTCAGATATCTATGCGGACATCATTGTACCTGAAGCTGCGGAATATTTATTTAAGCCTATCGGGGTTGAATTTACATATCCACAAAGTCTTT
>Ga0209088_10001785_pt1 | contig 13637 bp, 12 predicted proteins | sample S_140625_EF_Meta_FD_187324 | JGI IMG/M metagenome (GOLD analysis project Ga0209088, IMG submission 187324) | Freshwater microbial communities from Lake Simoncouche, Canada to study carbon cycling - S_140625_EF_MetaG (SPAdes) (version 2) | ecosystem: Environmental > Aquatic > Freshwater > Lake ... | reverse complement strand
CTTGACGTGCAAGCACCCCAGATAAAACAATTTGTCCGCCTGGACGTATTTTATTGACCAACGCTGGAGCGAGCACTTGAAGCGGGTTAGCCAAAATATTGGCCATCACAATATCGTATTTGGTTTCTGCTGCAAGCTCTTGAGCATTGTCATTTGGCAATACAAACTGAATGACGGTGTTGTTGAGTTGGGCATTACTGCGTGCTGCAACCATCGCCTGAGGATCGATATCGGTCCCTACGACGGGATTGCAGCCTAGTTTTGCAGCAGCAATGGCGAGAATACCCGAGCCGCAACCGTAATCGAGCAAACTCTGATTCTTGAGATTGGTATGCTCTTCAAGCCACAACAAACACAAATGGGTGGTGGGGTGGCTACCCGTACCAAAAGCTAAGCCTGGGTCAACCGCCAAACAGATTGCATTTGGATCGGCGGGGGCGTCATGCCAAGATGGAACGACCCAAATTCTTTTGCCAATGGGAATCGGCGCAAACTGGCTTTGGGTAAGTCTTACCCAATCTTGCTCTTCAACTATTTTTTCTTGGGGGGCTGATAACTGAAAGCCAGCCTCTTTTAAAGAGGCCAGTAATTCAGCGATAAATTGCGCGCTAGCTGAAGCATCAAGCGCTTGATTAAAAAGTGCGGTTACCGAAGATCTATCCCAGGCCTGAACTTCTGGCGATAGACCAGGCTCTCCATACAGTGGGTTCTCATCATATCCACCAGCTGCATCATCTTCTACGGTGACGGATAGGGCTCCTAACTCTAGGAGCGCATCACCTAATAGTTCTGCTGTTTCAGCAACTACCGTGAAGACTAGCTCACGATAAGACATAAGGCACTCGCATCAGTTAAGATTTTCCGCGGCTTGCGGCTTGCTCTTCTAAGCGATGCTCCAGGTAGTGAATGCTGGTGCCGCCTTCCATGAAGTTAGGATCCAACATTAATTCACGGTGCAAGGGCACGTTGGTGGTGATGCCATCAATCACCATTTCGGAGAGGGCAATTTGCATGCGGCGAATTGCCTGTTCACGAGTATTGCCATATGAAATCAATTTGCCAATCATCGAGTCATAGTTCGAAGGAACAACATACCCACTATAGGCATGGGAATCTACTCGAATTCCGGGGCCGCCTGGCATATGGAAGGATCCAATTTTGCCTGGGCTAGGTGTGAACTTAAATGGATCTTCTGCATTCAAACGGCATTCGATTGCATGCCCACGGAACACAATATCTTTTTGGCGATAGCCTAATTTCAGGCCAGCAGCAATTCGAATTTGTTCTTGAACAATATCCACACCAGTAATCATTTCAGTGACAGGATGCTCAACTTGAACGCGGGTATTCATCTCAATAAAGAAGAATTCGCCATCCTCATAAAGGAATTCAAAGGTGCCTGCACCACGGTAAGTCATTTTTCGACAGGCTTCTGCGCAGCGTTCACCGACTTTAGCGATCAAGCGACGGTCAATTCCTGGGGCAGGAGCCTCTTCTATTACTTTTTGATGGCGGCGCTGCATAGAGCAATCACGTTCACCTAACCAAATTGCATTGCCATGGGTATCAGCCAGAACCTGAATCTCAACGTGGCGAGGTTTTTCTAAAAACTTCTCCATATAGACTTCTGGATTACCAAAAGCGCGGCCTGCTTCTTCCCGCGTCATATTGACAGCATTGAGGAGAGCCGCTTCAGTATGAACAACACGCATACCACGACCACCACCACCGCCAGCAGCTTTAATGATGACTGGATAGCCCACTCTCTTGGCGGTAGCAAGAATTTCTTTTGGATTGTCTGGTAATGCACCTTCGGATCCAGGAACGCAAGGAACACCTGCTTTAATCATCGCGCGTTTAGCAGAGACCTTATCACCCATTAAACGGATTGTTTCCGCTTTAGGACCTATGAAGGCAAAGCCAGATTTCTCAACGCGCTCTGCAAAGTCAGCATTCTCGGAGAGGAAGCCGTAACCCGGGTGAATGGCTTCGGCATCTGTCACTTCAGCTGCAGAAATAATGGCCGGCATATTGAGATAGCTCTGCGGCGAGGGGGCTGGCCCAATACAAACGGCCTCATCAGCCAACTTCACGTACTTAGCCTCTTTATCGGCAGTGGAGTAGACCACTACAGTTTTAATTCCCAACTCACGGCATGCGCGTTGGATGCGGAGAGCAATTTCTCCCCGATTGGCAATCAGAATCTTATCGAACATGTAGGCTCTGAGTTAGGTAAAAATGGATTGGTAGAGGAGCTTAAAAGATTAAGCAATAATGAATAGTGGTTGATCAAATTCAACTCCTTGACCGTTTTCACACAGAATCTCTTTAACAACACCTGCGTACTCTGACTCAATCTCATTGAGTAATTTCATCGCCTCAATGATGCAAAGTGTTTGGCCTACTTTTACCGTATCACCAATGCTGACAAAATTGGGAGACTCTGGATTTGGGGCGCGATAGAAAGTGCCTACCATTGGGGAGCGAGCAACAGAACCAGATTCAGCAGCAGACACCTCAGCAACTGGGGTAGAAGCTGAGGCAGGCGCTGCAAGGGGTGCTGCTTGCGGGGCTGGAGCGGGTGCTGGATTTACATGCATTGTTTGTCCATTAGGGGCCGCAGAGCCAGAGTTAACAATACGTACACGGTCTTCACCTTCATTAACTTCCAATTCAGAAATGCCCGACTCAGACACGAGGTCGATCAAGGTTTTTAGTTTTCTTAGATCCATAGGAGTACTTCCTCTCTTGTAATACTTTAAATAGACTTATTTTTGCGAATGGGCAATTGCTGCTTGCAATGCCAACTCATAACCAATTGCGCCAAGACCACAAATCACGCCAGTAGCGATATCAGATAAATAGGAGTGTTTGCGGAACTCTTCGCGCTGATGAATATTAGATAAATGGATTTCTATGAAGGGGATAGCCACCCCAGCTAAAACATCTCGTAAGGCAACGCTAGTATGGGTAAAAGCACCCGGATTGATGATGATGAAATTTACCCCATCTTGTTTTGCTTTTTGAATACGGTCAATTAACTCGCCTTCATGATTGCTTTGATAGGTGCTCAGGTCTACAGATTGAGCTTGAGCCTGATCTTCTAGCTTTTGATGAATGTCTTTAAGGGTGGTTGTCCCATAAACTCTGGTTCACGAGTGCCTAGTAGATTGAGGTTTGGACCCTGAATTACGAGAATTAAAGCTTTTTTCGACATAGATCCCTGTTTTTAGAGGCAGTTTGGTATTTATTGCATCGAATGCTATGGGGGGAAGTATACCTTCTCAAGATTCTGAAAAAAGGGACTTTGAGGATTTTTAGGGTGATATTTTGAGGCTTAATACCCTAATTGCCTTGTTTTTAAGCAATAAAAAGGTCAATCTGAATCTGGAAAAATCAGCATCAGTCTCTATAAAGCATCTTTAATTACTTTTCTGAGCTCATTTTCGCTTATCTTCCCCAATTTTGTATATGTTGCCTTACCCTTGGAATTGATAATCACTGTGTAAGGAAGTGCGCCTTGGGTATTACCCATTTGCTTAGAAAGATTACTGCCCTCTAGACCGCCAATCAGAATCGGATAGGAGACTGGGGTACTTTTAAGAAATTCACGAATATTAGAGGGTGAATCGATGCCGATACCGACAAATAACGTATTTTGTTGTAAATACTCTTGGGAAAGCAAGTCTAAAGTGGGCATTTCTTCGATGCAAGGGGGGCACCAGGAGGCCCAAAAGTTCACAACGAGGACTTTTCCCTGCCATTCAGAGGTATTGATGGATTTTCCATCGGGAGTTTGCCAGGAGTTGGCAAAAAAAGCTTTTACAGAGGGCTCGCTAGCTAAGTCAGTTTTCGAAATCCATTGCGAAGTGAGCGCGCCTCCCAGCAGTGCCAAAAGACTGATTCCACAGATGATCAGTAATTGTCTTCGGTTCATTGCAACTCCTTCGCTAAAATTCGTTGATGCATATACATATCTTGGGCATCTGCGGCACTTTCATGGGCGGCATTGCCGCAATCGCTCGGCAAGCCGGACATCGTGTAACTGGTTGTGATGCTAACGTGTATCCGCCAATGAGTACACAACTTGAGGCTCAGGGTATCAAACTGATTGAGGGCTTTTCACCTGATCAATTATTGCAGTTTGAGACGATGCCGGATTTATTTGTGATCGGTAATGTGGTTTCTCGCGGCAATCCCTTGATGGAGGCCATTCTGAATCAAGGACTTCCTTATATTTCTGGTCCGCAGTGGCTAGGAGAACAAGTTTTATATGGCAGGCATGTTTTAGCAGTTGCCGGAACCCATGGCAAGACAACAACATCAGCCATGCTCACTTGGATCCTAGAATTTAATGGTTACAAACCGGGTTATTTGATTGGCGGTGTACCACTCAACTTCACCGTATCTGCACGCTTGGGCGAGAGTAAATATTTTGTGATCGAGGCCGATGAATACGACACCGCTTTTTTTGATAAGCGTAGTAAGTTTGTGCACTATAGGCCACGCACTGCCTTATTAAATAATTTGGAATTTGATCATGCCGATATTTTTGCTGATCTGGCGGCTATTGAAACCCAGTTTCACCATTTAGTTCGAACAGTTCCGAGCGATGGTTTGTTGGTGGTAAACGGCGAAGGACCTGCCTTAGCAACCGTGATTGCTCGGGGCTCTTGGGCGCCTGTAGAGCATTTTGGTCATGAGTCCAACAACGAGTGGTCATTCATTTCTCAAGAGAGTGATGGCTTTATTGTGCGCAAATCTGGCAAAGAGGTAGCTACTGTGAAGTGGGATGTAGATTCTGGTGTGATGGGTCGACATAATCAGCTTAATGCTCTTGCAGCAATTGCATCAGCAAACCATATTGGTATTTCTCCAGCGGATTCCGCACGCGCTTTGGCTAAGTTTAAAAATGTCAAACGACGCCTTGAAACCATTGGTATCGCAAATGACATTACCGTCTATGACGATTTTGCCCATCATCCAACTGCGATTACGACAACTGTGGATGGTTTGCGTCGTCGCGTTGGCAAAGCTCGTATCTTGGCAGTACTAGAGCCTCGCTCCAATACGATGAAACTAGGCGTGATGAAAGCGCAGCTTCCTGGCAGCTTAGAGCAGGCCGATCAAGTTTTTGCCTACGGTGCTCATGCTGGTAAGGAGTCTTTAGGTTGGGACTTGGCTGAGGTGTTATCCCCACTCAATACAAAAGAGCAGAGTAAGGCACAAGCTTTTGATGATCTGGATACCTTAGTGAACGCCCTTGTAAAAGAGGCAAAGCCTGGAGATCATATTCTGGTGATGAGTAATGGTGGATTTGGTGGCGTACACCAAAAAATATTAAAAGCGATTAGCGCTTAATCGGTACTATCAAAGTAAATCAAAATACAGAGAGATGAGAATGGGCGACAGATTAAAAAATAAGGTAGCAATCATTACAGGCGCGGCAAAAGGAATTGGTTTTTCTACAGCGCAACGCTTTGCACAAGAAGGTGCCATCGTGATCATGGCAGATATGAATCTAGAGTCTGCAAAGGGCGCTGCCGCACAAATCCCGAATGCAGAAGCCTATGCCATGAATGTGACCGATCGGGCAAGTATTCAGACGGTGGTAGATCAAGTGATGCAAAAACATGGTCGTATCGATATCTTAATTAACAACGCTGGTATTACGCAAGATGCCCGCTTGGTAAAAATGACAGAGGCGCAATTTGATGCAGTAATTGATGTCAATCTCAAGGGGGTATTTAATTGCACACAGTTAATTGTTCCCCATATGTTGGAAGCCAAATCAGGGGCGATTGTCAATGCATCTAGTGTTGTTGGTATTTACGGCAACTTTGGTCAAACGAATTACTCGGCTACTAAATTTGGTGTGATTGGTTTTACTAAGACTTGGGCTCGCGAGCTCGGCCCTAAAGGCATTCGGGTAAATGCGATTTGTCCTGGATTTATTGCAACTGAGATGGTTAAGGCGATGCCAGAAAATATTTTGCAGGATATCGAGAGGCGCAGTTGGCTTGGGCGTCTTGGTACTCCCGAGGAAATAGCAAATGTGTATTTATTTTTAGCTAGCAATGAGGCCAGCTATATCAATGGAGTTGCGTTAGAGGCTAGCGGCGGAATCTCTCTCTAAGCATGAATCTTTTATACGAAGAAGGCGGCGACATTAAGCTTGCCACAGTGCAGGCTGCATCAGGTTCGGGTGATGCCGAGTCTTGGCAAGCCACTAGTCTTTCGGGAAAAAAGATTAAGCTCAAAGCCAAGGAAGTTTGGCTACGCTTTGAGAGGCCTGAAGCTCAGGCCGTCATGGATGAGGCCACTGTTTTATCTAAAGACATCGATTTGCAATTACTTTGGGATTGCGCTCCAGAAGAAGAGTTTGGTCTGGTTGATGTCTCACAAGAATATTTTGGTGAGCAAGCCACTATTGCTCAGCAAGTCTCCTTGGGAATTGCTTTACAGGGAGCCCCAGTATTTTTTCGTCGCAAAGGGCGCGGGCGCTTTCAGAGGGCGCCACTTGAGCAGTTGCAGGCTGGCTTAGCAGCGATGGAGCGTAAGCAAAAAGACTTAGAGCAGCAGTCTGCTTGGCAACAAGAATTAGTCGCAGGCACCTTCCCAGCAACACTTCAGTCTTTGGCTTCGCAGTTATTATTTTCACCAGATAAAAATACCACTGCGTATAAAGCGTTGATGGCTGCATGTAATGAGATGGGGGAGTCGCCTGCGCAGCTCATGATTCGTTGCGGAGCAATTGATTCACCCCTGGCTTATCACCAGGGTATGTTTCTCAAGACGCATTTTCCTAATGGGGCTGCGCACAGTCAAAGTATCGCTATTGACCAAGCTGCTTATGCCGCCGCTATTGCAGAGCTTCCTCTTGCAGATGTAAAAGCTTTCTCGATTGATGATGCTGGAACCACGGAAATTGATGATGCCTTATCGGTAACAGAGCTCGTTGATGGAGGTCATCGTATTGGTATCCATATTGCGGCACCTGGTTTGGTGATTGCTAAAGATGATTCCCTAGATCGGGCAGCGCGCAGTCGGATGTCAACAGTCTATTTTCCGGGTGACAAAATTACGATGTTGCCTGATTCTGTCATTGAGCAATTTTCTTTGGATGAAGGCGCCTCAAGACCGGCCTTATCGATTTACGTTGATATCGATGCGCAAGGCGTGACAAATAGAGATTCACTTCAAATGCGTGCCGAGATGGTGCCCATGGTTGCCAATTTGCGTCTAGAAGATATTGAGCACCTCGTTAGCGAAGAAAGTTTGGCTGATGAAGCGGCTACTTATCCTTATCGCAAAGAGCTCGCTATTTTATGGAAGGCTGCTCAGCTCCTGCATGCTGGTCGCCAAGAAAAGCGTATCGCTAATGGTCTTCGCGCAGAGCAGTTAGGGCTTGTTGATCCCAATGCCTTAACAAGAGATTTTCACTTCCAGATCAAGGATGTGAATGGAGTAGAGCGCGTAGAGATTGTTCCGCGTCAGCGCGGATCTATCCTAGATACGATTGTTGCTGAATGGATGATTTTCTGTAACAGTGCCTCTGGTCAACTATTGGCTGATCATGGCTTGCCAGGGTTATTCAGAACCCAAAAGGGTTGGGGCCCGTTGCGCACGCGCATGCAAACTACTCCAGGACCACATGAAGGCTTAGGCTTAGATTATTACGCGTGGTGTACATCGCCACTGCGTCGTTATTCTGATTTAGTAAATCAATGGCAGCTCATTGCCTTAGCTAAGCATGGGGTAACCGCCAAGATGGTTGCGCCTTTTCCGCCGCGTGATGCTAGTTTGATGGGTATTGCAGCAGACTTTGAATCTTGCTATCAAGCTTATGGTGAATACCAAGACAGATTAGAAAAGTACTGGTGTCTGCGTTGGGCTACTCAAGACGGCGACTCTAAGAATGTACATGTGCGTCATTTAAAAGAAGGCATGTCTCGACTAGAGTTGGTCCCCTTGCATCTCCCTGTTCCAGAGCTGGCAAGCCATCCACGAATGACTCGCGCCGAGGTGGTGCTGGCAGATATCGATTTATTGCAGTTGAGTGCCGCTGTTAGGGTGCTAGAGATCGAGGCTAAGGCTGAAGTGCCACAAGTGAGTGCTCAAGAAGATGGTAGTGCAGACTAAATTGGAGCAATTCGTGATACCTGAGAAATTAAGAAAAGCCATGCTTTATTTTCAGACCACTTGGCAACGCTATCCATTTCGCTTGGCACTTTGTATCTCACTTGTAATTCATATTATTTTTTTATCGGTTCGTTGGGGATTTGGAGAGATTGAGAATCGTCGCCTCAATACTCCTCTCAGCATTGTTTTGGTCAATGCTAGTAATAAAACACCGCCTAAGGAAGCTAATAAATTAGCGCAAGCGGATTTACAGGGTGGTGGCAAAACAGAAAATCAAGATGCAACTGCTTTGCATCGTGCTCGCTTGGGTGCAGAGGCTCGTCTTGAGGTTTTGGAGAAACAGCAAAAGCAAATGTTGGCAAAGTTGACTGAGGAGCGACTTCGTTCAGGCGGACGTAAAAGTGGAGATGATCAAAAAATGACTCCCCAACTGAATTCTCTGGAAGCGGAACTGGCTAAACGTTTGGAGGTAGATGGACGCGAACCACGTCGCAAAGTCTTAACAGGCACCAATGCTAAGGCAGTGACTTTTGCACACTATTACGATGCCATGCGTCAGAAGATCGAAGCTTATGGAAGTGCATTTTTTCCGCGTGCCAATGGCCGCCCTTTATACGGTAGCTTGGTGATTGTGATTAGCGTGGACGCCCAAGGACGAATTACTACGAATGCTCAAGGCAAGGACGGTCTATCGATCGGTCGCAGCTCAGGCAACCCAGAGTTAGATAGGCAGGCTATTGCCATCGTGCGAGCTTCCGCTCCCTTTGGTCCATTTCCTTCAGAAATGCGAAATCAGATTGATGTACTAGATTGGGTTTCGACCTTTGAGTTTGCTCGCGATGGTACTGATCGTCTGGAGTTACAACGTTAATTTTGAAAAATACCTCATAAATTCGCTTATTCTGTAGTCATTATGAATTCATCTACCCCAGCCGATCTGCATACTGATCCCAGTTTATTTTCTGGGGTGGATGTGTACGCTGTTGCCGGCAATCCGATTGCTCATAGTAAGTCACCTGTAATCCACCAAAGCTTTGCAGAACAAGCTAGGCAAAAAATGCACTATGGGCGCTTGCAACCTGACATTAATTCATTTGCGCTAGAGGCAAAATCTTTTTTTGCAGCTGGCGGTAAAGGTATGAATGTCACTGTGCCATTTAAACTCGATGCACAAGCTTTTGCAGATGTATTAAGCTCGCGCGCTCAGTTGGCAGGCGCTGTAAATACCTTATGGACAAAAGATGGCAAGATTTATGGCGATAACACTGATGGTGCTGGTCTAGTACGTGATTTATTGGCACAAGGTATTGCCATTCATCAATCGAGAATCTTGCTCTTAGGTGCGGGTGGAGCAGCCCGTGGTGTGATTGGCCCGTTGCTAGAGCAATCGCCAAAGTGTTTAGTGATTGCCAATCGTTCTAATGCAAAAGCACAAGAGCTAGTGAAGTTATTCGCCGATCTTGCGGTCTCTAAAGAGGTTGCTCTTGAGTCTAGAACCTTAGTTAAACTCGAGGATGCTGCAAAAACACCATACCCATTTGACTTAATTATTAATGCCACCGCTGCCGGTTTAAGTGATGAATCTCCTTTAAGTACTCAGGCGGCGGCAAATATTTTTGTACCAAGCTCTTTTGCATACGATATGGTCTACGGAAAATCTACCGCCTTTATGCAGCAAGCTTTGCAAAAAGGCGCAAGGGTTAGCGATGGCCTAGGAATGCTAGTAGAGCAAGCTGCCGATGCTTTCTTATTATGGCGCGGTGAACAGATAGCCACGGCGATTGATCCACGCGCAGTGTTAGCCAAACTTCGCAGTTAATTGACCTATTTGGTTTAATTTTTCGATGCGTTGGCTCACTTATTTAGTCAAATGTCTGCTTTGTGGTTTTGTGGCAATGCAGCTCTATTTTGCGATACAGATCGCTTTATGGCTTGTTATCAATCCTTCAAGCACTGCGTTTCAAAGGGCTGAGCGTTGGCGCTTATGTTCATGGCATTGGTCCTGCCCTGTCTATTCTGAGTGGACGCCTTACGACAAGATTTCTAATAATCTCAAACGGGCTGTATTAGTTAGTGAAGACGATATCTTTTTCCAGCACCAAGGCTTTCGCTTTGAAGATATGAAAAAAGCTTGGGAAAAGAATCAGCAAAAAGCTCAGACGGGAAGTAGCTCAAAGACGGCTTTGCGTGGCGGCTCAACCATTACACAGCAGTTGGCTAAAAATCTCTTTCTTTCTTCGGAGCAAAATTATTTTCGTAAAGGACAAGAATTCATCATTGCCGGGCTTTTGGAGTTAACTCTCTCAAAGCAGAGACTATTTGAGATTTATCTCAACTCCGTAGAGTGGGGTGAGGGTATTTTTGGAATAGGATCTGCTGCCCATTACTACTATTCAACAACTCCAGCCTCATTAGACCGAGATCAAGCTGCAGCCTTAGGTTCCGCACTGCCTTCACCGAAGTGTTTTGATAAACCTCAATATTGTCGTAAGGCTAATATTCACTTTCCTACTCGCCAAGAATTCATCTTAGGAAATATGGATCGCGTTGCTTTGGCGCCTTATCCAACCTCTAAAGGTAGCAAATAAATCAGCTAAAGGATTCTTAGGTGCAGTGTTTATTTAGCAGCTGCAGAGCTCAGCGCATCACGCGTGCTTTGCGCTACATCTCTTGCAGCTTGAGCAAAATCACTACCAGCGCTTGCATACAAAATCGCTCTTGACGAGTTGATGATCATTCCAGTACCTGGCGCAATTGGAATGCGACCCGCTTTAATGGTTGAATCAATGTCCCCGCCCTGAGCGCCAATACCCGGTATCAGTAAGGGCATGTCACCAACAATGGCGCGTACCTTGGCAATTTCTTCGGGGAAGGTGGCGCCAACTACGAGACTGATCTGACCAGAGCTATTCCACTGTTGTGCAGCCAGTTTGGCAACATGCAAATAGAGGGGTTCTCCTGAATTCACATTTAGAAATTGCAAATCTGAGCCACCAGGGTTAGATGTGCGGCAAAGCACAATGACCCCTTTACCAGAGTGCTTGAGGTAAGGTTCAATGGTGTCAAAGCCCATGTAAGGGTTCACGGTGACTGCATCTGCCCCATAGCGTTCAAAGGCCTCTAGGGCGTAGTGATCCGCTGTGCTGCCAATATCCCCCCGCTTGGAATCTAGGATCACGGGGATCTGGGGATACTGATCCTTCAGATACCCAATGAGCTTTTCTAGTTGGGCCTCAGCCCTTTGGGAGGCAAAGTATGCAAACTGGGGTTTAAATGCGCACACTAAATCCGCGGTCGCATCCGCAATTTCTCGGCAGAACTCAAATATCCCCTCAGGTTTGCCTTGGAAGGATGCGGGGAGGCGCTTGGGATCAGGGTCAAAGCCAACACACAGCATGCTGCCTTGAGAGGCCCATGCAGACTGGAGTTGCTGGTTAAAGGTATTTGAGCGAGAGTTCATTGGATTTGGCTTATTTTAGTGAAACTGTCATGTTGTATAGGATAAACTAGCGCACATTCCTTAGGAGTTCACCATGATCAACTTGTTCGTCCTGCAAAATGGCCGCCTCTCTCAAGAGCAAGTCGAAGATCGCAATGAATTGTTGCAATACGCTAATCCTATCTGGATCGACGTCGTTGATCCAGAGGAAGAGGAACTTATTTGGATTAAAGAGGCGTTTGGGGTGCTTTTGCCTGAGTTGGATGACTTGGGCGACTTGGAGGCATCTGCTCGCTATTTTGAGGCCGACGATGGCCATCTCCATATTCGTACTGATTTCTTATTGGATGAAGAAGAAACCTCTCGCAACGTGCGAGTTGCTTTTGTTCTCACCAAGCAAGTATTGTTTTCGATTCATGATGAAGATTTGCCAGTGTTCCGCTTGGTTCGACTGCGTGCGCGCTTGCGGCCTGGTTCGGTCAGTAATGCAAAAGATGTATTGCTTGATTTGTACTCCACTGATGCTGAGTATTCTGCTGATGCCTTAGAAGAGGTTTATGAAAACCTCGAACAAGCAGGCAAGCGAGTTTTATCTGACAGCATTAATGATGCTGATGCCGCAGAGGTTTTAGAGACGATTGCGAAAGAAGAAGATACCAACGGACGCATTCGTCGTAATGTGATGGATACCCGCAGAGCCTTATCTTTCCTAATGCGTAGCAAGTTGTTGTCTGATGAGCAGCAAGAAGAGGCACGTCAAATTTTGCGTGACATTGATTCTCTTGAGAACCACACGGCATTCTTATTCGATAAGATTAACTTCTTAATGGACGCAACGGTCGGCTTCATTAACTTGAACCAATCAAAGATTATCAAGATCTTCTCGGTGGTATCAGTTGCCTTAATGCCTCCTACTTTGTTGGCAAGTGTTTGGGGTATGAACTACAAACATATGCCTGAGCTGGATGCGACTTGGGGTTATCCAATGGCCATTGGTGCGATGATTATTTCATCCGTTATTCCGCTAGGCTACTTCTATAGCAAAGGCTGGATGAAGTAATTAGTTGTTGAGGAGTGCAAGTAAGCCGGTCAACGCATACTCAGTTGCCTGTTGCCGTATTGCTTGTCTATCACCGATAAATAGTTTGGTTTGACAAGTGGTGACATGCTCACCACTTGTATTTGGTATGGTCCACCCAAAGCAAACTGTACCCACAGGCTTTTCTGCTGTGCCCCCTGTGGGCCCAGCAATTCCAGTAATTGAAACACCGATATTGCTGCCAGCATTGCGCTGTGCCCCCTGTGCCATGGCCTTAGCTACTGGCTCGCTCACTGCCCCATGAGACTCTATTAGCTCTACTGGAACTCCTAGACACTCTGTTTTAGCTTGGTTGCTATAGGTGATGTAGCCGCGCTCGAACCACTCGCTCGATCCAGATAATTCTGTCAGAGTGGCACTAACCAGGCCGCCCGTGCAAGATTCGGCGAGCGCCACTTTCCATCCTCTAGCAAGTAAAAGTTGGGCGAGTATTTGAGCGTGATCAATCGAGCTCATATTGAGATTATCTTTTGTATCAAGGCAATTACTAATAATGTGAAGAATGCTGCAGCAAGGTCGTCGACCATAATCCCAAAGCCCCGCCAAAGGATCTGCAATATGGAGGATTGTGAATGAGCACTACCCTCCATCTCTTTAAAGTAACGATCAATCATTCCAATAGGCCCTGGTTTGATGGCGTCAAAAAAACGGAAGAGTCCAAAAGCGATTACCTGCATCCAAATATTACTTGGCATGATGAAAATAAGCACAATCCAAAAGGCAATGATTTCGTCCCAAACAATGCCGCCGAAATCTTTTCTGCCTAACTCTTCACTGACTTGACCGCAGACCCAGCACCCTAAGAGGGCCCCACTGCTAATAATCCAAACAAAGTCCTCGGTGGAAAAGAAATACTCGCCGAGCAAGAAGGCTGCCCAAGCCCAGAGTGTGCCCACAGTCCCTGGTGCGAAGGGGCTTAGACCGCTACCAAAGCCAAAGGCGATAGTGCGACTAGCA
>Ga0209088_10001784_pt1 | contig 13640 bp, 9 predicted proteins | sample S_140625_EF_Meta_FD_187324 | JGI IMG/M metagenome (GOLD analysis project Ga0209088, IMG submission 187324) | Freshwater microbial communities from Lake Simoncouche, Canada to study carbon cycling - S_140625_EF_MetaG (SPAdes) (version 2) | ecosystem: Environmental > Aquatic > Freshwater > Lake ... | reverse complement strand
CGATGAAGAGGCCCACGCCGATCGTGAACGCGGGGTACTGGAAGAGCTGGTTCGACTGCTCGAAGCCCTTCACGAAGCTGAGCAACAGCCCGAGTCCCAGCCAGAATGCCACGACGCCGGCGGTCATCGAGACGCCCAGCATGAACGTGCGCGAGCGGCTTCCGGCCGCGGCGTTCGCCAGGCCCATGATCTTGAGCGGGATCACCGGCAGCACGCACGGCGTCAGGTTGAGGATGGCGCCGCCCACGAACGCGAGCACCAGCATCACCGGGAAGAACGTGCCGGAATCGGGGTCGAGCGTGAAGTCCCAGCCGAAGAGCGGGATCACCAGCGGCTTCGATGCCACGCGCGGCGCGGCCTCGCCCATGGTGGCGTTCTCCTTCATCTTGCCGAAGACGGTCGGATCGAAGCCGACGAAGAGCGGCGTCTCGGCCGCGCCTGCGGTTTGCTTCGCGCCGGGCGTGACTTCCACGGTCACCTTCGCCTCGATCGAGCCCGGAGCAAGGCAGACGGTGCTGCACGCCTGCAGTTCGACGGTGACGGTGAATTCCACCGTGCCGGTGGCACTCGGCGAGAGGATCACCGGAATGAAGGCGACGGCCTTGCCCTCGTAGACGCCGAAGGTCTGCTTGCCTTCGCCGAGGTCGCCCTCGACGGCGTGCGGCGCCGGCCACTGGATGTCGGCAATGCCCGCGGTGGCGGCCGCGGCGGGATTCACCGCGACCTCGATCGACGTGAAGATCGCGCCGTCGAAGGCAGTCATTCCCTTCGGCAGGGCGCGCGACTGCACCTCGCTGGTCCACACGTGCCACTCGGGGGCGATGTCGAGCTCGACGGCGATCGGGAACCGATCCCCGGGCGCGGCCTTCACGAGCGCCGCGGCGGCGCGGACCTCGACCTTGGTGGCGGAACTTGCCTGTGCGGAGGCTTCCCGGGTGAGTCCCAGGGTCGCCAGGAGCAGGGCGGCCAGGGTGGCCATCGTGCGGGCGGCAGACTTCCGGAGGGAGGGGTGTGGAGCGTTCGGCATGGCGCCCTTCAAGGGTAACCGGGCAGGGACGCCGATTTCGGGCCCCGCGGCGCGGGAACAGGCGGTGGGGAGGTTTCCCCCGGTGATCCAAGCAGAAATTGGCCATTCCTGCTACAATCCCGCGCCTGCCCCGGATGTTCCGGGGCCGTCCGTCCTGGTTTCGAGGTCCCCCGTGGCCCCGGACCGCAGCCCTGCACCCCGCCGTCCATGATCGTCCATTCGTCGATCCTGTCTTCCGGCTCCAGCCGCCTCCCATGACGCCGCACAGCGTCAAGGTCTGGCTGCTGGTCATCGATGCCTTCGGCATCGGCGACGTGTGCACCGGCAGCGCTCCGAGCGCCCGCCCGGAGGTCGCCCTGATGGGTTGACCGCCGCCTGAGGGTTCCTCGGCCGCCAGGACGGGCCATGCGTCGACCGGACGCGTGGCCCGTGCCCGTTTTCCGGTCGCGTCCGCACATTACGTCACGACATCCAACACCACATCCACCGGAGCACAGCGCCATGAACCGTGAAACCCTCGCCATCCTCGACTCGATCGCCCGCGACCGCAACATCGACCGTGAGCTCCTCATCCACGACCTGGAGCAGGCCATGGTCAGCGCCGCGCGCAAGCACTTCAACTCCCTCGACACCGAGGAGTTCGGCTGCGAGATCGACCGGCTGTCGGGCGGCATCACGCTCTGGCGCGAGCTCGAGGAAGGCGGCCGCGAGGCCATCGACCTGAAGACGCTCGGCCGCATCCCGGCGCAGACCGCCAAGCAGGTGATGATCCAGAAGTTCCGCGAGGACGAGCGCAACAGCCTCCTCGAGGAGTTCGGCAAGCGCCAGGGCGAGCTGGTCACCGGCACCGCCGCGCGCTACGAGGGCGGCGCCCTCATGGTCCAGGTGGACCGCATCGAGGGCTTCATGCCCCGCAGCGAGCAGATTCCCGGCGAGCAGTTCCAGCCCGGCGACCGCGTTCGCTGCCTGATCCTCGACGTCCGCGACGCCACCAGCCAGGTCAAGGTCGTGCTGTCCCGTGCGCACCCGGACTTCATCCGCAAGCTCTTCGAGGCCGAGGTGCCCGAGGTGGCCGAGCGCGTCATCGAGATCAAGGCCATGAGCCGCGAGCCCGGCTTCCGCACCAAGCTTGCCGTCTCCAGCGTCGACACCAAGGTCGACCCGGTGGGCGCGTGCGTCGGCGTGCGCGGCAGCCGCATCCGCAACATCGTCGATGAGCTCGGCGGCGAGAAGATCGACATCGTCCGCTGGAACGAGTCCAGCCAGGTACTCATCGCCAACGCGCTGAAGCCGGCCGAGGTCGAGGAAGTCAGCCTGTGCTTCGAGCTCGGTCGCGGCACGATCATCGTGCGCGAGGACCAGCTCTCGCTCGCCATCGGCCGTCGCGGCCAGAACGTGCGCCTCGCGGCGCGCCTCACCGGCTGGGACATCGACATCCTGACGCCGCCGGAGTTCGAGAAGAACCTCCTCACCATCCAGGAGACGCTCAACGGCCTCCCGGGCTTCGAGGACGGCATGCTCGACAAGATGGGTGCCCTCGGCCTCATCAGCGTGTTCGACATCGAGGAAGTCGGCGTGCCGGTCCTGACGCAGGAAATCGGCATGTCCGACGAGCTCGCGGAGGCGGTCGTCATCGCCTGCCACGAGAAGGGCAAGATCGTCGCCGAGGAGCAGCGCATCGCTGCCGAGCAGGATGCGGCCCGCAAGGCCGAGGACGCTGCGGCGACCGACCACCTGCTGGGTGGCGGACTGGGTGGCGGGATGGCCGCACCGGTCGAGACCGATGCCAGCGCGGAGAGCGCGGCGGACTCGATCCTGGGTGGCGGCGGCAGCTGAGGCCTGTCCGGCGTGGCCGGTCAGGTGGCAAACATTTCCGGCGGCATCTGCCGCCGCGGCGCACAGGTCGTTGATCGTGCGGCCTTGCTGGTGAAGTGAATCGAATTGGTTGGTGCAGTGAAACGAATTGAGGAACCACGATTGTCCAAGCAGATCCAGAAAGTCCGAATCTCTCAGCTCGCCAAGGACCTTGGTGTCGACTGGAAGGACATCAAGACCAAGTGCGAGAGCGAGGGGATCGACCAGGCCAAGACCGCATCGAGCACCGTCTCGATCGGCCTCGCCGCCACGATCCGTGAGTGGTTCGGTACAAGTGGCGGTGCAGTGACCGCCGTGGAGACCGCTGCCAAGGTGGAGGCTCGCCCGGCAGCTGACGCCGAGGGCGGCGCTGCCGCGAAGAAGGCCCCGAAGCGCACCACGAAGAAGGCCGCGGGGGCCGTCGATGCCGCCGAGACCGAGGAAGTGGCCGAAGCGGTGGCACCTGCGCCCGAGGCACCGGCGCCGGTGGTTGCTGCTGCGCCTGCCGCACCTGCTGCTCCCGTCAAGACCGTTGCTCCCGCCGCTCCCGCTGCTCCCGAGGTGGTCGAGCCGACCGCTGCGGTGGTCATCCCCGATGCGCCCGGCCTCGACCTGGCGCCCCGGCTTCCCACCGAAGACGTCTCGGTCGTCACGTCGCCCGAGAGCGTCGCACCGCATGCGGTGGTAGATGCGCCCATCAGCCCCACGGTGATCGGCAAGGCACACCGCTCCACGAAGCCCGTGGAGCCCGCGCCTGCCGTCGTTACCAAGCCGCCGGTGCGACACACGATCCAGCCGGCGTCCGCTCCGCCGACGATGAATGTCCCCAAGCGCCCCGAGGTGGTGCGCGCCATCGGCACGACGCTCACGCCGACCAAGACCGCGCTTTCGGGCCCGAAGGTCATCCGCGTCGAGCAGCCTGAAGTGCTTCCGACGCCGCGTCCGCGTCCGCTCGGTGCGCCGGGCGGGTTCGGCGGCGGGCCCGGCGGCGGCCGCTTCGGCGGCGGCGGCGGCGCGGGCACGCGCGGTGGCTTCCGTCCCACGCCCACGAGCCGTACCGGCCGTGCAGGCGATGGCCGTGGCCGGGACTACGGCAGTGGCCGCAGCGATTCCTCGACCGACCAGGTTGAGCGCGAGAAGCGCCTGGCGCAGTCCTCGGGATGGATGAAGTCCCGTCGTGGCAAGCCGGGTGGCGGTGGCGGCGGCGGTGGTGGCGGCTCGCGCGTCGAGCCGGGCGCACCGAGCGAGGTGCACATCACCGAGCCCATCAGCATCAAGGAGCTCTCCGAGAAGAGCGGCGTCAAGGCGGGCGAGATCCTCAAGAAGCTCATGCTCGCCGGCCAGATGGCCACCATCAACAGCACCATCGAGACCGAACGTGCCGTCGAGATCATGATGGAGTACGACATCGAGCTCGTGGTCGAGGAGGCGAAGTCCGCCGCCGAGATCATCGAGGAGCGCTTCTCCGCGCGCACGCGTGTCGACGAGAAGTCGCGTCCGCCGGTCGTCACCATCCTCGGCCACGTCGACCACGGCAAGACCAGCCTGCTCGACCGCATCCGCAACACCAACGTGGCATCCGGCGAGGCCGGCGGCATCACCCAGGCCACCAGCGCCTTCCAGGTGCCGGTCACGGCGGGCGAGAAGGAGCGCGTGGTCACGTTCATCGACACCCCGGGCCACGAGGCCTTCACGCAGATGCGCGCCCGCGGCGCCCGCGTGACGGACATCGCCGTGCTGGTGGTGGCAGCCGACGACGGCGTCATGCCGCAGACCATCGAGAGCATCAACCACGCGAAGGCGGCCGGCGTGCCGATCGTCGTCGCGCTGAACAAGATCGACAAGCCCGAGGCCACCGCCAACAACATCCAGCGCATCTTCGGCCAGCTCGCGGAGCACGGCCTGAACCCGGTGGAGTGGGGCGGCGAGACCGAAGTCCTCAAGGTGAGCGCCACCAAGGGCACCGGCATCCAGGAACTCCTGGAAATGCTCGACTACATCGCCGACCTGCGCGACCTCAAGGCCGACGCCAAGGGCCTCGCCCAGGGCACCTGCCTCGAAGCGCAGATGGAAGAGGGCCGCGGCACCGTGGCCCGCATCATCGTCCAGGAAGGCCAGCTCAAGAAGGGCGACTTCATCGTCGTCGGCCGCGCCTTCGGGCGCATCCGCGACATCGTCAACGACCGCGGCCAGCGCATCGACACGGCCGGCCCGTCCACCCCGGTGGCGATCTCCGGCCCCGACGTGCTGCCTGACGCGGGCGACAAGTTCTACTGCGTCAAGAGCCTCAAGGAGGCCGAGGAGGCGGCGCTCGAGCGCCGTCGCATCGAACGCGAGCGCGAGCTCGCGGCGCCCAAGATCACGCTCGACAACATCTTCGAGCACATGGGCAAGGGCGGCGTCAAGGAGCTGCCGCTCGTCGTCAAGGCCGACGTGCAGGGCTCCGCGGAGACGCTGCGCGTGGTGCTCGGCAAGATCAAGACCGACGAGGTCGCGGTCAGCGTCAAGCACTGCGCCGTGGGCGGCATCAACGAGAGCGATGTCGCCCTCGCCGAGGCCACCAAGGCCATCATCGTGGGCTTCAACGTCACTTCCAACTCCAAGGCGCGTGCGCTGGCCGAGGCGAAGGGCGTCGAGATGCGCCTCTACGAAGTGATCTACGACCTGACCGACGACGTCGCCAAGGCGGCGTCCGGCCTCCTGGAGCCCGAGCTCAAGCTCGAGGTGCTGGGCCATGCCGAGGTGCGCGAGGTCTTCAAGATCTCCAAGGTCGGCGCGATCGCGGGCTGCTACGTCACCGACGGCGTGGTGGAGCGCAATGCGCAGATCCGCGTCACCCGTGGCGGCATCGTCGTCGAGAAGGACCGTCGCCTGGAGCAGCTCAAGCGCTTCAAGGACGACGCGAAGGAAGTGCGCTCCGGCAACGAGTGCGGCATGAAGATCGACGGCTACGACGACATCAAGGCCGGCGACGTCCTCGAGTGCTACAGGACCATCAAGGTGCAGCGTGGGCTGGCCGCGGTGGGCGGACGCAAGGAGTGATGCATCGCGATGCAGCGTGACGGCCACTCACATCACGGCGGCGCCCCGCGCGCCCCAGGCCACAAGGGCGCGCAGCTCGCGAGCCTGGTGCAGCGGATCGTCCAGATGGAGATCCAGCGCGGGATCGCCGATCCGCGCATGCGCGGCCTGGTGACCGTGCTGGGCGTGGACGTCGCCGGTGACCTCGAGGACGCATCCGTGCGCGTCTCCGTGCTCCCCGGCGAGTTCGGGCCGCTCGTGGTGCAGGCACTCAACCACGCCGCCGCGCACCTGCGGCGGGTGGTGCTGAAGGAGTCGAGGATCCGCCAGTCGCCGCGACTGCGCTTCGTGCTCGACGATTCCCTGAAGCGCGCCGCGGAGCTCGAAGCCGCCATGCGCGCTGCCGCAGGCAACGTCGAGGGCGAGCAGGCCGACGGCGAAGACGAACACACAGACACCCCCGCCGAGGCGGGCGAGTGAGGAACACATGACCGCGAAGACCGAAGCACCGAACGCAGCCAAGCTTGCGTCCTTCCTGAAGAAGCACGCCCCCGCAGGCCACGCGCTGAAGGCGTCGTGCGAGCCCGAGGGCATCGACCTCGTCGACCTGTTCGTCCACTCGTACCTGCTGTGGCAGGCTCCGTCCGCGGACGCCACCGCCGCGCTCAAGCGGCTCAAGGCGGCGTTCATCGACTGGAACGACCTGCGCGTCAGCCTCACGAGCGACATCGTCGACGTCATCGGCCACAAGCACTGGCGCGCCGCCGACCGCGTGAACCGCATGCGCGATGCCATGAACGGCATCTTCCGCCGCGAGCACAAGGTGTCCCTCGACCGCCTGCGCGCGCTGATGAAGAAGGACGCCGTCAGCTACATGGACACGCTGCCGGGCATGGTGCCGTTCGTGGCCAACCGCGTGCTGCTGGTGGGCGTGGACTTCCATTCCGTGCCGGTCGAGGAATTCGGGCTGCAGCTCCTGGTGCAGGCAGGCGTGTTCTCGCCGGGCATGGGCCTGGCGGATGCGGCCAACTGGGTCACGCGCCACGTGAAGGCCGAGGAGGCCCGCGATGCGCACCGCGCGCTGGTCGCCGCGGTGGACCACATGTGGGCCACCAACCCGCCGAAGCTCCCGAAGACCGCCAGCAAGCCCTCCGAACTCGCGCCCCCGAAGCCCGTCGAGGAGGCGCGTGCCGCCGCCAAGGCGCTGGTCGAGGCGCAGCTCGCTGCCGAGCGCGCCGCACTGATGGCCGAACGCGCCGCGCGCCGTGAGGAGATGCGCCGCGAGAAGATGGCCCTCAAGGCCAAGGAAGCACGCGCGGCAGGCAAGGGCGCTGCGAAGCCCGGCGCCAAGTCGCCGGCGAAGCCCATCGTGAAGGTGGTTGCAAAGCCCTCGAAGCCTGCGGCCAAGCCGGCAGCGAAGGCCCCCGCGAAGCCGATGCCGAAGAAGCCCGCACCGAAGCCTTCCGCCAAGCCCGTCGCGAAGACTGCCGCGAAGGTCGGCGCCAAGAAGCGGTAGCGCCATGCGCGCGCCGCCCGCCGCCGACGGAACGCGACGGCGCCGGATTGCGGCGGTGGTGTCGTTGGCATGCGTCCTCGCGAGCGTTGCGTCGCCTGGACGCGCGTTGGCGCGCGATGCGCAGGTGACCGCCGCAGCTGGAACGCCGCAGGCAGCGACCGCTGCGCCAGCACCAGCACCGGCACCGTCACCAGCAGCTGCAATCGTCCCGCCGCCCGGCGTCTCCGCCGCTCGGGTCGCGCCCGTGCGTCGCCCGCCCATCCCGCTCGCCGCCGCGGTTCGCGAGGTGAGCCCGCCGGCGCGGATCGCGCCGCCACCGATCCCCGCGCCGCTTCCCGGCAGCGCCACCGAATCCGAAGCCCTGCGTCGCTACGTGCGCGGCAAGCAGCGCCTGCTCGACGGGCAGCTCAACCGGGCCATCGACGACATCGACGCAGCACTGCGGCTCGACCCCGGAGCGCCGGAACTGCGTGCCGCACGCGCGGAGATCGCCGGTGCCGCGGGCGATCCGGCTCGCGCGCGTGCCGACTGGGAGGCAGTGCTGGCGCTCGACCCCGACAACATGCAGGCGCTCGTCTCGCTGGGGATCGATGCATTCGAGGCCCGCCAGGCGCAGCGTGCGGCGGCGCTCCTCGGTCGGGCGTGGCCTGCCCTCTCGGCAGACGGGTTCGCGGCCATCTCGGATGCGGGGCGAACCGCCATCGGCGGTGCGCTCGCCCGCAGCCTCTTCCGGCTCGGTTTCGACGAAGCGGGCGTCGAGGTCTCGATGGGCGCGCTCGGCAACGACGCCGTACCCGCCCCCGGTCGAGGCATCGATGCCGCGGCGCGTTCGGAGGCGCAGCTGGCGCTCGAGGCCGGCGAAGCATCGCTCCGCTGCGGCCGCACCGACGTGGCCTTCGTCATGTTCGCGCGCAGCATCACGCTGGTGCCCGATGCGCGCACCGTGGCGCTCGCCGCCTACGCGCAGCTGGTGGGCGGGGACGCGGCAGGCGCGCGCATGACTCTCTCGATCCTGATGGACGATTCGCCGTGGCGCGAGGCGGAACGCACCGTCCTTGCCGAGTGGCTGCTGCGTGCGCTCGGTGGCGACGGCACCGCGCGCGAGACGCTGACCATTGAGTCGATGTCCGCCGTGCCGATGGCCCGCGGGGCATCCGCCGCCACGCCCGGCGTGCGCGCCCGGGTGGCGCGCCTCCTGATCGCCGCCGGCGATGCCGCCGCCGGCGGGACCGAACTCGAAGCAGCCGTGGCCGACGGCGCCGTCGATCCGGCATCGCTGGTTGCCGCGTTCGCGCATGCCGGCGATGACGCGTCGCCGGCAGCGGCGCTCGCCGTGGTCCGTGCGTACCCGGAATCGCTCCGTGATTGCTGCCGTGCACTCGTGCGGTCGTCGCGGGATCTTCGTGCGCTGCGCGGCGGAATCGAGCAGCTCCCCCCGTCAGCCCTCCGCGAGGCGCTTGCCGCCGGAGTGCTCGCGACGCTGCGTGCGTCCGGCGACGCGTGGCGTCGTGCGGAGGCCGCGGTGGAGGCAGATCCATCGCGTGCGCCGCTCGAGGCCATGCTGCTTGCGGCGGTGGCGGCCGACGATCCTGCCCTGGTGACGCGTGCCGCGGCCGAGGCGCCGCTCCAGCTCGATTCGGAGCCGCAGTGGCATGCATCGCTCGCCCGCGCGTTTGCGGAGACCGGTGCCTCCGTCGCCGCAGAGGAATCGCTCGCCCGCGCCGAATTGATGTCGGAATCGTCGGTGCCCGTCGGCCCGGCGCTTGCGCGCTCGCTCGCGGAGGCGCATGCGCTGGTGGATGGACGCGCGCCGCAGGGTTCTGCCCGCGCGCGCGCCGAGTCGGCGCTCTCGCGCGGCGACGCGGTGCTCGCCGCCTCGGAGCTGCTTTTCGCGCGCGCCCTTGATCCGGACGATGCGGCAACGCTCGGCATGCTGCTCGGCCTGCTGCCGCGCACCGACGGTCCGCGCGCCGCCGCCGAGTGGATCGACGGAGAATTCCGCCGGACGCCCAACGACCCGATCCTGTGGCAGGTCTCGGTGCTCTCCGCACTGGGGCCGCTGCGCTCCACGGAGTGCATGGCCCGCGTGGAGTCCCGGCTGGCCGCCGACCCGGACGACACCCTCTGCCTGCCGTGGCGCGAATCGCTCCTGCGTTCGGCCGGCAAGTCCGCCGAGGCCGCCGCCGCGGCACGCGGACGCGTGGCGTCGCTTCCCCTGGGTCCGCGGCGTTCGCTCGAGGAAGCGGAGACCGAGGTCCAGTTCGGCACTCCCGCCGCCGCGATCGACGCGCTCGGTCGCTTTCAGGAGAGCGTGTTCGCGCCGCCGTCCTCCATGCGCGCCGCCGCGCTCGACATCGCCCGGCGCGTGCCCGCGACCGCGCCCGGTCGTGCGGAACTGATCCGCCGCATTGCGCGCGACGCCATCATGGCGAATCCCGCCGCGCCCCTCGAGTTCTATGCCTTCGAGGCGCTCGGAGCGGCGTCCGACCCTGGCATTGACGCGGACGCCGCGGCCGACGGCGTGGCCATGATCGCCTCCGAGGCCGCGGGGGTGGCCGCGCTCCGCGAGCAGTCCGAGCCGTGGCGGAGTTCCGCCGACTTCCTGCTCTCTCAGCGTCTCCCGCGCGCCGCGGCGGAATTCCTGCGCGCGCGGCTCGAGGATCCGGCCGGCCTGTCCGATGCCGACGTGACGCTCCTGATGCGCGCCGCCATCGCCTGCGACGCCGCCGTCGGCGGGCGCGCCGCTGCTTCGCTCGCCCTGGTCGGTCGACTGCGCGGCATGGGCATCGATCCCTTCGGTGGCGCCTCCCGGCCGGCAGCCGAGTACCAGGTCGTCAGCGGCATCTACACCATGCTCGGCGACGACGCCGGCGCCGAGGTGGTGATGGAGGCCGGCCTCGCGGTCGACCCCTCCGACCCGGCACTCCTCAACAACCTGGGCTTCACCCGGCTCGAGCGCGGCGCCATCGATGCACGCACGGAGCAACTGCTGGAGCAGGCGGTGCGCGCCCGCGCCGAGGACTCGGAATCCCTCGATTCGCTCGGCTGGCTGCGCTACGCGCAGGGCAGGCTGGTCGATTCCGATGCCGGTCCCGGTGCCGTGACGCTCCTGGAGCGGGCCGTTTCCAAGACCCGCGGCGCTGTCAGTGCGGCCCAGCGTGACCACCTGGGCGACGCCCGCTGGCGCGTCGGCGACCACGAGGGTGCGCGGCGCGAATGGACCGAGGCCGTGCGCATCGCCGAGGCAGGAATGCCCCGCGAGCAGAACATCGAGGTGCTGCGCCGCTTCTTCCGCCAGCAGCTGGGACTGGCGGCGATCGACGCCGCGCGGTATCACGATGCCCACGACGGCTCGCTGGCGGCACGCGCCAAGGCCAAGCTCGACGCGTCCGCGCGCGGCGTCGAGCCGCCCGTGGCGCGCCAGTCGGCAGTTCCCGCACCCAACCCGCCCGCCTCCGCGCGGTGACGGACGCCTGAAGGAAGCACGAGACCATGGCAGGACATAGCGCTTGGAAGAACATCAAGCACCGCAAGGCCGCCGTCGACGCCAAGCGCGGGAAGATCTGGTCCAAGTGCTCGCGCGCCATCATCGTGGCCGCGCGCACGGGTGGCGGCGATCCCAAGTTCAACTCGTCGCTCCGACTGGCGATCGATGACGCGAAGGCGGCGAACATGCCCCGCGACACCATCGAGAAGGCCGTCAAGAAGGGTGCCGGCGGTGACGATTCGGAAACCTTCGAGGCGGTCCGCTACGAGGGCTACGGCCCGGGCGGCGTGGCGATCATCTGCGAGTGCCTGGTGGCCAACGTCAACAAGACCGCGCCCGAGATCCGCACGCTGTTCGACAAGTACGGCGGCAACATGGGCGTGCCCGGCAGCGTCACCTTCAGCTTCCTCCACAAGGGAGTGGTGCTGGTGCAGGCCGGCTCCACCACCGAGGAAAAGCTCTTCGACGTGGTCCTCGGCGCGGGTGCCGAGGACGTGGTGGGCGGCGAGGAGGGCTGGCAGGTGACCTGCGCCCCGGCCGACCTCGGGAAGGTCCGCGACGCACTGGAATCCGCCGGAATCCCGTTCGAGGGTGCCGAGGTCTCGTACATTCCCACCTCCACCACCGAGGTGGACGATGCCACCCGGGCACGCGTGGCCAAGCTGGTTGCGCTCCTCGAGGAGCACGACGACGTCCAGAAGGTGCACGTGAGCGCCGAGATCCATGATGCCTGATTCCCGAGCCACCTCCGCTTCCTCCTTCGCCCTCGCCGCTGCGCTGGCATGCGCGCTCGCGTTCCTTGCCGGCTGCGGGCACTCGCAGAAGTGCGACTTCGACGATCGTCCGCGCGACGACGTCTGGGCCGCCGTGGTGCAGACTGCACGCGCGCCGCGCTATTCGGACTGGATCGTGGTCCAGAACGAAGTGAAGGTCGACGAGGCATCGCATCGGGTGACGGTCTATCGCGACCTTCGCCGCGACCTGGTGGAGCCGGGCCTCGACCCGCGCCGCGAGGAAGAGCAGTGGCGCTTCACCGCGCAGGTCTCCAGCGATTCACCGGTGGCGATCACCTTCTCCACGCCCGACTGGGCCGTCCCGAGCCACTTCTGGCGTCAGGCCGACCACTTCTTCGGTCAGGTCCGCATGCGCCTCGGCGAGATGGGCCCCGTGACGCCCGCGCCCGGCGATCCGATGGGAACCGCGGCGAAGCCCGGCTCGCTCGATCCGAAGGCCCCGGGCCACGTCTCGGAGAAGCCCGCGCAGGGGCAGCTGGCGACGCCGTGAACGAATCGCCGCAACACGAGCAGGATGCCGCCGCGAAGGACGCCATCGACGTCAAGGACGCCATGCGCGATCCGCGCCTCGTCATGGGCGCGGTGCTCTCGGTGGCGTGGTTCACGCTTCCCCTCGTCTGCAGCATCGTCCTGTTCGCGCGACTCGGGCCGCTGACCGAGTGGCTGCAGGGGCAGGGGGATTCCGCCCCATGGATCGCGGCAGGCCTGTTCGCTGCGTGCGCCGGCCTCGGTCTCCTTCCCACCTACGCACAGGCCGTCTTCGCCGGCTGGGTCTTCGGCACCGCCACCGGAACCATGGTGGCGGTCAGCGGCTATGTGGGCGCCGCGGTGATCGGGTACCTCCTGTGCTCGGCCGTGCTTCGCGACGCGGCCACGCAGCGGATCGACGCGCACCCGCGCTGGCGCATCGTCCGGGAGGCGCTCGTGGATGCCAAGCCGTGGCGCACCATGGGCATCGTGGCGCTGCTCCGTTTCCCGCCCACCTCCCCGTTCGCGTTCACGAACCTGGTGCTGGCGGCCTCGGGTGTCCGCTTCCTGCACATGCTGGTGGGCAGCATCGTCGGGATGCTTCCGCGTACCGTGCTGGCCGTGTGGATTGGCGCGCAGGGTGCAGCCACCGGTGCGAAGGATCTTTCTGAACTCATGGACAAGCAGGGCATCGCCGCGGTCGTCATCGGCACGGCGTCCCTCATCGCCGCGCTTGCCGTCCTGCAGCATGTCGGGAAGCGTGCGTTGCAGGCCGCCGGACTGTCCTGACGCCAGTACCCTGCGGGGATGACCGCCGCGCCCGCAGCCAACGCCGTCCTTGACCCGAACGCAGGCACTCCTTCGGACGTGCCGCTGATCGACCGCATCGCCATCACCACCATCCGTGGCCTTGCCATGGATGCCGTGCAGCAGGCCAACAGCGGCCATCCGGGCGCGCCGATGGGCCTGGCCACCGTCGGCTACTCGCTCTGGCAGGACGCACTCGTCTACGACCCCACGGCGCCGCGGTGGGCCAACCGGGACCGCTTCGTCCTCTCCAACGGCCACGCGTGCATGCTGCTCTATTCGCTGCTGCACCTGGCGGGCGTCGCCGAGACCGATGCCGCCGGGAAGCCGACCGGCCGCGCCGCCGTCACGCTCGATGACATCCGCGCGTTCCGGCAGGTGAATTCGCGCACGCCCGGCCATCCGGAATTCGGCGTGACCCCCGGCATCGAGACCACCACCGGCCCGCTGGGGCAGGGGCTCGCCAACTCGGTGGGCATGGCGATCGCCGGCAAGTTCCTGGCGGCGCGCTACAACAAGCCGGGCTTCGAGCTCTTCGACTACCACACGTGGGCCATCTGCGGCGACGGCTGCCTGATGGAAGGCATCTCCCACGAGGCCGCCAGCGCCGCAGGCCACATGCGCCTCGGCAACCTCTGCTGGATCTTCGACAACAACCGGATCACC
>Ga0209088_10001777_pt1 | contig 13664 bp, 14 predicted proteins | sample S_140625_EF_Meta_FD_187324 | JGI IMG/M metagenome (GOLD analysis project Ga0209088, IMG submission 187324) | Freshwater microbial communities from Lake Simoncouche, Canada to study carbon cycling - S_140625_EF_MetaG (SPAdes) (version 2) | ecosystem: Environmental > Aquatic > Freshwater > Lake ... | reverse complement strand
CTTGCACAGAACCCTGCGCGGCAGCGTTGGCTGTTCCAGAGATGGAACCGTTTGCTACGTCTGACGCAAATACTGGTTGCGTCGTACCATTTGTTTTCGTAAATGTTGCCATTTTAATTTTCCTTTTTCTCTAACCTAGTAGGTTATTTAAAATACAGTTACTCAGCGAAATGCTCTCTAACTGTTGAACTATTATAACACTCTTTTTACCCGGTGTCTACATCAATCTTACCAAAATTCTTTATTAAAAAGATTTTACAGCCATTACTCCAATGCTGTTAACTGTATTGCCAGCAACACCACCTAGGTTAAACTGACGTGCTACATTTACGTTTACACGGTCATAGCCTTTGCCAATTACTGTATAACCCAATACCAAGTCCATGGGCTTAACTTGTGCTCGCAGACTAATTGTTTCTGTGTTAACAATAGCTCTGGCATCTGCACCATCACCGTTGTCTGTGAACTCATAGCCAGTCACACCGGTTACAGTAGCACTACCATTACGCACACTTACTGGACTAACAATACTTAGGCTCACAGCGTCTTTGTTTTGGAATACATTATTTTTAGCAACACCAAGTTTCCATGTATTGCTACTAATATGATTAGCGAGTTGGATCATACTGTCTTGCACACTTCCTGCACGAGTAGTACCAAAGCCATAACTACCAAATACTGCTACACTACCAAACTTGTGTTCTGTACCTAGTTGCAAATAACTTGTACTGCTGTCACCAAATGCCATTGCACCACTGCCATAGTTACCAAGGAAGCCCGACTTCTCTGTCATGCTACCAAACTGCACACTATAACTGGCACCTTGTTCATTGTAAGAAACTTCACTGGCAATACCAGTTTGGCTTTGCATCATCTTAACGCTGTAGTTTTCAGTCACTGGTGTAGACATTTCATTGTAACCCACAGTACTCATTGCCAAGTAAGAACTAGAACTACGATATGCGGCCACTGGATTAGCAATAACTGCACGAGTCATGTCCAGTGTATAGTTGCGATTATAACTATCCAAGCCTTGGACATTTTTTAGCACACTACTAGAACTAATGCTAGCACTACCACTTGAAGTAACACCTGAAGCTGTCAATGGAATACCAGTAGTATATCCTTTAAAACTAGCAATCTTTAACAAACCTTGTGGTTGAGTAGCTTGATCAAAATTAACCATGCCCCAACCATAAACATGATCAACTCCAATCAAATCATTCTTTTTAGTAACTGGATTGTATGTCATATCAGTTGCAGTGGTTTTAACTAAGTGAACAATCTGTGCGGCACTGAGTTGCGGCCATGATTGTTTAAGCAAAGCGACGCCACCACTTACCAAAGCTGCCGCTGGACTAGTGCCACTCACACTACCTGCTCCATTTGTAACACCTTGAGCAATACCGCTGGCACTTCGAGCTTGATCTGGAACTGCGCCTAAAATAGCACTGCCCGGAGCCACTACATAAAAATCTTTTACATAATATTTGTCTTGGCAAACATTGTTAACAATAGTTGTGCAAAGGCTACCTGCTAGATTGCTAGTCTCATTCATAATCCAGCCGCCTTTGCCATCTGCGGCAACATTGCCGACAATTAACACACGACCACCCATGAGCAAGTTACCATTGGCATCTGTTTGTGTGGCAAAGGCGCTTGGAAATTGTGCGTAACCTGTTGCAGAGTTACCTGCACTGGCAACAATAACTGCTTTTTTAGTTGATGTTGCAAAGGGCAAAAGAGTAGAATAAGATGAACCATACAAACTAGCCAAAGAAGTAATTTCACCAGTTTTTGAATTATAATTAGTGTACAATGGATTGGCTTTATAAATGCCCGGGGCAATCATTGTAGTGCCTGCTTTAAAGTTTGAATCATAAGTTGAACCCAAACTCAAATTAATTACATCTGCACCTTTGGACTCTGCCCAAGCCATGGCAGTATATGCAAGACTTGTGCTCACTGATGGGGACAAGCCACCTGGACCAACTTGTGCCAATAACAATTTGGCATCTGGAGCGGCACCTACTGTACCAACATTATTAGACTTGCCAGCGGCAATACTTGCCATTTGGGTTCCATGTAGTCCCCAAGTAACAGGTGCATTAAGTGCATAAAAGTTTTTACTTTCTAAAACATTGCCTTTAAGATCTGCATGACTAAGTTCAAACCCGTTGTCAATGATAGCAATTACAGAGCCTTTACCAGTGATATTACGAGACCACGCAGATGTAATTCCTGTTGGAGTTAAGTAACGAGTTTTTGCACTATCTTCGCCGTTGGCTATCTGTGCATAAGATGCAGTTGCAATTGATGCTATTGCCAATGCAATAAGAGTGGGTTTAAATTTCATTTGAATTCCTTTTAATATTTAAATACTTAGTATAACATAATGCATAGTTAACATCAATTAGCTAGGCATTGTTTAGTTTAGCACACTTCTGCACGTTTCAAAATTGTTGTCTCTGCAAGACGCTTCCAATTATGTTCTGACATCTTACGCAGATCTGCAATCTTTAAAACTGTACGCAAGCTCAGTTCACGCAAACGATTCTTCTGTTCCCACATAAAGTCTACAATCTCTTGTGCGGCGCCATCTTCGAAATCATAACTGTCCAACATGCCATCACGCACAATTTGTTTAATACGCAGGAACTTGTCACGTTGAGTGTCCATTGTCAGGTCCAAATAGTGGCAACGGCTTTCCAATGCATCCAAATGGTCTTTTAACTTCTTGGAGCGAACGTGCTCAAACTTAATGTTAGTGATAAAAATCACACTACCTTTAAAGTCAAAGCGATCTGGAATACCTTCACTATGCAACATGCGACTGTCTGTGTTCCAAGAAATTGTACGCTTCTTAGAGCTGTCCAAAGCCGCTTTCAAAATGTTCAACGACAAGTCGTCCAGCAAGATACTGTCACAGTCATCAAACACTAGTACATTGCCTTCGTCTGAGAACTTGTAAAGTTTAGCATACAGTCCTAGAGCAGACATTGCACCTTTAACAACTTCAAAACGATTTTTACGACTGGCCATCTTGTCAAACAAACTAGCTTCTTCTAGTTTCTTCTCAACACCAAAAGATTTACCTACGCCTGGAGGGCCACTGACAATCATAGCACGAACTGCACCTGTTGTAGTACCTTCTGTCATTTCTTCTAGAATGTCAAAGCGTTCACGGATGCGCTCAATGGCCTGCTCATCTGTTTCTGTGTACACTTCTGGCTCTTTAGTAGTTACCAAAGAAAAGACATTGTCGTCTTTGTTTGCTTTTTTGCGCTGACTATCTGACATGTCAGCAATAGTTTGACCACTCACTGTGATATCCTCCATGCTTTTAATTTTAATACGAACGCTCTTGTCTTTGTAGCCAAGAGTACCATTATCTTGTACTGTCACATACATACCTTTAGCGCCGGATTTAACATCCGATATCAAACGGAATGTTTTATTCCGAACTTTAGTGCCACGATACTCGCCAGCAAAAATAGTTACATTAGCCATTTACAAACTCCTGTTTTGTTAACTAAAAATGTATTATAGCACGACAACCAATTTGTGTCAATTATTCTTCAAACGCATACGGGTCTTCTAAAACGGCCTTGACCAATTTAGGATCTGCTGTTTTTGCCAAACTTGCAAAGTAGTCTTTTTGGAACTGCTTCAATGCTTTTTGGTAGTCTTTTGACAGTGCATTAAGACAAGCGGCGTCCTCATCTGTGCCGCAATTAGAATGGCACTCTTCCATCATTTCAACAATGCCACGAAAGTCTAAACGCTCACCAGTATTTCTATTGTAGTTTTTACGACCTGCTTCTATACGGGCCACTGCTTCTGGCAAAGGCAAAGGCTTAATACCCCAAATTTTGCTGTCTTCTAACATAGTAAGCTCCTTTTGTGTCTGTATGTATGTATTATACTACCAAAACCAATTTGTGTCAATTAAAAAACCCCAGGGAATTTACTTCCGCTGGGGTTTCATCAACTTAAAGGAATTAACCTAATACAGTGATGTAATCTCTGTTGGCTTTTGCTACGCTTGCTGTGACAAGATCTTGTCTTAGATCTCTTTGAGGTATAGTCCCTGGTGCGATATAACCAACACTCATAAAAATAGCACCCAAGGGCAACCAATGTTGTGGGGCTATTTTATCTGCAAAAATTTCTTTGGCCTTGTCGCGATCATAACAGATACAGAATGATGTATGATAGCCTGCATTAATCGCTGTAAGGCCAATGTGGCCATATGTCTTGCCTGCCATATAACTACTGTATTGATCGTCGCCATGAGGTACTAACAATAGCAACAGCGGTGCAAGTAATTGGCTGTTCTTTCTTGCAAAGTATGGAATACCAATACTAGATTCGTCTGGTACATCGCTGATTTGATAAATCTTTTCAATTAGATCCTTGTCCTCTATGACAAAGATATATTGAAAATTATCTTTATTAGCATCAATTATTCGATTAATTTTTGCTTTTAAATTCTCGTCTACTGGACGAGTCAAGTCATATGATCGTGTTGTGTGACTAAATTGTTTATGTTGTGCTAAAGTTGTCATAGTAATGTTACCTTTACTCTTGGGTATCCGCCCTTGAACGTTTCTTCTAAATTATAGTTGATGCGTTCATCACGTAACCATTCTTCCAAGCTGCCAGTAGCTAGTCCTAAGTGGAAAGCCGCTTCTGCAATTTTTGTACTATCATCTCTTGGACCGCTTCTGTTTTCAAGAAAATAATCAGTTGCTGTATTAACTGACAATGTTCCTCGAGCTACATCTGCTTCTACCTTAAAGTAGATCTGTGCTTGTCTAGCAGGACTAAGATGAATAATTTCAACCATTTGTTGCAATAATTCTTTCATTATTTACCCCATTGTTATATCTTCCATGCCTGCAACTCTCAATTTAACAATATTATTAATTTGGAATTGTTTGGCATCAAGGGCCTTCATAAGCCCCAAGTATTTATTGCGAATCATCGCGAACTCATTTACTAGAATTTGCCATTCGATGACTTCGTCATCGCCGTCAACATATTTGTCGGCGCTTCTATCACTTAATGCTCTGTTATAAGTTTCAGTGTATTTCTTAAACATTTCACTGCGTTTTTTCTTAAGTTGAATATTTAGAAATTCTAATATAGCTTCGATTTCCTGCAATTGATTGAACCTATGTTCTACTACTCCAGGCATGAGCCTAGAGTTTGATTCTAAATTGCCTTTGATGCTGGTTTCAATCCTAGCAGAAGATAACTCAGATTCGAAATAAGTTATCGAGTCCGGTAACTCAGCCAAGTTACCGGTTACACGTCTATACCAAGAACTCATTCGTCGTCGTATTCAGAATCGTAATTATCTTCTTCGTAGTTGTCATCGTCATCAACGATGTCGTCGGCAGTGTATAGATCTTTAATTACTGTGTCTAAGGTAGCGTCATTGCCAAGAAGTTCTTCTGCAACACTGTCCATTTCATAGTGATTTTCCAAACTACGCAACAATGCACACGCGGCATCATAACGCTCTTTCTTATCAATGTATGTTTTAACAGTGGACCAAACGTCCACGATCAAATTTACTTGTTCATCATGTAACATCTTCGATATCCTCCAATGGTTTTGTATCTGCTGTATTTACGCCTGCTGTCAAATCTCTAAGCATAATATCTGCCATGGCTTTGTCCAACATTTCGGTATTCCATCCTTTACGCATGGCTTTGAGAATCTCGCCCTCTTTGGTAGTGTAAAGATAACTGTTACCTTCACGCTTTAAACTACCACGTTCTTCCAACAAATCAAACAAGCCGCTGTAAGGGCTCATGCCTGATGCATATGGAATCTTGACATGTACTGTTTCAAAAGGTTTAGCATAACGAGTTTTCATAACTTTACAACTAGCACGAATACCCATTACTTGGCTACCTGTCTTGTTGCCATCTTCATCTTCTTTTAATTTTAACTTACGCATGGCAACAACAATTGAGCTAGCATAAATGAAGCCTTGTCCACCACTGATTTTATCATCAGGGTCAAACATGTCTTGACTTGCATAACTGTGATTGGTACATACCATACCAATGTTTAGATTACCAAACATATTAACACAATTACGAACCAGTGATGTAAGTGCTTTGGGCTTACGGCCCATGTCGCCTTTCATATCGCCTGCTTGGAACTGATTAACGTCTGTGGGTGTTAGCAACATACCCAATGAGTCGATGACAAACAATACTTTTGGACGTACATCCTCTGACAAGGTTTTATAGTCTGCGACAAACTTTGTAATTGTCATGGCTACGTCATCGATCATAGCCATATTAAGTTTGAGTAATTTGTCTTCGCCTGTGTCTACACCAAGAGCATGAAGCCATGCTTCATCTAATGCGTTTTCGCTGTCAATGAGCACAACATAAATGCCCTGTTCTTGTGCATGGCGGATTAAATTTCCTGAGCAGATATAAGATTTTCCTGCACCAGACTCTCCGGCAAATACAGTGACCTTACCCATGGGCACACCTTTGAAAAAGTCGCCGCTGATCAAATAGTTTAATGTATAGTTACCTGTGCTAATCCAATCTGTTGGATCATTAAATCCAATACTAAGACCTTCAATGCTCTTAGTGATTTCTTTTCTAAATTTACTTACGTCAAATGGTTTTGTCATTTTGTTCTTCCTTTTGTTCTTGGTCGTATACCATAATCATTCTCGTCAATGGTTCCATTCGTTCTTGGAACACATCAGGTGCTTGTCTTGCCGCTGACTTCATGTCATACTGAGTAGGATAATGACGCAAGGCATGCATACAATATACACGAAGTTCTTTTGGTACACGTTTCCATCTGCCGCTGGAATTTGCTATTTCAATCAGCAATTCTCTGGCAGATGCTACAGCTCGATATCTTTCGTCTGGTAATGTCATATCTTTATTAGTTAATAAACGCTTTTTAAGCATTGACTAAACAAGGGCCGTGGCCCTTGTTTTTACTTTTGTTGACGATTGCGAATCATCGCAAGAATGTCATTGACATTCTTTTTACCTTCTGGTGCGGCTGTTTCTTCGGCGACGTCAAAAGGTGCGTCATCTTCATCATCAACTACTGTGGGCTTCGGCGCCGCTACAGTAGCAGGACGAGCTGTTGGAGCTGGTGCTTTGAAACTAGACTCTGCGGCATCAACATCTGCGGCCACGCCTAAGTTTCCAAGGTTTACACCTGCAGGTTTGAAGTATTGACCCCACCGCTTGGGATCATACAACTCACCATCAACACTGGCTTTGAACATGTCATAAATGACATCAACTTCTTCTTTAGTTGGCTTCTTAGGCATGAAGTCATTTAAGTTAAACAAGCCTTTGTCAGCAATGGCTTGAAGCTCAACTTCATTTAGACCACGCTCTTTGCGAGCAAAACTACTTGTGCTGTAGTCTGCGTATTGACCTTTAGTTGTCTTTGTCAAACGGAAGTCTGTGCCGTTTTCAAAGTCTGTAAACAGATTGTCCATTTCAGGATCCATCAATGCGCCTTTAACAATGTTAAAGATACTTGGATTGATGATCAAACGACGGATTGGATTTTCCGGTTGTGTATCTTCTTGTAGTTTTGTATCTACTACAAAGCCCTGAAAGATATAAGATTTTTTCTTCCAGTACTTGCGACCCAAGTCTTCCAAAGATTTATCTTTGAACCAAGGACGAATCTCTGCATGAATTGGGCAAGTTTCTTTCCACATTTCCATGCATGGAACTGTTACAGTTACACGTTTGCTTTCGTCGCCACCTAGAACTCCTGCGAATTCTAAACGGATCATTTGGCGTTCACGCCATGGGAAAGTATTTGTTTCATCTCCATCTGGGAGAAAGCGCAGTACTGTGGTTGAGTTTTCGGGAATATTCCAGAACGGAAAGATTCCATTGTCGCCGCTGCCTTGTGTTTTGTTGCCGCTTAAACGATTGTCTTGCTCTAATAGACGAGCACGAATTTCTGCTAATGATGTTGCCATAATGTTTTTCCTTTATAAAATGCCAGGGTTTAAAAAAAGTTTGTTGCCTGGAACACTAGATACTCTCATCTAGTGAACGTAGTATAGCAGACTATTGTCTACTATGTCAACAGTAATTTTACCTTTTGGATGAATTGCTGTTGAATTTATTTAGTCTTTATTTCTAAATTTAGATTCTAAAATTTTTTCTAATTTGTTTGCCCAAACCATATTTTGTAAATCTCCAGGGTGACTGTGATCCCTGCCATATTCCATTAAGATACCTTGATATTTTTTGAAATCTGTGTCATTGGCTTTTTTATGAAAATAGTATATAACATCATTGGGAAATAAGTGAGAAATAGCACCAGCGCCGTCAGCATCAATGTATGGATCGTAGTCAAGACGACTATCATTATCTACATTGTCATAGAATTTCAAGTCCAATGGATATATTGAAAAATATATCACAGGAATACGAAATGCTGACATAACTGTCTGTAGTGTTATCAATTGAAGTATTGCTACTTCTTGATTGAAATGATAATCTGCACCTTGTTTTTCTATTTTACTTGCACTATCTTTGATAACATCATTTACAAAAAAATAAGTTCTACATTCTAGTAAGCCTTTTGATGCCAAGTAACTAAAACGAGTCATTTCAGGAATTTGTATTATAATTGCTTTTGGCTTATTATAATTTGCAATATAAGTGGATACATTTCTAATTACTGTATTTACATCACTGCCACCCACACCCAAGTTTACAACGGGAATGTTTAATTTTTTTTCTAACTGATTTGTCCAACGACTTTCTTCGTCTATACCAATACCCATTGTTATACTGCATCCTGCGGCCAATATAAATTCATTGTCTTTTAATGTTTCAAAATTATGACTAGTTCTGAAATAGTTTTCGTTTAAATTATATCGAATAGTTTTAGTTTTCCAATAGTCTTGTATATTACGATTGAAGCTATCTACCAGTGAATATTTTTCAAGAATTCCTGGATAACTTAGTAATTTCGAATCTGTGGGAAAGTATTCTGGTAATTCTTGAAATAGAACTGGATGATAGAATTTTAAAAAACCATTGCTCATTAATAAATTATTTTAAAATTTCTTTGAGTTCGAACTTGGCCATAACCGATTCAAATACTTGATCCACTGCGCTTAATTTGTGTATCAATTTATATTCGGATTCTTTGACTTGACTCTTACCAATAATGCTACGAGTCAAGTTTTCAACTTCCATGGCATCTAATTTGCCTTCACGTACATATTCAGCTATCTTAGACAAACTTGTTTTAACTTGGTCGTCTTCTAACACTGGTAAAATTGTATTGATTAATTGTGTAGTATTGACAGTGGGGCTTTCGTAGACCATCATACTCATAAATTCTAAATCTGGAATAGCACTAACTTGTATTGATGTTGATTCTTCTACTTGTTGTTTTAGAGTTTCAAATTCTTGTTTTGCTTCCATTTGTTGTTGATATTGTTTTACATAGCCATTTAGTTTTGGTAATAGTGTGCCAATGCTTTCGTCGAATACGTTTTTAGTTAGTTTTTCTTGTAGTGCTTCCAGATTTGTTTCGTCGGCCTCGGATTTATCTTCCATAAATTTAGCAGGGTTATATCTACCCAATAAGCCTTTAATTTCGCTTAAACGTTGAGCTACTGCAAATTGTACATCGCCGGCTTGTTCTTGCAGGCCTTGACTTTTGATGTACTTAGATACCTGTGAAAGTTGATTACGTTCTTCGCTTAGTCCAATAATTTTTTGTCCAATTTCATCGTAGGGCGTACCGCCTTCAGCAACGTGCTGAGTCATAATGCGAGCACCAGTTAAATGGTTGTGAGGATATTTGAATCGTTCACCCTGTGCGTTTTCAATAAACAATGCACTGATGTTGCGACTGCGACTGCCACGGATTTCTTCGTTGACAGCAGTGTTATGTCTAATGATTAATTTAGCACCTTCAGTTTGTTGGTAACTAGTTTTAGTTGAGCCTATTGTCGGGCTTAAACTTTCTTGGACTTTTGCCATGTTCTCTACATCCTTTAATTCTATGTCTTTACCTGTGTAAGGTATAAGGTCTACGTTTATAATAAATTTCTTAGCAATACCGTGACGTATGGTTTGTTCTAATTTTTTTAATTTTTCTCTGTCAGTGGTTTCGCCGTATTTAATTTGAATAAGATTGTGCTTTTCATCTAATACTATTGTAAACTTTTGATCTTTGCTATAAAAATTACGTCCTTTATTGCTGTTAGCAGTTTGACGTCCATCTTTATCGTAGACAATAATGTCGTGACCAAAGCCTTTGAGTTGGTCGAATATTCTATCAGCAACAACGTTGTAATTTATAGCCATATACTTATTTACCTATTTTAATTAAATTATTCCAATTGGCATGGGCTGTAAATAATCACCGCTTGTTCGCTCAACTAATGTGTTATATGTTGCTTCATCATATTTCATAACATATTCAATTAATCGAACTGCTAGTATTGTACCCATTACCAAGTCATCTGTTTCGCCTTCTTTGGCTGCAAAGCTGGCACCTTTGGCAACAAATGTTTTTAACTCTTGCACTAAACTCTTGCTCTTGGGGTGCATCTTATTACTTTCAATATAATATTTGAGTTTAGTACAAGCGGCTAACTTACTCTTATTTGTAGTATTAAATCCACGACGTTTAGCACCGGTTTCACTGATAAAGTGTCCAGCTATACGTTCTTCTCCATATTCTTGTATAGCAACTAGCGCGGCTTCACCTAATGTATTATTTTCTACACTCCAATATATGTTGTCATTGCTTGCACCTTTTTCACGTAGCCAATCTAGGATAGTAACAAAGTTTCTAAGCTGTCCGCGGATGTCTGTTTTGTTATGCTGCCATTCTGCCACCTGTACTAAGTCAGGCAGACTAAAAATTTCAATGGCAGCGGCATCTCCGCCTGTGCCTAAACTAGGATCCCAGGCTGCTACATAAATCTTATTTTTGTCTATGGGTGTATAAACTCTCAGTTGACCCACTCGTTCATAGGGATCTTCCCCTTGTAAATTAGTTAAAACTAAACCGCTGATCAATGTTTCATCTGCTGTAATAAACAAACATTCGTGTTCACGCATGAAACGTTCACTGCCAATTTTACTGCGTTCATGGTCTGCCCAAGATTCATCTCTGTCCGGATGATCACTCCAAATGTATTTGATGCTTTTAAATCCATTTTTGCCGACTTCGCGTTCATTGCCAAACTCGTCAAACTTTTTAATAGCATCATTCCAAATCTGTGCAAACTGATCATTGTCTTGGTTGGGTGTCGAAGTAATAATACACTTACCACCTGTTGACAGCGTTGGACTCAACGAAGTCCAAAACTCTTTGGCGATACGTGGCGGCACGAATGCAAACTCGTCTAAGTATACCAGTGTAATACTCATACCACGACCGGTGTTTTCTGTTGTTGTGGCACTGACAATACGACTACCGTTGTCAAAGTCGATACTACCCTTGTTATAACTTACTGCACCTGCTTTAATCCATTCAGGCAGACTTTCATACATAAAACGTACACGTTGCATGATCTCCTGACTGCCTGTATATTTGTGTGCGGCAATAAGAATTGTCGAATCTGGAACAAACATAGCAAACCATAACAAGTAACCTGCGGCACAGGTTGACTTGCCCATTTGTCGCCCAAGCATGTTGATACTATACTTGTGATTTTGATAAGCGTTGATTAAATCTATTTGATAGTCGTAGAGTTCAAACTTGACACGACCTTTAGTCGGGTGTTGAATCCACATATACTCGCCGATGAAGTATATAGGATCAGTAGCGGATTTTACAATCTCCGCTATCTGATTCTCTGTATAATTTTCTTTTTTGTATGGCTGTTTTACTAAAACCGCTTGCCCGCTCATTTGCCTGCTTTAAAGTTTTTGTAATCCTCGAACATACGTTGTTCGCTCATTGGATTATCGCCACTAGCTTTTGTACCAGGGTAGTTTGGCTTGCCTGCACCTGTGCCTTTTTTGCCCCAGTCACGGATATCACCAAACGCCTGTGGATCACGAGCTTGAGTATTATCTGGAGTATTTTCATAACCAGACTCTTCTACTTCTTGTTCACCTTCTGGAGCAGCCTTCTTAGTTACTTCGGCACCTTTGTTAACACCAGCTAACTTCATGATGTGAATAATTTCATCAGGCATGTCAGTTGTCATACTTAAATTGTTATCACCGTTACTGATGTTTAATGTGTATTTTGCCTTTGGTTCTTCTGGTTCTGCCATAGGAACTTCCATGTGTGGACCTTCTGGTTCTACTTCAGCTTCAGGATTACCAATAACTTGAATAGGACTAGCCATATCGCTGACATGAGACATTGGACTCATTTCAGGATCCATTGACATGTCACCGCATTCTAAAATATGTTCTTGACCGTCACTGGTTTTAAATTTTGTGCCTGATTTAGCACCTTGTGCTTTTAATTGTTGGACTTTATATACAAATTCATTGCCTTCTTCAACTTCGTCTTCTTCGATCTTTGCTTCTTGAATGCCAGCATATCTACGTAAAAGATTTAATGCTGTTTCACGAACTTTAATAGGATTTCCATCAGCGCCAACAACTTCTCCACGATCAGCATCTAATCTTGCTTTTTGATTTTCAATACGTTGTTGTAATTCTTTTGCTTTAACTATGTCTCCACTAGATTTTGCGTCTTGGTGTAATTTAATTAACTGCTGTAATTGCGGGCTGTTATCATAAGCACTTTTGGCCATTTGGTTATTGACTCCCCATAACGCTGCCAATAAAGCCACGCCACCTAATATTTGATGTCCAAGTCCTTCTTCTACTCCATTAACCTCTTTAGGTATACCATCACCGTTGTCTGATATTGAATATACTTTACCATTGAATTTAAAATACCAAGGATCACTAAGCATGCCATTCATCATAGCATAATGTAAACCACTTCGTTTACCACGTGCAAATACTAAATCAGTACTTGTACCAAATGGTACTTCATAAGGTTGTTCTGGACTTGTTTGTTTTGGTAGATCACCTATAGCATTTTCTTTCAAGGTACCTTCTTTAACTTTTTCGCCTTTGACCCAATCAGGAATACCGTCGCCATCTTCATCTGGCTTTTTCTTTTTAGATTCGTCAACTTTGTCCTTGTCCAAAAGAATTTCTTTAGTTGAATCTTTGCTATCGCAATCACCTTCGTGAACTTTACCGCACTCTGAACATTTTTCTTCTGCTTCAGTGACTTGACCAATGTTGCTTAGTCTTTTAATTAAATCTTGTAAACTGTTCATAATATGTTTCCTTATTTCTTAGTAATCACTGTGCCGCGATTTGCCACTGGGCTTTTCTTGTTAGTTGTTGCGCTATCACCAATCTCTGGTGTGCTTGCAGGAACGTCTGGATCTTTAACAATCTTAGGAGTTTTGACTTCCTTCTTTTTGCTATCACTGATCTTTTTAAGTTCTTTTAATAAACTACCGTTAAACTTGTCACCAAATACTTCACTAGCTTTGACACTACTGCCTTCGCTTTTGTCATAGTCCGAGCCTAGTTTAACTTTATAATCTTCTTTTTTATCTTGAAATTTTTCTTCTTCTTGTTCTATTTCTCTATCTTCATTTGCACCACGAACGACAA
>Ga0209088_10001776_pt1 | contig 13665 bp, 16 predicted proteins | sample S_140625_EF_Meta_FD_187324 | JGI IMG/M metagenome (GOLD analysis project Ga0209088, IMG submission 187324) | Freshwater microbial communities from Lake Simoncouche, Canada to study carbon cycling - S_140625_EF_MetaG (SPAdes) (version 2) | ecosystem: Environmental > Aquatic > Freshwater > Lake ... | reverse complement strand
GGTTTTAATGTGTTTCAGAGATAGAATGACCAGATGTCGACCGGTTAAATTCGCGAGACTCTTAAAAAACGACGTTTTGCCCGTACCGGGTGGTCCATAAAGTCCAATTCCCAATGTATAGGGGATGCCGTTTTCATAATACCACGATTTGTTATGAATAAAAAAATCGATTTTTTTGAGAATGGCGTCTTTTCCTTCAAAAATCATATTGGAAAATGTCCGCGTGCTTTCAAAGATAGTTTCATTCCATAATTGGTTATTCTCTGAATCGTCTTTCACTGTTTGTCTTAAACTGTATATAAACTGTTTCCCTTTACGATCTTGTTCAATATGTTCCAGATACTTGTGTTTGATTTTATTGACGAAATCGAGAATCTGAGAAACCGTCGAAGTATACGAGAAAAGGGTGATTATGATTTTATCGGTTGTGTAGGACCGCTTATCCGTATCCGACGATTCTTTTTCGATATTCGTAATCGCATATATCTGTAATTCTTTATTATATAAAATCGGTTTTTTCTGTGTGATTATATACATATCTGCCTCTACATTGGAATCGGATTGATGTCGTTGAGTATTGGATGCTGTAATATACTCTTGGATGTCATACACGCCATTATTCTGTTTGGTCTTTTTGATAATATCGTAAAACAATGCTTTGAAATTATCGGAGAAACATACGGATATAATGGGGTTTCTCTCGAATTTATTGATAATAAACGATTGTTTCCCTTCAAATCCTACAGAATGTTTTTTATAGAAAAGGGATTTTATCCAAAAATATATTTGATGGAAATCTATGAATTGGATATTTCGAATAGAGAGATTTTGCACAAGAAAAGTGACACTTGTAATGAAAATCGTCGATAAAAGTGTATCTATGAATCGAGAGTTATCCGTAAAATTCATAATTAGAACTATTAATAAATTGCAAAATGTATTTATGCTTTTTTTACATTTCTCTTTTTTGTCTTCCCACCTTTCTTTTTCGGTAATTTCTTATTCGGTAATTTCTTTTTCGTTTTTTTTGGACTACTTCTCTTACCCATTGAGAATCTTGGTACAGATGTTAAAGCCATTTTTTCCTCAAATGTTGGACTAACACGCATTCTTTTATCGACTTCATCATGTTGTGGTAACAAGGTTTTAAAACTACGATCCATATATATTAATGAAATTTTATCAACCAATAAAGGTGGGGGTCGAAATAAATAATTCATAATATTGGCCATACCATCATACCGTTCAACACGTTGTGGGTCCGCCAAAATAATTTCTACCTTTCCATTATCAAGTACAGTTTTTAATAAAACTACAGTATGTCCAAAATTACTACCATGATAAATTAAATTAAGAAGTATTGCATCATTTATACCCATATTTTCAGTGATCGTAGTAAGTGAGTTCGGGTGAAAATCTGCCATAATATACTCTTTATATCTTTTTAAACTTCTCATATCATTTGTAGATTGTGTTGCCTGTATAATTTCAGTATCAGAAGCTGGTCTATGCAATGAATTTCTATATATAGAAAGAATAATTGCTTGTTCTCTACTAATCAATCCTAATAATGCAAACGAATTTATAGTGCAAGATACATCATGATTAATACTACAGTTAGTATCTAATCGTCCTTTCCATTCATCTAAAGTGTTCATAGTAATATTCGGAATCATAAGTAAGTCAAATGTACGCGTTCTTTGACTACCATTACTACCATTATCGCTAAATGTTAATGAAGAGTCATTTTGATCATATGTAGCATATCCTGGAATGTTTCTTCCATAAATATCATGTATATTTATTGGACCGTGAAGAACAGGATGACGAGGCAGGAGTAATTTCCGGAGTGAAATTTGTTTTTTTGACTTTGACATATATATATATATATTATTTTATATTTTATCAAAACCATTTAGAGAATACGCGTATTCATGTACATACCTATATAAATGAGTAGTGCAGTTGCAGCAGCCAGAAAAAGACGCGCCGGTATTCAACCTCCCGTAAATACTCCGCCACCTGGTATGGATATGGGACGACCACAACCCGGGGGTGCGCCTCCACAGGGAGGACTTACTCTACAACAGGTAATAAATGTCATAAATGGGCGTTTGCTTGCATTAGAAAATTCCGAAAAGGAGAGAAGGGATGCTCAAGCTGCGGGTGTGGGAGTGGGCGTGGGCGTATCGCCCCAATTATCCTCTATGACAGGAATCCAAAACCAAGAGCCGTTACAAGATGGCGAAGTGGAACTTCCGATTGGCGAGATTTTATCGGAATATGAGAGTCGATTTGAATTTTTGACACAGGAACTCTCAAATATAAAAGAGATTGTATTAAAGTTGCAATCATATACGATGGATGTGAATCGCGTTCTTTTGGAAGAGCGAATGCCGTCTACATTTGTGTCAGATGTGTCGGATGCGTCTGGTGTAAATACTGAGACTGCGGAGAATATTACGTTGGAAGCAGCGCCAGCAGAGTCATTGACGATTCAAACAGAAAATTTATCTCCTCTTGTGGCCGAGGCACCGGTCCCCCCATTAGCCCCCGTGGCCGCTGTGGTTTCGCAACCACCTCCTACACCCCATACAGGTAAATCGGGTAAAAAGAGTGTGTCTATTGCGGGTGTTTAATGGGCGGGTTGGTGGGTGTGTAATGGTAGATTTCATTCATTCCAAAATACAAATCATAAAGTAAAATATATAAAAACGTTATATATTTTATTCATATCTACGTTTTTTTTATTAAAAAAATGTCATTATCCAATATACAAATTATCCAAAAGATCCAAGATATAAAGGCCGATTTTTATGCACAGAATTCAAAGAATATATTTTTCAAGAAATCGCAGAAACAGGATTTGTCCAACAGGATTATTCAGGAGATTTCGGTCGACAATTTAATTCGGGTTTCGATTTATAAGTTTTCCCAAAGTAGTATATTCGTTGATTATTCCATCATCAAGATATATATTGATACTTCGATATACGAACAATTATTGGACAAACTGATAAATATAATGTTGGAATGTACGGCTACCGGACCCAATTATACATATGAAATGCATATTAACTTGGATGGGTTTACAATCACATCTGCGGAACGTCATAAATCGGTAATTGAGCAATTTTGTCAGAGAGTGAATAATAATAATGTATTTTTTAATAAAATGACGCATATGTATATTTATAATACACCTTCAATGATTGAAACGATTTCGAAATTGTTTATGTATATGGTTCATCCAAATATAAAAGAGAAAATGGTAAAATATGACAAAGAACAGAGTGTAGATAAATTGGCCGAAATTGTCAAACACACGGTAGAATTAAAAAATATAATATGATATAATTTAAAATTGATTCATAAACACATAAAAAATCACAAATATACAATATACAAAATGAATATTTTTATCGAAAACACGCAGAAGGCCGAGATATTCTCCATCATTTTCCAACATATGAAGGTCTTTTCCGAACATATAAATATCCTGTTTGAACCTGAACGTCTCTACATTCAATCCATGGATTCCGCACGAGTAATGATTTTCGAAATTACATTACCTGCACGATGGTTCGACAAATACGAGTGTCAAGCCTCCAACAATATTGGAATTAGTTCGCAAATATTGTTCAAGATTTTGAATACCCGCGATCGGTTGCATCATATACGTATCACATCGAATTCGACAAACGATGACCACCTAAATATCCATTTTACAAGTGAAGACAAGAATTGTTATGACAAGTTTTTCGAAGTACCACTGATTGACCTCGAATCCGAAACGATGTCGATTCCCGAGACGGATTATCAAGCCGAATTTACGCTTTCATCTGGATACTTTTCCGCATTAATAAATCAATTGAAAGTCTTTGGAGATACGATGGATATCGAATGCAGTGAAGAGAAAATCGTGTTGTTTTCCAAGAGTCCGGATAATGGCAAAATGTCGGTCGAAATCAACATTGACGATTTATCCGCATTTGCAATAAACGAAGGCGAGAAATTGGAATTGTCTTTTAGTCTTCAATGTCTATCAAATATTTGTCTATATAATAAACTTTCGAAAGAAATCGAAATCAAAGTTTCGCCGGATTATCCTATAAAGATTGCGTATTATTTGGGAGGTGACGAGCATGCCAAAATGATGTTTTATTTAGCGCCCAAAGTAAGTAGCGACAACGATTCATAAGGTATACCATACCTACCTACTTACCTATCCCACCAACAAACCTATCCCCCCAACAAACAAACAAACAAAACAAACAAATATAAAAAATAATAATATTATACAATACAATACAATACAATATATTTTGATATGGATATGGCACAACAATATACAGATATTCATAAACATTATATAAAAATAACCGAATGTTTTCCGACAATTTTCAAAATATATTCATCGATTACGGAGAAATTCATTTTTTTAGGAGATTTGTTTTATGCATTTGTCCTACAGAAACATTTGGATTTGGATACTTTGGAAATCACGGAAGAAATTATATTGCAATATCTCGATTTTTATAATAGTATTGAAAAGTTGAATGTAACCAATATGATATTATCACAAGAAGACGAAACGTATAAAACGGAAATTAATCAAGTTACGCATTTATACAATGATTATTTTATGAATCATCGTGGAAAGTTCAATTATAATGCTCCCGAAATAAATTTGGATTTTTCGCGATTCATGAATATAAAAGAGGTATTGGTTTCCGATATATTGATTCGTTCGATTCGGAATATTTCGAATCAAGTGAAAATCATACACATAACTCATTGTGGATTGGAAACGATTGACCGATTGCCATATTCGTTGGAATATATAAATGTATCGAATAACCGATTAAAACAGTTACCGAATGTACATTTGTCGCATAGTTTACAGACGTTGATATGTAATTACAATTCGTTGATTCGATTGCCATTCGGTTTACCGGATTCAATTATTCAGATATATTGTAATCATAATAAATTAATAGAATTACCAATATTACCAAGACGTTTGCGTCTTTTGTTTTGCAATAATAATCGTATTACACGATTATCCGTATTACCGAAACAATTGATTCGATTGTATTGTGGACACAATCAAATACGGAATTTACCCTGTATGACCGAAATGAACCAATTGAAAATTCTATTTTGCAATCATAATTTGATTGAAGAGTTGCCACCGATGCCGTGTTGTTTACAAGAGATAAGTCACCAGAATAATCCTATACGGAATTTTTTCCCTTTTCCCACAGGGGTTTTGGTTGTATAGTGGTGTGGGGGCGGCCGCAGGCCGCCTAGGAAATTTTTTTACATCATTTTACATATAATATTTAACGGCATAAATATTATAATCTTCTTTCATATGTTTAGTCATATATATTATTTGAGAAAAATATAAACATATTTAGTAAATTTAGTAAATTTAGTAAATTTAGTAAATTTAGTAAATTAAATCTTCAAGGGTGTAAATGTATATATATATATATATATATATATAATGTCGGGTTCAAATTCAAATAAAGCAAGAATGATTAAAGTTGAACATAAAGATTTAATAAAACATCGGAGTTATTTTTTTAAAAGGCGTGATGACAACCTAGAACCAGGTCAAAAATTATATTTAGTTAACAAACGTGTAGGAACATATGTAGGCGAAAAAGAAGGTTGGACTTATTTTAAAGATGTGAAATCTGTACATCCAGATTATAAAAATATGAAACCAACAGGTGAAATTCCTATAAGTTTTAGCAAAGATACTCCAAGAGATTATATTTTTTATCAAAACACGAACGATGCGCTCAATCATTATTGGGAACAAAGAGGAGTAATTGAACAAATATCCCAAAAAACTAATAGATTAATTGATCATTGGGTTAATCCAAATGAGAAGTTTAATTTCTCCGAACCTTATAGATATGGGAAAAAATCAAGTAATTCAAGTAATTCAAGTAAAAAAAGTAAGAAGGGGGGGGGAAGGGGGAAAAGGGGAAAAAGAAAAACAATGAAATATTTGCGTTTGTGAAAAAATATGAATTTGTATAGATATTATTTTGGATTAGATATTTCTTTGGATTTTACAATTTGAATTTCTTTTTTATTGTCTATGGATTCTATTTTTTGTAATGCGTATTGACCACAAGGACCACAATGGTCTTCGTTCGATAAATCGATTTTATGGTTCATCTGTTTATTACAATTTTCAATTCTCCATCTACCAAGTGGTTTATCCAATTGTTTTGGTATTAATTTTTTTATAAAATTTATTATATATTTCATAATAATTATATAATATATAATAAGTATTTTATATTTTTTTTCAATTGATTATTTTCAAAAAGACATACAGACGACCGACCCCCAACTATGATATTATATGTGTCGGAGGCATATTCGGTGGTTCGGGGATGGGAGGCAGAGGGGTTGTAAGACCTTCATACTCGTCGGTGGATATAGGTGATGGTGCCGGTGATTCATCTTGAATCGACCATCCAATACGAACCGTATCATTCACCGCCGTTTTGTCTTCATCGGAATAATTGTATAATGACCTATAGGTAACATTGAGTTTCTCGACATCGTAATATTTCAAATGAAGCACCTGATTCTTCAATAAATCGCGCAGATATTTCAATTTGATTAAATTACATCCCCCCGCTGTGTCAAACAGGTACTTTGTATGATTTCCGGCAGTATGATATAATGTAGGATTATTCGAATATCTCTGAAAGAAAGTGGTAAACATTTGAACTGTTATACCATTTAAGACTGTTTCCGATTTGAATACCAGAAACCTCCGATTGGCATGATCGACCCCTTTCATAATACTATATTCGTTCAATTCACTTGGTAAAATGAAATCGATATATCCGGTTTGTCCTTCTCTTTTTCCGATATCTAAAATGGGAAAATCACCATTAAATATTTCATCCAAGATTTCGATTGTTTCATTTCGGTCTTCGTTTGATATTGAATTGCCCATTGTATGATTACATATATTGTGGTATATTTTTTATATTGATTTCATAAATCACATTGTGCGTGCACATGCACACACACACATCCTTTGGCGTGGAGTGGGGGGTGTCAAACAGTATTATTTCGTTTCATCTTGTTCGGCGATTTTTTTGCACCAACTAATGTATTTGGTATTTGGTGTATATTTCGCCACATCGTATATTTTTCGAAAATCTTCTGCATGTGTATTACATATACATATTTTTTCGTTTTTGTCACACATATAATCTGTAAATTTATAAACGTGTCTATGTTTATCATTCAAATAAAATTCCAACATATTATTGACAACCTGTTCTTTTTCCGGCGATTTTCGGAAATATTGGTCATTGAACGTTTTTGAATGAACTTCGACCTCATCGAACCAATTTACATCAATTACTTTATAGTTTTGTCTTATATGTTGTATTTGGTCGGTATTTAATGTCGTATATTCACTATCATAGTATATATTCGACTTTTTTGTTTTGTTATTTGTATTTCCCATTATATATCTTGTGAAATACGTTTTATATATTTTTTATCAGATATTTTCAAATCTTTGAACAAACTCGTTTATATATTTGTTTAGAAAAAGTTCATAAATATTATATGAACTTTTTTATTGGATTCGTGATATTCATCATTGTATTATTCGTATATATGCACGTAATGCAACAATACAAACGTTCAGAGAAATTGCAATTATATGAAATGGATTATACGGATAATCGGGAGTTACAAACTGCGTGTAATGTCAAACAGCCAATTGTCTTTGAATTCCGTAATGTATTCTCTGAGTTTTTCTATCGTCAAAGTCCAAAAGTGTATTTAGAACAAATGGGTCAAATAGATGTTTGTCTGAAAGATACGGATGATTATTGGACAGAATCGCCGCGGAATTCGGTGGATTATGTCGTGATTTCATACAAGAGTTTGAATTCTCTGATATTATCGGATGCCCGTGGCCATTATATTAGTGAATGTAACGGGGATTTCGTATCGGATGCCAATATGGGGGATTTGTATCAGAGAATGGATGAATATATAAAACCCGCGTATGCCTGTCATACACATTATGATATTCTATTTGGGTCGCCCAAAACCGTGTTTCCAATGCGATATCATACCCACGACCGTATTTTCCTGTGTGTCTTATCGGGGAAGATTTCGGTGAAAATGACGAATTGGAAGTCCTATATACATTTTAAAAAGGGTATTGTCAGAGATTATGAAAATTATGAATTTTGGACGTGTGAGAATCCGTGGAAATCGTCGGCGGGGGATACAATACAATATTTGGATTTTATGGTATTGACGGGACAAATTCTGTATGTTCCCGCATATTGGTTCTACAGTATTCGTATAGAAGATCCAGATACGATTATATCGCAAATCAAATACAATACACCGGCGAATATATTGGCGAATGTATCGGATATTGGCAAATGGTATTTACAACAGAAGAATATTGAACACGTGGGTTCTACGGTGCCGAAAGCGCCGCCACTATCCATTGATTCGGCGGTCATTATACAGAACGATTCTGCCGCCGCCTTCGCCGAAATCTCTGAACCAACCATTCAAGATTCTCTGGATATCATTACAAAAAAATAATTATATACAATATATATATAATTATAAAAAATATATCCATATATTATATCCACAATCACCCACCCCTCCAAATGACCAAAATGGCAAATACCCTGTATGACATTGGATTGGTTTCCGCAACCATGTTACTTTTGGATATTATTTTCTTGTATTTGAATTCCGACCTTTTTATCAAACAGGTTATTTCTGTTCAGAGAACCGAATTTAAAATCCGATGGGAAAGTGCCCTGGCGTGTTATATATTCCTTATTTTAGGACTCTATTATTTCATTATTCGCGATGGTCGATCGATCCAAGACGCGTTTCTATTGGGAATTGTCATATATGGCGTATATGAAACGACGACCTTTTCCATATTAAAAAATTGGCGGTTGCAAACTGTCCTACAGGATACTTTGTGGGGAGGCATCCTTTTCGCGGCAACCACCTGGATAGTCTACAAACTCAAATAATGGGGTGTGGGGTCATACCGGGGGCGGGGCGGGCCACTCACGACGAATCGCCCCATCCCAAACAATACTGTTGGACAATCAGAGACTGTTCGTCGGGTTCATATGCATATTTTTCATAAAACAATTCTTCGTTTTCCTCTGAATCAAACCGGATTTTTCCGTCTTCGGCGTCGATTTCAACGCCATATTTCAAAAATATATTTTGCCAATACGGAGTTTCGGAAGCATAATATTCCCATTTTTCTCTGAAATCGCGTAATCGTAATGGACATATATCTACGGCCGGCGAAGGCGGCGTCTGTGTCATACAGGAATATTTGCAGACTTGTTTTAGAAATCGCCGTGTGGGAACATTCAATTGTTTGGCGGTTTGGGTCCTATAGGGTTCTATTTCATCCAATGAAATGAGTATATATTTTCTCGGACCTTTCCACGGTTCGGCGGGTTCGGATTCGTACAATCTGGGAATACATATCGCCATATTATGAAACATTGTTCCAATAAAGGAATCATCGGGATATTCTTCTTCCATTTGCGATTCTCTGAGTTCCCGTGCTTTTTTCGCCAAAAACGCTTTTAATTTAGGATAACGTTGTTTATAATACTTGTCATACATCTCAAATGCGATATATATGACATCTTCTATAAAACCGGAGAAATACAATTCGTACACCCAAAAGAAGGTTTTGTCTTGATTATTCTGTAGGACCGCCTGTTTGATCGCCTCGCACACTTTGTGTTTGTCATACAGGTATCTTGTGAGTATAAGCGGTGGGGCTGGGGGCGTGACCGGGGTCTGTGTCGATTGCATAGTCTTTGTTGGTTGGTTGGTTGGTTGGTTGGTTGGTTGGTTGAATGGTTGTATGTGTATGTATTAATAAAAAAAATCAATTTTATTTATTCGGGTATTGTCAAAAATATACATATATAATATTAAGAATGGACAATATTCAAAAAAACGATCTTCCCATTACGAAAAAAACAAACGATGCAGGTGAGACAAAAACAGCGCCATCCATCGTCGTTTCAACGGATACCACCAAATTATTGACAAAAAAAGAACACGAACCTACTGTCCAATATTACGTGAAATTTTCATTTATGATTACCTATATCTTATTGCTGACTACTGCCACCATTACATTCGTGGAAGCTATGCGTACAAAAATTCCAACGGTCCGACACGTATTGAATTTAGAAACCTGTATTTCGCTGGTTGCCGGATATTTCTATTCGATTTTCATCGACAAGATTGGAAATTCCGAAAAAAATTTCATACATATTGACTGGAAAGAGATTACGGAAATGCGATACATTGATTGGTCGATTACAACCCCATTTATGTTAATTGTCCTGTCATTGGTCATAGGAGGCAGTAATAAAACCCCCCTTCATTTTCCTACAATGTTATTAATTGTTGCACTCAATTATTTTATGTTGTATATGGGATATTTAGGAGAAGTCGGAGTCATGTCAAAAATATCGGCAATGTTGGCCGGGTTTGTAGGTTTCGCATTAATGTTTTATGTCATATATATCACATTTGTCAGTGTAAGATATTCGGTTGCAAATTATACATTATTTTTACTCTATTTTGTCATTTGGGGATTGTACGGATTTGTCTATCTCTTGTCGGAAGAATACAAGAATATTACGATGAACATTTTGGATTTGACGGCCAAATGTTTTGTTGGATTGGGATTGTGGGCGTATTACACGAAAATCATTGTGGCATAAAGGGCCACCAGTAAACAGACAATATTTACAAAGAATATACATTTTATGTAACAATAGAACCTCTCGTCGTGTCTGTCATACAGGGAATTTTGTAAGATAGGTATTTGAATCATTTGTGGCGGTTTCGGTTTCGTCGTTTCGATGTCGTGTATTTCCGCGGTTTTGATAATATTTTGAATTAATTCGCGTGCCGTTTCGGAAAATATCACGTCCTGTTTCTCATTATGAAAAACCATCATATATTCGTGGTGTTCGATACATTCTTTCCATATATTACGCGTATCATTGATATATTGGATGCCACCTACACATTCTCGATCGTAAATGATTTCGGGCATTCTGTCTTTTTCATAGCTTTTCATATATACGTAAAATTCTTTGTCGACAAAATTGTAAAATATCGGCGTGTCTAAACGATGAATAATCATAAACTGGCGATATTTTTGATTCATACGAATCCGGTTGATTTCGTAATTTGTGGGGTCTTGTAATATATGCTTGAGCATTCCACCGGTTGTTTTCTGCAAGAGGAACCTTCCATTATTGGTGGTGAATATATCACCGGGAATCATACAGTGTATTTTGCTTTGTGGAATTTCCGGGATATCGTGAAAATTGTAAATGTTGTCGAATTTTTTCCAAAATTTCTTGTAGGATTTAAACAATTCGAGGTCCAATTCAACAATCTCCTTGTCTGAAAGACTGGAATAGTCGCTATGGGTCTGGGCCTGGGTCTGTGCCTGGTTGGTAAGTTCGGTTTTGGTATTCATATTATGATTGTTTGTATGATTAGATACAAACAATATGTTTTCAATTTTATTTTCTCAGAGATTCTCGACTATTTTCCAAAATGGTGTTTGGCATACAATAATCCGGCAATGAAAATCCCGAAAAAGTTTTTGGCAAAAAGATCCAATATATTATAGATTGTATTTTTGTTCGTATAAGACATTACAGAGGCGATTCCATATAGCGCCCATATTCCCGAAAACATCCAGAATATTTGGCGTCCAAAATCGGTATACTTTGCAAATACGTCGTATATGATATAAAACATGATGAAGAAGGGGATGAATCCTAATACCGCGGCGGTCTTAAAGGGTATTCTACCTATTTCGGCCAAATATCCAAACAACAACATCAAAGTATTCAAAATTAAAATGGGCAAGAAAACGTCGGATTTGTCATACAGAATCGTGGTTATGTTTTCCCGAATGGGAGGTTGTGATTCTTCGCGGTTTTTCAAATAATATAGATACATTGCGAATGATATCAGCATAGTTGGTGTAGTAAAAACCCAATCCCAATACCGGTATTTCGTTATATTATCAATCTGGTGGAAATTGCGAATGAGCCATATATAAAACGAGCCTTCAATCAATTGAACGATGATTTCGAGCCACAATACTTGTCTGAGAATTTGCATATAGGCGGGTGTTGGTAAAAATAGAACGTGTATGTCAAACAGTCCGGTTAATATCTGCAAAACGAAAGATGCAATACCCGATTTGTATATGGATGATGAAGGGGATGGGGTGGTTGTCATACAGGTTAGTGGATTATATTATATTATATGGATAATATAATAATTCAATTGTATGACACTGGTTGAACCATCCAAGAAATTTCCTAAACGATTGAATAAATATTCAAATCCGGTCATTGCTCAGAGAATGGCATATCGTTATTTAGGACGAACCGCCAAATTGTACCCATCAACAAAAAAGGATAAAAAATACATGATTTGGGATCCGGTCAAACAGATATATGTTCATTTTGGACAGTATCCATATGAAGATTATACAAAACATCGGAATAAAACACGCCGACATAATTATTTGACGCGTTCTGGGAAAATTATGGGGGATTGGAAACGGAATCGGTATTCTGCGAATAATTTGGCGCGCCGGGTTTTGTGGTGAAGAAGGTTGGGTGTGGGTGTGGGTGTAGGGGCGTGTGGGGGTGTGCGAATCAATAATAATTAAGAATATAAAGATATTTTGCAAAATATTATTAGATTAGATTAATGTCCAACTCCAATATACACGTCATATTTGAAGAATTAAAGACTGATTTGAATAGTCAAATTGATGATTCATTTAAACGGGCAAACCCTGAAATTAAAAAGTATAAAAAATACAAAGAAGCCTATGACTTGATTATGAATTCTTCTATTGTGGAAGAATTGAAACGCCAGAATCAAAAATTGATAAAGGAAAATAAAAAACTGACTAAATTGATTTTGCGGTTGTCAAACAGAATAATTCCTGTAGGACCTGTCGTACCGAAAACGACCGATGATGTTGTATTTATAAAGGTTGAAAAAGAAACGACGGATAAACCGAATATTGTGTATGAACTTGTGGATGATGATGATGTCGAAGTCGAGGAAGAGGAAGTAGAGGAGGTCGAGGAAATGGAAGAAGTAGAGGAGGAAGTAGAGGAGGTCGAGGAAATGGAAGAAGTAGAGGAGGAAGTTGAGGATGTGGAGGATGTGGAGGAAGTCGAGGAAGAAGAAGTCGAGGTGGAGGAAGTCGAGGTGGAGGAAGTCGAGGAGGAAGAGGTGGAGGAAGTCGAGGATGAAGAGGTGGAGGAAGTCGAGGATGAAGAGGTGGAGGAAGAGGTGGAGGAAGAGGTGGAGGAAGAGGAGGAGGAAGTCGAGGAAGTCGAGGAGGAAGAGGTGGAGGAAGTCGAGGAAGTCGAGGAGGAAGAGGTGGAGGAAGTCGAGGAAGTAGAGGAAGTCGAAGATGAAGTGTTTGAATACACTATAGGCAAAAAAAAATACTATATTACAAGTGAAACAAATGGTATCATATACAATATAGACAATTCCGATGAAATAGGTGACGAA
>Ga0209088_10001774_pt1 | contig 13669 bp, 12 predicted proteins | sample S_140625_EF_Meta_FD_187324 | JGI IMG/M metagenome (GOLD analysis project Ga0209088, IMG submission 187324) | Freshwater microbial communities from Lake Simoncouche, Canada to study carbon cycling - S_140625_EF_MetaG (SPAdes) (version 2) | ecosystem: Environmental > Aquatic > Freshwater > Lake ... | reverse complement strand
GAGTTGTTCACCGCCTGTCCATCCACCTTCTCAATCAGGTCGCAGGGCCTGAGGCCCCCTGTCGCCGCAGGGCTGCCATTCATCACATCCACCACCAACACCCCGTTGACCTCCGGTACGCGGCATTGGCTGGTGGTGGCATTGATCTCCCGGGCCAGCTGGGGGGTCAGGGCCTGGAGCCGCACGCCGATATAGGGGTGGCTCGCATAGCCCCGCTCCAGGAGCTGGGCGGCGATCTGGCGGGCGGTATTGATCGGGATGGCGAAACTCAATCCCGCCCCAGGAGCCTGGCGGATAGCGGTGTTAATGCCGATCACTTGGCCCCGATCATTAATGAGGGGACCGCCGCTGTTGCCGGGATTCACCGCCGCATCGGTCTGCAGATAGGGCACCCGCTGACCTTCGCCGACTGCGTTAGTGCGTTGGATGGCACTAATGATGCCAGCGGTGACGGTGTTGTCCAGCCCCAGGGGGTTGCCAATGGCAATCGCCGTTTCGCCGGGACGCACCTTGTCGGAATCCCCCAGCGGCGCCACCGGCAGCCGGGTGGCGACCACCTTGACGACCGCCACATCGGTGAGGGGATCGGAACCAATCACTTTGCCAGTAAAACTGCGCCCATCTGTGAGGCTGACAGTTACCTCGTTTGCGCCGTCCACCACGTGGGCATTGGTTAGCAATACTCCGTCCGAGCGGGTAATGAACCCCGAGCCCTGGCCCTGTTGTTGCCGAATCCCAGGTCCCTGGCCGAAGGGGCCACCCACTGGACTGATGGTGCGCTTGACAGTGTCGATCCGAACGACAGCAGGCCCGGCTTTCTCGACGGCCGCCACAATCAAGTTGCCGCTGGCTTGGAGCGGCGCCGGGGAGGGGCCGTCGCTGAGGCGCACCAGCTCCCGGCGAGGGGCGCTACCTGGCAAGGGCAGAGCACCGGCACAGCCCACCAGAGCCGCAACTACGGTCAGCAGGGAGGCCGTGGTGGCCAGGAAACGGGGGCCGGCCATGGACAACCGATGCTAGGTAGCTGTCTGTCCATTAAAGACCAACGCATCCAGGGGACCTGCGTATATTCGCTTCCATTGCGGTGAGCAGGCGGTGCAGCAGGGGGATGAGCTGTGGCACCAGATCCAGCAGGCCCTGCAGGCCAACCTCAGTAAACCCACTTTTGAGACCTGGATCCGGCCGGCCCGGGCCCTGGGGTTCAGTGAGGGCAAGCTGAGGCTGGAAGCACCCACGGCCTTTGCCTGTGGCTGGCTGCGCAAGCACTACCTCACCCAGATCCAGGCCCTCGGCACCGAACTGAGCGGTAAACCGGTGGCAATCGAGGTAGTCAGTGCCCCGGAGCAGCCCCAAGCCTCCCAAGCAGCCCGGGTCAATCAGGGCCAGGTCCCGATTGCCAGCGAGGGGGAAAGTCGTTCCCCAGCCCGGGATGACGCTCGGACGCCCAAGGGTGCGCCGCCAACGGAACGGCCTCCAGCGGGGCTTAATCCTCGCTACCGCTTCAGCCGCTTTGTGGTCGGACCCAACAGCCGCATGGCCCATGCCGCAGCCTTGGCGGTGGCGGAGTCACCGGGGCGTGAATTCAATCCGTTGTTCATCTGCGGTGGCGTGGGTCTGGGTAAAACCCACCTGATGCAGGCGATTGGCCACTACCGCCACGAGATCGACCCCTTGGCAAGGGTTTTCTATGTCTCAACGGAGACCTTCACCAATGACCTGATTCAGGCGATTCGCAAAGATGGCATGCAAGCCTTTCGCGACCGCTATCGGGCCGCTGACCTGATTCTGGTCGATGATATCCAGTTCATTGAGGGTAAGGAATATACCCAGGAAGAATTCTTCCACACCTTTAATGCCCTACATGAAGCGGGGCGCCAACTGGTCATTGCCAGTGACCGGCCCCCCAGCCAGATCCCCCGCCTGCAGGAACGCCTCATTTCCCGTTTCTCGATGGGGCTGATTGCCGATATTCAGGCTCCCGATCTGGAGACCCGCATGGCGATTCTGCACAAGAAGGCCGAAGTGGAGCAGATGGCCTTGCCCCGCGATCTGATCCAATACATTGCCGGCCGCTTCACCTCCAACATCCGCGAATTGGAGGGGGCCCTCACCCGGGCGGTTGCCTTCGCCTCAATCACAGGCATGCCGATGACGGTGGAGTCGGTGGCGCCCATGCTCGACCCGGTGGGAAATGATGTAGAGGTCACACCCCAACAGGTGCTTGACAAGGTTTCAGAAGTCTTTGCCGTCGGCATTGAAGAGATGCTGAGCCCTAGCCGCAAGCGGGCCGTCAGCCAAGCGCGCCAGGTGGGGATGTTCCTGATGCGGCAGACGACCAATCTCTCCCTGCCCCGTATTGGCGAGGCTTTTGGCGGCAAGGATCATTCCACAGTAATGTATGCTGTTGAACAGGTGGAGCGCAAACTCAACAGCGATCCTGGCCTGGCCCGCCAAGTTCAGCAGGTGCGGGACCTGCTACAAATTGACTCCCGCAAGCGAAAGTGATAAAATCAGTTCTTGAGCTCCTTGAAGCTGGCAAACAGCATTCATATTCCTGTGATAACAAGATATGGTGAAAAATGAAAAGCAATAAGCCTAAACGAATCCTTATCCTGATGGCCCAACCCCCAGGGGGGACAGGTGTCCAGGGATTGCGCTATACCAAACTTTTGCCATATATACAAAACTCTGCATGGGAATTCCATTTTGCAGGGCCAGACCCCAGTTTGAGCTCCGTACTCTGCGAACCAACTATATGCCCCAGCAATCATTGCCACTATTCCAAGGCAGTATCCGCCTCAATTCGCTATTCAGTAATCAAGAACAGGATAGCAAAAAATAGTGTTAAATACTTTTACTATGCCGCTTTACAACTAGTCAGTAAAATCTGGGAAAGACTAACAGCACATCAACCCTCGGCCCAAATGAGGCGTGATATCATTAAAACAGTTTTGCAGGCAGAACAGGAATGGGACTTTGATCTCATTGCTGGGAAATCGCCTGAATTTTACATTCTTGAGACGGCAGCAGAAATTGCTAAACAAGTAAACAAACCTTTCTTGGCTATCTTTGATGATCCCCATGGGCATCGTGATGATCAAAACTTTTATCCCCATGATCTAGATAAACAAATTAAACTGCTTAATCAGTCTATCGGAGTAATCTTTATGTCCCCAATGACAAGAGAACGTTATATCTCATTGGACATAGTCGATGCCAGCAAGTCATACTCAATGTCCGATAGTTATCCAGCGCCCGATCCTGACACTTCCAGTGTGACTCCCTACGCTGACCCGGGCCCCCAAGCAACCGGCTTCAAACCCAAAGATTCAAGTATCCACCTAGTTCATCTTGGCAATCTGCCTGAATGGCGACCTTTGAACACTTTTGTTAACGCCTTGAATCAATTGATTGGTACGGATAAATTGACTCAGCTTAGACTTTCCTTCTATGGATATGTTTATGGTGGCGCAAAAGAATTGATCAAAAGCAACCCAGAGATTGCCAGCCGCTGTGAATTTCATCCAGCCGTTAGCCATCAAAAATCCCATGATATTGCCCAAGCTTCCGACCTTTTGTTTGTCATGATCGGGCGGCGTCATCGTGATAATCAGCCCTCAAAGTTCTTTGCCTATCTTGGTCATCAAAAACCAGTTCTGGTGGTTGGTCCCCTAGGGAATCCAATCCAGAAAATTGTTGAAGACCTAGGTATTGGCATTTATGCCGACGTCGATCATCCGGATTCAATTGAAGCCGCATTGCGCCATCTAATTGATAATTATGATCAGTATGTCAAAGCATTCACCATCAATCAAGCTGGAGTTGAAGCTTATTCAGCCAAGAACGTTGCCCGCAGATGGATACAAATACTAGATCAAGTGATGATAAAATAAGTTTTTTGGTTAACAATATTTCTACAAATTGATAATTGGTTCGCTTCGGTCCCTTCCTTCGACCTGACCTTGAAACACACGGCTCACCGTAATGTCTTCGGCCTCAATCGTCATCAGATCCAGTTTATTGAGCCTTGATGCCATACAATTGAATAAACGATTAGCCTGGCGCATACGGGCCCGATCAATCGCATTGCGAATGGAGCGAGCATTGGCAAAGAACGGCAACTGCCTGCGGCGGACGATGTAATCGGCGAAAACAATCGTAGCCTCTTCGCTGAATCGATAATTTTCGGCTGCAAGAATAAGTTGGGCAATGGCAAGCAGCTCTTCACAGCTATAATCTGGAAAGTCGATATGATTGGCGACGCGTGATGAAAGGCCAGGGTTAGATTGGTAAAAAATATCCATCCGCTCTTTATAGCCAGCAAAGATAACCACAAGGTCATCCCGATTAGCCTCCATCACCTGCAACAATATTTCGATGGCCTCGGCACCATAATCCCGCTCATTCTCTGGACGATATAGATAATAAGCTTCATCAATGAATAAAACCCCACCCATCGCTTTTTTGAGCATTTCTCGGGTTTTGGGTGCCGTATGTCCGATATACTGGCCGACTAGGTCATCTCGGGTCGCCGTCACTACATGGCCCTTTCGCAGGTAGCCAAGACCATGCAAAATCTTTGACATCCTAGCCGCCACGGTGGTTTTACCAGTGCCGGGAGGGCCGGTAAAAGACATATGCAAGCTGGGTCGCGTTGTTTCCAAACCGACCGAGTGACGCGCTTTATTGACTACTAAAAGGGCAGCAATTTCCCGGATTCTTGCTTTGACGGGTTTGAGGCCAACAAGTTCGAGATCAAGTAAATCAAGAATCTCCTGAATCCCAGAAGCCTTGTAGGATGATCGTAAATCTACGGTGGCCTCATCCAGGTTGGGGCTTTGTTCTGGATCGATTGCGTCAGAGGAGTTCATCAATAGCAGCGATAAAACTGTGTTCGGCTTCGCCAAAGTCTTGGCCCTCCTCAGGCCGCACCGTCAAATTGACATAGGTACGTCCAAAGCTAATATCGGGAAACTTGTCTAAATGTTCAGAGAGATGGTTGAGCCTCTCTAGAAACACTCGGGTCGCTTCATAATCTCCGAATTCAACGCGCCGCTCGAAACGATCGGGTCTTGAGCGTTGCGTCCAAGGCTGATCCATGGCAGTCGTTTCTACCGTCTTAGTTCCATGACCCTAGGCCACCGCCGCAAGGCAATCCGTGCGAGCTGTCGCTAAGCGGTTAGCCCAGGCGGCGGCATGGGCCTGGTTGGCGGCCTGTTGGCTGGCATCGACGCAGCCCAGTTCGAAAGGGAATGTGCCCTCAATCGCCGCATTGGTCACGCAGAACATGGCCTTCTGAAAGCTCATGCATATTTTGACCCTCTCATCCCCTTCGCCCCGGGTGCGCTTGAGGTACAGCGCATGCAGCCTTTGCGGCAAATGGCGGTACATGTCCTGCATCAAAAGACTCGGGGGGATGCCAGCTCCCATGGTGGGTAAGGGGTCGGCATAGAGGGCGCCGTAGCTGAATTGCCCCTGATCGGGCGAGATCTGCTGGGCCTGGGCGTTGAAGGAAACCGTGCCCAAAAAGGGAGTACCACGTAGAAAAACAGCTTCGACATAGGGAACCGCCACATCGGCAAGAAAGGTGAGCCCGGCCTCAGGGGGCAGCACCCAGAACTGGTCTCCTGCCACCGTGACGCCGTAGCTGATGGGCTGGCCAGCGGCGGCTACCAAGCCCTGACGTAAAAAATCGACCAGGTCGCGAATTGTGGTAATCGAACCCTGGGCTTCGGCCTGGGCCAAGTCGATAAAAAGATCACTCATCACCCGCCAAAATTGGCCCAAGGCGTGGGTGGTGGCAGCGGCTCGAATGGCTTCCGGCAGAAAGTTGGGAAAGAGGGGATGGAGGATGGCAAGCAGTGGATCGCCCTTGGTCTTGCGGGCAATAATGGCGGCACAGTCGCGCAGAAAGGCCTCGCTGTCGAGGTAGGCATCGAGACCGCCAGTTCCATGCCAGAGCATCGTCTTCATACAATATTCGGCATACTCAAAATTGATGCGGTCATGGCAAAGATGACGCCAGATTTTGCTAAAACTTAAATCACCATCCAAAAACCGAAAGATTGGGAATGGATTAAGAAACTGCGCTTCCGCTTGATAAATCAAATTTCGGCTATAAGCATCCAACACTTCTCCGTAGCTATGTAAAACATCCACCACCTCGATGAGGTTTGCTTCGCTTTCGCTCAGCAGGGTTGAACCCGTCAATAACTGTTGCTGCAGCTCCAGGGAGCTGGGCATGCCGCCGCGGTGGGTCAGCAGCTCGGAGATGACTGGCATCAGCCCACCCCCCCGGGGCTAAGCAGGGCGACCAGTTCGGGCAGGCGGGCCATGGCAATGCTGGTGCTTTGGCTGAGGCTGCCCAGTCCCGATGGCAGCAGACCAAGGGCGACGACAGCCAAAGCAAGGGCAAGGGCCGGAATCGTTTCGCGGGGGGCGACTGCCGCCAGACGGATATCTAGACGTCCATCAACCTCAGCCAGGCTGGGAGGCGTAATCGCCAGTCGCCCAAAGAAGGCCCGGTTGACCAACAGCAGAAAGTAAACGGCCGTCAAACCCGAACCCACCATGCAGAGCAAGGTAGCCAGGGGGAAAAGTTCGATGCTGCCCCGAAAGACCAGGAATTCGGAGATGAAACCAGCCATGCCGGGCATCCCGGCGCTGGCCATGACCCCCAGCGTCATCAAGCTGCCTGTGAGGGGCAATCCCCTCTCAGGATTGAGGAGTCCCCGCAACACTTCCAGATCCCGGGTGCCGGTCTTGCGATAGACAATGCCAACCAGCAGAAACAACAGGGCCGAAATCAGGCCATGGCTGACCATCTGGAAGACGGCACCGGCGAGGCTGACGGGTGTGGCGGCGGCCGCCGCCAACAGGATGTAGCCCATATGCCCCACCGAGCTGTACGCCACCATGCGCTTCATATCCCGCTGGGCAATGGCCGCCAGGGAGCCATACAACACCGAAACCCCTGCCCAAATCGCTAGCCAGGGGGCCACCAGGGCCCAGGCCTCGGGAAACAATCCCAGGCAGAAGCGCAATAACCCGTAGGTGCCTAGCTTGAGCAGTACACCAGCCAGAAGAACCGAAACCGGACTGGAGGCCTGGGTGTGGGCATCGGGTAGCCAGCTGTGGAAAGGAAACAGGGGGATCTTGATACCAAAACCAATCAGCAGGGCACCAAGCAGCAGTAATTGACTACCCATAGCCAAGCGATCACTGTAGACCGGGGTGATACTGAAATCAGCCACCCCAGTCAACAGGGCCAGCCCCAAAAATGCCCCCAGGATCAACATCCCAGAAACCGCCGTAAACAACAAAAATTTGGTGGCGGCTGCGGCCCTATCGACCCCGCCCCAGATGGAGATCAACAACCAAAGGGGTATGAGCTCAAGCTCATAGAAAAGCAAGAACAACAGCAGATTGCCGGCCATAAAGGCACCGTTGACGGCGCCGCTGATGATCAAAAGCAGCGCGAAATAAAGCCGTGGTCGCTCATTAATATCCCTAGTGCAAACAGCGGTGACCAGGCTCAAGGCGCTGTTGATCAACAAAAGCGGCAGTGATAGACCATCGATTCCCAGCCTATATTCCAGGCCAAGACCGGGGAGCCAAGGCAGGGTTTCGACCAACTGAAGATCGGGGAGTGCGGGGTTGAATGCCGTGAGCACCACCAGATTCCAGAGCAGCTGGGCGACCAGCACCAGCAAGGCAATCGAACGCATGCGTCCTGGAGGAGCCTGACCAGGCCATAGCAGCAGCAGAAAACTGCCGAGGAAAGGGATCAAGAGCAAGGCACTAAGCATGATTTTCTCCTATACCTTGAGCCAGGCAAGGCTGGCAAAAAGCAATACAATCGCCACAATCACGGTCAATACATAACTCTGTAACTGGCCGCTCACCCCCAGCTTTAAACCCTCGGCACTAGCAAGGGAGAGGCCTCCAACTCGACGCACCAGACCATTGACGACGACCCGATCAAAGGTATTTGTGAGTTGGGCCAAACTGGAAACCCAAGCAACAATGGTAGCTCTATAAATTCGATCGGTATAGAAATCAAAGGCCAACAAATCCTGCAGGGTTCGCAGGGGCCGCAACATCGAACGGGACCAGAAGCGATCGAGCCGCACCAAGGCACCGGTCGCCAGACCCACCAGGCCCGTGCTCACCACAAGCAAGGCACTGGTCAGGGAGACAGGCACAACACCTGGAGAGGGATCGAGCCGGGCCATGATCAACGGGGTGAGCATCACGATCACCATCAGGCTGACCATGGGAAAGGCCATCAACCAGTTGACCTCAGGAGTGCGCTTAGTCTTGGCGTGGGGGACATCCAGAAAAACCTGGCGGAAGACGCGCACCAGGTTGAAGGCCGTCAGGCCATGGACCAGCAGCACAACGGCGGCGAAGATCGGGGCCTGCTGCATCAACCGATCCACCATCAGCCCGTAGGACCAGAAACTGCCCAGGGGTAAAATTCCGGTCAGGCCAGCCGCCGCCACCAGATAGGCCCCCGTGGTGGCGGGCATGCGGCTGCCCAGTCCGCCAAGCTCGGTGATGTCCTGACAATTGGTGGTGGAGATGACACTGCCCACACTCATGAACAGCAGGGCCTTGGCCAGGCCGTGGGCCAGCAATAGCAGCAAAGCCATAATGGGCTGTTGCAGGGCAATGGCAATAAACACCAAGCCAAGGATTGAACTGGTGCCATAGGAAAAGGCCCGTTTAAGATCGATCTGGGCGATGGCCACCAGGGCGCCACCCACAGCGCTGATGGTGCCTACAACCAGCAAGCCATTCAGTGCCAGGGGCGAGAGTCTGAGCAGGGGCATGACCTTGATCAGCACCAGGGCTCCGCAGGTGACCACCACCGAATTGCGCAGGATCGAAGCGGGGTTAGGACCCTCCATGGCCTCATCCAGCCAGAGATGCATCGGAAACTGGGCACATTTACCCATGGGACCTGCGATCAACCCCAATCCCAACAGGTTGACCGCCAGGGGCGTGAGTGCACTGCTGGCCTGGGTGCGGGCAGCCCAGGCATAAAGATCGGTAAATTCGAGTGAGCCCGCCCAGGCAGATAGGGCTACCACAGCCATCAACAGCAGCACATCTCCCACCCGTTTGGTGAGAAAGGCATCGCGGGCAGCTGTGACAACCAGGGGTTGGGCGTACCAAAAGCCGACCAATAAATAGGTAGAAAGAGTGAGCATTTCCAGCAGAAAATAGCTCATAAAAAGATTGCTACTCATCACCACCCCCGCCATCGCCCCTTCAAAGAAGCCGACCAAGGCATAAAAACGAGCCAGGGACCATTCCTTGTCCATATAGCCAAGGGCAAACACCTGGCACAGGACACTCATCGTGGTCACCATTTCCAGGGCGGCCAGATTGGTGAAGGAAAGGTCGAATCCAATCCTCAGGTTCAGGTCGGCGATCTGGAACCAGGGCCATTCCAGTTGGCGGGGCCCAGTCCGCAGCACCTCCCTGATCACCAAGCTGCCGTGCACCAAGGCAACCACTGAAAGCAACAAATTCAGATAGGCAGCAGGCCTGGGGCCTTCACGTTTGATCCAGCCGGTGGCCCAGGGAAGGGACAGGAGCATGCCGCTAAACCCGTACAGCGGGATCAACCAAGCGGTCTGAATCGATAGGGGCAGAGCTTCAGGCAAAGGAAACGGCACTCGACTGGGTCCGACGGCAAGGGGGCTGGCGCTGGAATCTAGTCAGTAAGGAAAGCCCAACGCTCTGGGTCAGATCCTCGTCAGAAGCTGGCGTGCTGGGGCTCGGCCAGGGCCTCAGCAGTGGCGAAGGTGGCCAACCATTGCTGCAATTCCTGGCCATGGGCGGATTCCTCCTGCCAAAGGGCTGCAAAAAAAGCACGGTTATCAGAGTCGGCGATGGCTTCGCAGAAGCGCACGGCTTCGGCGTAATGCTCAATCAGATCGACCTCGAGTACCGCATCAAGACGCAGTAATCCCTCCAGATCGGGGGCGTGGCTGATGGGCTTGAGCTGGGAGGCCCCAGGAGCAAGTCCAAGTTGCAACATGCGTTGGACAATGCGCTCGGCATGTTGGAGCTCCTCCACCGTTTCGCGACGAAAACGGCCAGCCGCCTCAAGATCGCCCCATTGATCAGCCAGGCAAGCCTGGGTCATGTACTGCTGGACTGCGGAAAGTTCCAGACTCAGGGCGCGGCCCAGGTAACCCGAGACGCGCGGATGAACAGAGACCATGGAGCTCAGAGGCGACGGGGACCTTCGCTGGCGATCAATGCCGGCTCAACTTCAGAGTGGGGGCGGGCAATGATGTGGGCCGCTACGAGACCATCTCCGACCCGCTCGCAGGCATCTGCTCCGGCCCGCACTGCGGCGTTCACGGCACCGGTTTCACCGCGAACCATGACGGTGACGTAGCCACCACCAACGAATTCACGGGCCACCAGGGTGACTTCTGCCGACTTGGTCATGGCGTCAGCCGCCTCGATCGCCGGCACGAGACCGCGGGTTTCAATCATGCCGAGGGCAATGCCCTGCACTGAGGAGGCCATAGGAAAAGGGGTAATGGAAAACGGGGAACGGGTCGGGGTGCCGCCGCTGAGGGAAGACCCACCAGCGGCAGGCGGGCTGCCAGCCTTGAGAGCGCCAGCCTGCGACGGCTGGCCTGAGCCGTTGGCAGGGGCAGCTACCGAAGCCGCCTTGGCTGCTGTGGCAGCCAAGGCGGAGCTGCGGGATCGGCTGGAGCGTGAAGGAACCGATCGGGTCGCCCGTGGGGGGGCGCTGCGGTTGGTTGGCGAAGGCCCGCTGGTGGCCGCGGGCAAGGCACGGGAAGCGGGAGCTTCGTCCGCAACTGTTAGGTCTTTAACGGGTTGGACCTCCACGGTGACCCCATAGGCCATGACTGCAGCGGACTTGTCCTGGCTGGGCAAGAGCAGCGGATCGGCCGGCGTTGCCCCAGGGGGCTCGGAGGGGGCCTCCGGAACTGGGGGAGGCAGGTCGTAGGCAAGGGGCAGGGTCACCGGTTCGTCTTTGGCCACCGGAGCCTCCACCGGCTGGGCGGGTTTGGCCGCAGCGCGGGCGGAGCTACTGGCAACCCGTCGCCGGGCAGGGCTGCGGCCGGATCGTGGGGTGCTGTTGGCCATGGCAAGAAGGAAGGGTAAAAAGTGAAGAACCGAAAACAAGCCCAGGGGGGATCAAAGGAGGGGGCAACACTTACCCATCGGGTTCCCAGAAATCGATGATCCCGGCGACGGTCAGGTCGGTGAGGATGGCGGGATCGGGGCAGGCAAAACGGGCGGCACTGCCACTGGCGGTAAAAACCCAGTTTCCATCGGCGGCACCTACGGGATCCACCGCCACACTGAGCTTGCCCTTGGGGGTGCGCAGGATTCGCAGATTCATGTGACTCAGACCGTCGACCCGATGGGTGCAAACCAAGGAACCGGCCACCTGCATGATTTCCATCAGGCCTTACCCCCGTTCGCGGTCGCTGCTGCTGACGCCGGTGCGGCATTGCTGGCCAAGACCTTGGCAGCCTCCGGATCCCAATGGTCAATGATGCCGACGATGGTCAGGTCGCTGGGATAGGACTTGCTGCCAGCGGCCTCACGGGCCGCAGAGCTGCCGACGCAGATCACCCAATCGCCTGGCACACAGCCAACCGCATCCACGGCAACCTTCTGGGTACTGCCATCGAGAACAACCTGAAGATGTTTGTGTTCAAAATCAGGAATGCGATTGGTAGAGACGAGAGGCTTAACAACTTTACATATCAACATCTTAATGTCCTCCTACGGTGGTGAAGCTGATGGTTGAGCCTACTGCTTCCGCTGGCACATGGCGGTCCTGATCGCGAACAGTGAGCAGGGCATGCAATAAACCCTGGGAATAAAGATCACGATAGCGTTCTTCAATGGCTGCCTGCACCCGTTCGGCATGGCGAATCGCCCGTTCCCTGGCTCCAGGGACCGTACCGTGATAATCGAAGCGCACAACAACCGGAACGGGAAGTCCCCGGGAAACATTCAGTCCCCGGAAAATTTTGACACCCACATCGAGGTCAGGAGCACCTTCTTCAACCGTATCCATGTAGGCAAAGTAGGTGAGATTGCGCAGGTGTATTTCCTTGAAGCCGATGCCCACCCCAATGAATCTTTCAGCGTGGCCGACATCGGCGTAATGGCAATCATGATGGTATTGACGGACGTAATCTATCTGGGAGAAGTTATTGGCCAACAGACGGGCAATCAGTTTGACCATGCCCGGGTCGGGGGTGGAGGCGGCAGCTTCCTGGACGATGGCTTCGACTCGCTGCCAAGCCTGTTGGGCGCTGAGGTCACGGGTGGCCTGATAAACCGCCTCCGCATCCAGCCAACGATCGAGGCGGGTAGTGCCATCGAGGCCAGGCACATGGACCCTGAGGGCATCGGTATCGGTGTCGATGCCGAGTAAGAGCAGATCAACGGATGCCCCGCAACAGAAACTGTTCTCAACGGCCTCCTGAAAATCGCTAAGACGCTGCAGACCGCAAGCTGCCGCAGCGGCGTCGTCACTGCCATGGGCCGCACAGCCCTCATGGGCTGGATCGCGGGAACTGAAGTGATAGAGAACAACCTTCAAGTAGCGGGTGTCCTCATGGGCCAGATTGGGACGACCCTCCCGGTAACGCCTGTGCTCGGTCTTGACCCAGCGATTCACCGTATTTTCGACATCAAACAAAGCACCGGCATGGGGCCGCCGCCGCACCGAGCTGTAGGGCAGGCGCAGGGCGAAAGCGATGGCATGGGCCAGCCTTCCATCGGCGCAGGGGGTGACATCCAGCAGGTGGAAGCCACAAGAAAGCAGAAAGGCGTCGAAGGCTTCGGCGGCGGGACTGCCAGGACAGGCCCCAAGGGGATCCTGTTCGTAAAAAGCAGCGCTGGTTTGCTCGTAGGTTTCAAAAACGCACCAGGCAAACAGGGTGCGCATGTCCAACTGGGTGACCCAGGCCCGCTCCAGGATCGGCAGGGGCAGCTGATAACCGAGTTCTGCCTGGGCCACAGCTTGGGCCTGGTTGATGAAGTCGCTTTCGTGCTGCAGGGCGGAAAGCTTCTGCAGCACCGGCACGATGCGATCGAATGCCGCCTTCACCCTGGCGTCGTAGGCATGGAGAGCGGCATTGCGGGCGCCATCACTGAGGGGATGGAGTCCACCGGAACGGCTGGAAGCCAGCGGCGCTGAGCCAGCAATGGGGATAGGGCCAGCCGGCGGCCTAAGCAGTTGGCCGTTACTTGGTGCTGGTGCAGCGGTGGGTAAAGGGGTAGCGGTGGGTAGAGGGGCAGTTGTAGGTAAAGGGGCAGTTGTGGGGACTGGCGCGGAAGGGATGGCTATCCCAGCGGCGGCAGGGGCGCTTGGGGACTCGCTCAGGGATTGAACCTGATCGGCGACGCCAGCTGGGTTGGCACGCCGCCGTGGTGCCGTCGGAGCCAGAACCCGGATCGTGGTGGAGGCGGGACGGCGGGGGGGCATCGCGATCAGCCCCGAGCGCCGCCAGAAACAGTGATCAGGGAACCAGCCAGAGTGTTGCCACTGGCCCCGGTGATACGACTGACGGGCTCGGGAAGCTCCTCATTGCGTTTGGGCTGGAAGGCAGGCATCGCTGCGATCGGACCTGGACGGGTGGGATTGCGG
>Ga0209088_10001773_pt1 | contig 13671 bp, 7 predicted proteins | sample S_140625_EF_Meta_FD_187324 | JGI IMG/M metagenome (GOLD analysis project Ga0209088, IMG submission 187324) | Freshwater microbial communities from Lake Simoncouche, Canada to study carbon cycling - S_140625_EF_MetaG (SPAdes) (version 2) | ecosystem: Environmental > Aquatic > Freshwater > Lake ... | reverse complement strand
AGTTGGAATTTTCGACTGTTGGATATAAAAGTTGCCGATTTTCTTGATTTCTTCACACAGGAATATTGTGGGTCCATCGGTCAACGTATGTGCATCCGAAGTCGTGATTAGAATTCCACTCGTTGCCGACGGGGTAGCGGCCGCCGCGGCCACGGCCGAATCCAAACTGACAGTCCGTTTAAGACACCCGCCGGCACCCCCCTTATCAAATTTACTGTAGGTATTTAAACGCATATAGGACGAAATCGCCGACCATTGTTCCTCCGGAATCACTTCCAACAATCGCAAATAATACAGTTTCAGCGAATTCATCGTAATCTCTGAAATCGATTCAAAATAAAGTTCGATTTTACAATGCATCGGGATTGCATCATAATAATTCTCCACAATATACTGTATGAATCGAACGATTTCCGACAAATCGAAATAGCGCAACAGAGTCTTGTTCAAATTACAGTGTTTGACACACAGTTGGAGTTCGGCATAATTGTCATACAGTAAATGTGGCAGAGCACATATCCCCGTTTTCATCAATATCGGAATGGATTTGCGGCAATCGTAACTCTGAATGTTATGAACTGTGGCGTTAATAAACCGGTTTTTGAAATCGGCGATGGTTTCATAAATCTCGTCTTCGCGGGGAAGAGTTGCACATGAAAGCACCACTTTCGATATCCGATTCTGTACCCAATTATTGTGTATGGTCGAATGCAATTCGTGGTCGGGATAATCCATCGTCATAATCGGTTCGTCCCAAAAAGTGATTATGTTGGACTCATCGTTAAACGCCAACATATAATTCATTGCGGTCAAATAGGATTTCACATCGCAAATCATAATACGAACTTTGGAACCATTGCTATTGTCCACTTTCCGGATTCCACCGGAACGCCAATCTTTGGTATAATCCACCGCTGCATAATAATGCAGACGGATATCATCCGCGGTTTCACATCCGAAACCAATCGCGATTTCCTGTCCCATTGATATGGCCGATTTGGCCAATGCCAAACCGATATGTCGGGCAACACAGACGAAAATGACGCGATGTTCTTGGGCAAGTCCTATAGGGGACAATGTTTTCCCCGTTCCAGTCGGTGCCAAATAGAGAATCAATTTGGGGGCTTTGTTTTTGCAAACTGTGAATAATTCTTTTTGATGGTCATACAGTTTCATATCTTCGTATTTTAGCAGGCTGGGATTCTTTTCGATGAATTCGTATGCGTTTTGGATAATGTCTTTGGTGGAAATCATGGATTCGACGGTGGAAATGACGAGGTCGACGAATTGGAGGACGAACGAGTTTATATACGGAATAGTGGACTTTTTGATTTGTATCAGAGAATACAGATAAAACGAATATTGGGTTTTTTCACGGCCGAGATACTTACAGATAGATTTGCAATAATCAATGAGCAAGAACTCGAAAATGATTTCGCGATTTCGGTCAATATTGGTTTCCAGATTCTGTATGCGCAACAGGTCGATACTCTTCATTTTCTTGAGTGCCGTATTTGCGGCGGGGGTTTGATTGAATGTCCAAAAGGGTGATTCGGGTGTCGTGTATTTTTTGACAATCGCCTGTATGGCGGGCTCGAAATATTTGCGATAGAGGAAAGATTCGTTTTCGGGTGTTTGTTCGATTTTGGTGAATGAATACAGGGATTGTGTCTTGTTGTGTTTGATATTGACGTCGTAATATCCCTTTAGGATTAGCTCCATGACTTCCTTTTCATGTTCGGCAACGGGGATTTCAATATTATTCCATTCAGCGCGAGTAAGTTTGGTTTGTGTTAGATCCATATTGTATGTATTGGTTTAGTGGGTGTCCTACAGTATTATTTGGAATCAATTTTATTTTTTTATTTTTTTAGAATTGGAAAACGAATATTGTAAAAAAATATAGAAAAATGGTGGGGTATATGAGTATACATGTGTTGTTTTGGTTATGTTTCGAAATCAGAGGATGAGATGGAGGTTGAAAATCACACCCCCGTAGTACCCGTAATGAATAATGATACGATATTGGATTCGTCGGTGGATGTCTCGATGAAAGAACAGCAAAAAACGGAACGATGTTCTTGTTGGTTTTTATATGATGATTGTTCGCATTGTTGTGCTTCGATGTACTTGTGTTGTATCTTTTTATGTGTATGTGATTAGATTAGTTGATTGATTGTTATTTTTATGGATTACCTGTAGGAGCAGTGGGAAGAGCAGGGGCAGGTTCAGGGGCAGGTGCAGGTTCAGGTTCAGGTGCAGGTGCAGGTGCAGGTTCAGGTTCAGAGGTAGGTTCAGAGGTAGGTTCAGAGGCAGGTTCAGTGACAGGTTCAGATGCAGGTTCAGAGATAGGGGCAGGTGCCTCATTATTATTGCCCCAAAATCCTTCTTTTAGATTTTGAATTGCTTTTTTCGAATCTTGTGCAATAAGTTGTCCAGATTGGGCCGCATTCTTACCTACATTATATACTGTATTTGCAGTTTTTGCAATAGGAGCCGCAACAACCTTAGCCAAATTTCCAACACCTGATACTCCTGTATTGGAAATTCGTTTACCTGTATTACTTGCCAATTGTTTCATTTTATCCATAGCACTCGTATTTGGGTCTCTCCAATCGACTTTATCCACTGAGTATTTATATTTGTCTAATGCGTTATCTACATTTTCAGATACATTCACTGTCTTATAAGAACTGGTTTCGTCTTTTGCATAATCATGAATTGGAATGTTATCATCAAAATACTGTTTTATAATATTATCATAATCTTTTACATCTTTTTTGTATTTCGGCAAAAGAGTTTGGAATTTATAATGACCATATTTTACAATCAAATAGATAAGAATTGCATTTGTCAAACACAGGGCTATTTTTAATTCGACGGCTTCTAATTTGGTAATATAATCGTTCATTCCGCGTAACAGATAAAATATCGCAATTATTTCGAAAATAAACAAAAATAAATTATTGACTATAAAATTCAATACAACGTCTTTGGGATTCGCCAATTCCTGGATTTTTTTGAAAAAATACAAATCAATTCCATACATTGTTTTGAATATTCCTACTTTTGAAAACATAAGCATTCCAAAAAGAGTGTATACTATAATGTAAAGAATCGCCAATATACAAGAGGTATTAATATATGCCATTATCATACCAAACACCACAAAAAATAGGATTGCTTTAATGATCGAAATCCATATAGAGTCGACACTAAATTGTTTAAATCCAATTGGTATATTACCAAGAAATGAGAACACCATAAAAAGATATACAAGTCCTTTAATACTATCTGGTATTGGCATCGTTTCTTGTTTATCTGTAAACAAACTGAAAAAGTATTTAATAAAATCATTCGTGGCTGTTGCAAAATAATCATAATTCTTTTTGACAATATCAAACATTATTAGATAGAATATATAATAATAAATTAATGGATGTAGATTTGGACTTATTAAATACCGACTAATTGCATAAAAAATACCAAAAATTATCTTATCATAATAAACGACTCCTGCAAATATATGGATGATTGGATAATAAAATTTCCATTCGATTTTTTCTTCATTTCCCATAAATGGTCCTGCACTTGGTAGATTTTGTCCTCCTGGTAGATTTTGTAGATTTGGTAGATTTGGTAGATTTGGTGCTCCTGATGCGGCCGCACCTAATGCTCCTGATGCGGCCGAACCTAATGCTCCGGCTGCTCCTGATGCGGCCGCACCTAATGCTCCTGATGCGGCCGAACCTAATGCTCCGGCTGAACCTAATGCTCCGGCTAATGCTCCTGGTCCTAATCCACCCGTTTTTGATGCGGCTGCGCTTGATGCGGCTTTTACCATATTTTCCGCATCATTTTTGAATGATGTTAATGCTTGTTCTTTTAATGCATTGGGGTTCGTCAAAGATGACATATTTGACAATAATGATTGTTTTTTTGGTAAATCTTTCCCATACACAAAAGAATAAAATTTACCGTCCATACGTTCATTTACAACGAACCGTTCTTTGAAACACGTCAAAAACAGCCAATTGTACATTATGAAAACCGTGAATGGAATCGCAATAATTTTATTAAGTTGGTCTCGCAATATACTCTTGTCACTTTCTTTTCTGGCTTCCAATTCTTTTAAAAGATCGACGGATATTTCACAATCATCCGCCAGTTCATCATAATTCGAAACTATTTTCATAATGATTATTACAAATGTATCCAATAAATTGGTAAGCATATAAACCGGCGTTTTCACATAATACAGAATCTTTTTAAAAAACGTTTTAATGTCACGAAGAGAATCTTTTATATAATTCATTGGATTCATTTCTTGGAGATTCGGTTGATCATCCTCGGATAGTCCTTTTGGAACTGAATCTTTTGTAGGAATATTTACATCGATAGACGGCATTTAATATATATAATGATATTTTTATCTTGCATACAACATACCGCAATTTCCACTAACAATCGACAATATGTTGTAGCGTTCTTCAAATAATACTAAATTATAATTGTATTGGTATAGTTGCCACGCATCTTTGCGAATTCCTACAGGGTTTCCATTTCCGTCACACAGGATATCTACCGTCGAATTCGATATATCGACCGGAGGCACATACGTGGATACTTCCAATTCAACCGTCTTGAATTTCGACATATTGATTGCCCCCGATGGTTGATATTCATATGGGTCCGTATTCAATCCAAAATTATAACAATAGATTCCCGATTGGGCATTTCCCTGAGTTCGCACATATTTCTCTACAAAATTGAATACGCCACTTTCCAATGTATTTTCGCGGTATTCTCCGTCCAATACAATCCCCAATGTCGACAATATCTCTCTTTGATTCTGCGGTTGAGCGGCACCCGTAATAAAAATACCCGTACTGACACCATTATCTGTAAGACCCGGTGTGGATGTTGGATTTGCAATATTTAATGGAATAAATGGGCGCTGCAACCCCTGTGGCAAATTAATATATGGCCAATTCGTGTAATTCGACCATTCGTTTCGCGTATTCACATCATTACGTTGTAAAAACCACATCCAATTTGCAATCATACCATTCGAAGTGGTTTTCAATCTCTGAGTTCCAGTCACACTTAAATACGAATATTCAAATACGTCTTTGACTAAATAGATTTGGTCTTTGGCCGTAAATGCCCGGCGTTCATCGTCCGACAGAAAACAATACGTTGCCAAAATATGAACATCTGCATTCCACGTGAGTGACTTGTTGGTATATGCGTCTGCAGCGGTGGTAATATCAATAGCGGGGGGTGTTTGTAAATACCGGTAGAACCGTAATTCTTCGCGATTGAAATCGGGGGCGATATAGGGGAATCGGTTTCCCACGTCCAACACATCGCGTATTTGGAACAGTTCGCGGATGGGTCGCATTGTCACAGTAATGACCAATTCATTATACTGTAGGGCTATCAGGGGGAATGCACATCGACTGTTCAATGTAAACCATGTATTTATGGGTATATATATGGTGCGACCGCGAATAGATGGTTCTGCACCGGGATTCACGCTGCTGGGTAATGGCAGACCATTTACATCTGTAGGAATAAATGTAGAGGGGTATGAATTAAACCGGTTAAATGCTTGGGCGGGGTCGTTGAGTTCGTCGATATTTCCCGACATGTTGTCAAACAGGGTTTTTTTCTCGTTGGAGAAATCGCGGTCCACCATCGCCGCTAAATATTGACCACTGTATCTTTGTAATGTTAGATTGCCGCACGTAATCAATATTTCTTTTATCATATGTGTTCCCAAATTGCGAATCCAACGGAATTCATATGGCGCCCAATTGTCGGGGAGTCCTACACGGTTTGTATTTGCGGCGGCATAAAGGGGATATATTGGACTATAAATATCGGGCAGGGTGACTACCAAATAGGTATCCATTAACAAGTCGGCATTTCGTTTGACTTTGAATGTAAAAGTGGATGGGTCTGTAAGACGAAGCGACCGTTGCCCATCGTAATCCAAACGGAATTTCTGTAATCCGAAATTGGTGTATTTTGAATAGGTGACATTAAAAAACGTTTTGGTGGGATTCCCTGTCAAAAATTGATTGTTTGACCCTACCGAAATAAGATTTAGAAGACCTCCTGGCATATGTATTATATAGTATAATTTTACTCTATATTTTTTATTCTTTATAGACCTATTTGTGTTTTTTTGACATATATGACATATATGTCAAAATGGACCCCCCCCTATCCCCCTCCCTCCATCTGGTGTAAAATGGCCCAAATATATTATGTAAAGATTATATAAGTATATATCAAAAAAATGGATTTTTTTCGAAAACTTCTCGTGCTTTTCATTATTTTGATTACAACCTATATTTTATTACGATTGTATAAAAAACGGCAAAAATTATTGGCCGGTGATTTGTCCGAGGGATTTCTGGGATTCGGAAGTAGTGTCTCTGGTGAAATAAAGAATATGACGTCACAGAGTATTCCGAAAACCACTATTATGAACAACGCAAATGAGAATGCAAATGCGCCACTAAAACAGTATATTATTAAGGGGGCCTATAACTCGGCTTGTTCGGGAGAATATTTCTCGACGGATGCAATCCAATATGTTTTGTCACGAGGTTGTAGACTGTTGGATTTCGAAGTATTTTATGATCAGAGACACGAAGATATTTATGTATCTAAAACAACCGATCCCAGTTTCAATATTACGCCGAAAAATTCCATATCATTCATGGATGCAATGACGTCCGTCATTTCGAATGGATTTTCATCTTTAGTTCCTAATAATACAGATCCATTGTTTATACAAATCCGGCCCAAATCTCTGAATGCCAATACATTTTCTATGATTTCGGCGACGATTATATCTACATTTGGAAATAAACTGTATGGAAAATTCAACGAATTGGGGGTTTATACACCCACAATGATTGACCCAAATCACACTTTATTATCATCTCTGAACAAAAAGGTTGTTATCATGGTGGATGTCAGTCCAGTTAAAAATATGGCGGAAATTGCGAGTGGATGTACGGGTCAGAATTGCAATACCATTGATATTGCCAATATGATTGTAGGACAACCTTCTTTGCCCAAAAGTAATTACAAGACCAAGGTAAAAATCCCACATACACCTTATGATATTGATTTCTCCAAGAAACCGCCAACCACAACAATTCGGGGGTTTGAAGAAGTTGTTCCTGATGCGGATTCACGGGGGAATATGAATATATACAATATTATTTATAATTACGGAATACAACTTACCCCTGGATTGTTTTATTATAACGATGAAGAGTTGTATAATTATGAAGTTTTATTTGAAAATCAGAGAAGTGCGTTTGCAACTTTAGCAAGTGCTCATAAATATATTGGCACCACGAGCCAGTTTAACTAACAGGGTTTTTGATTGGGTGGGCGGCCGCAGGCCGCCTAGCGATTTTTTTTGGAGGGTGGGGGGGGGGCAGGGGGCGGACGGGCTGGCGGGTCTTGGTCGATGGATGGATGGCAATTGATTGTTTGGTTGTTGTAAATATTTTTGTGGTTCAAACAAATTATTTTTTGAATTATTCAGAGATTTTGATATTCTCTGAATAATTTTTATAAATATAATAGAATATTTTTGGAAAAAGTCTTATAAATATTTTTAGAAAAAGTCTTATAAATATTTTTGGAAAAAGTCTTACAAATATTTTTGGAAAAAGTCTTATAAATATTTTTGGAAAAAGTCTTATAAATATTTTTGGAAAAAGTCTTACAAATATTTTTGGAAAAGTCTTATAAATATTTTTGGAAAAAGTCTTACAAATATTTTTGGAAAAAGTCTTATAAATATTTTTGGAAAAAGTCTTACAAATATTTTTATTGTCAAGATTCTCTGAATATTTCTTTTTTATTTTTATTATTCAGAGATTTCAAAATACAAAACACAAATATTTGACATATTATTCGTCCATTTTCCAAGACTCCGCCCTCCACCCCCCTCCAAAAAAAATCGCTAGGCGGCCTGCGGCCGCCCACCCCCCATCCAAAAAATAAATATCTCTCTATAATCCAAAATGTCCAAAAAATACAAAACGAATATTTGTGAAAACAAAATGACATTCCAAGAATGTGAATTAGCCATTTTGCGTAATGCCGTGGACGAAACCGAAAAAATACACGCCGGTAAAATCGCCAATAGCGAAGAAGTCAAAAAGATGATTCAGATTTTGGAAAATTTCCTCATTTCAAAAAGATTAGTTTGTTATGGTGGAACGGCCATCAATAATATATTACCCGTCTATGCCCAATTTTACAACAAAGATTTAGAAGTTCCAGATTATGATTTCTTTTCCAAAAATGCGATCCAAGACGCCAAAGAATTGGCCAATATTTATTATAAAAATGGATATAAAGAAGTAGAAGCCAAATCGGGGGTTCACCACGGCACATTCAAAGTGTTTGTCAATTTCATTCCGATGGCCGACATTACCTTTTTGAACCCGATCATATTCGACTCATTACAACGTGAGGCCATAACCGTCGCAGGAATCAAATACGCACCCCCCAATTATTTGCGAATGGCAATGTATTTAGAACTTTCGCGTCCGGCAGGTGACGTTTCGCGTTGGGAAAAGGTGTTGAAACGACTGACTCTATTGAATACGCATTATCCTTTAAAACCCGATATGGATTGTCATACAGTTGATTTTCAGAGAGGAATGGAAAACGATTCTGGTAATTCAGAGAAATTGTATTTTTTGGTTCGTGATAGTTTGATTGAACAGGGAGTCGTTTTCTTCGGCGGATTTGCGAGTACAATGTATTCCAAATATATGCCCAAACAACAACAGATGTTATTGAAACACGTCCCCGATTTCGACGTGTTGGCCGAAGACCCTCAGAGAACGGCCATGATTGTCAAAGAGAAATTATTGGAGGCGGGATTCAAAGATGTGAAAACGATTTTGCATTCGGCGATTGGCGAAATCATCCCGATGAATGTGGAAGTAATGGTGGGACGCGAAACAATGGCGTTCATTTATGAACCCGTTGCGTGTCATAACTACAATGTGATACAGTTGGGTCAATCCAAAATAAATATCGCCACGATAGATACACTACTGTCGTTTTATCTGGCGTTTTTGTATGCGGATAAACCCTATTTGAACAAAGACCGTATTTTATGTATGTCGAAATTCATGTTTGACGTCCAAGAGAAAAACCGGTTAGAACAAAAAGGGTTATTGAAACGGTTCAGTATAAATTGCTATGGGAAACAGGCGACATTGGAGAGTATGCGTGCCGAAAAAACGGCGAAATTCGCCGAATTGGCGAATAAAAAAGATTCGGAAGAATATGAAATGTGGTTTTTGAAATATTCTCCAGCGGAGAATGAACGCCGGCGGGTTGGCCAGGTTCGTCCAAATGGGTCGGCGTCCAAGGTGGCAGCGTCGAATTCCCAAATGACCCTGTTGGACAAATCTCTGATATTTTCCAAGAATGCAAAACCTGTTTCAAAATCGGTGAGTAAAAAACCTCGCGGGGGTCCTAAACGGAAATCTCGGCGACATTCGGGGAAAGTCACGGTAAAACGACGACCAAGACGTCGAAGACAAAATTCCTTTTTTCATTTTTAGATAGACATTATATATATATATATATAATGGAAAAAGAAAATGTATTAATTTATGTATATGGTTTGGGTACCTACAGTGTAATGAAAAACAAAAAATCAAGCATTGAAACAATCGAGAGTGAGTTAAAAAGTGAGTTAAAAAAAAAATATCCTCATTATAGTACAATAATCCCAGTTGTAATGACTGGTTTAGACAGAAAAGTACTAAGAACAATATTTTCACCATTTGTAAAAAGATATCCTCCTTTTAGCAAAAAAAATATTTTTTTAAACACAACACTTAGTACAGTATTAAGAAATTTACATTACGGAAACAAAGTTACATTAGTTGGACATTCTGCCGGTGGAGCATTGGTTAATCGTGTATCAGAGGAATTATTCAATCTTTTTTATAAAAGATATTACCAAAATAAAGATAGTTTTTTAAAAAATACACCACTTGGTATTATAGATCTAATTGAAGTTGGAAATCAAGAAGAGAAAAAGATGGAAAAGTTTGATTATAATGTGACATTACAATATATAATTGATAATTTACAAATTGCAACTATTGGAAGTATTTGGATATGGGATAAAGATTGGAATAGTAAAAGGTTACCACATGAAGATAACGTAAAAATGATTTTTGATAATATAATTATGTATAATTACATGTCTATATCTGATGTATCAAAATTTTGTGTTGGAATAAATGAAAAATGGTCTAGTATTGATAGTGTAAATGATTTTACTGGTTTTGTTATTATGAAAAATTCAAATAATTCGGTTGATAATAGAATTCCTTTTGTGATTTGTAAATGTTTTTATGATAATCCATTAAAAACAAAAAATGATTATAATAATACTAATATAATTCCGATTTGTTTATACCAGTTAGGATATAAATATGATTATTTACAAAAAGTAAAAACAACATATCTTCATCTTAGTGAGAATATAAAAATATGTAACCAACATATTGAAATGCGCGAACACAATGATTATGGATACTTATTAATGTATTTATTAAACTCTGAAAATATTAATATTTATCACAAAAATTATAAAGAATATTCGATGAATTCCATGAATTTAAAACTAATTAATAAAGATGGAATTACAGATTTCATGCTGAACAAATATATACCAGTGATGAGTGATTTTTTAAAGTTGTCCAATGTTAGTGGTAATAATAATATTGATTTTAAAGGTATACATCAAAAAAACGATTATAGTATTCGTGAAAATTTAAATTTTATAAGTAGTTATAATATAAAAAATTTTTATGATAGAATCGAAATGCCACAATTATTAACAGAATTGTATAAAGGTATTGATAGTGAAAATAAAGTAAGAGAAATTTATGAAATTTATGAAACACAACCGAAATCAACTTTACCAAAATATGAACTACCAATTAGAGGTGAATCATATAAAGTACAAATTACAGATGAATCAATATCAGCAGGAGGAGGAGTAAGAAGAAAGAGAACAAATAAAAGAAAATATAATACACACGTTTTTACAAGAAAGCGAAAACAAAATACAAGAAAAATCACAAAAAGTAAATTACGTAAAACGCGACGTATGTAAATACCCTCCCTACCGCATATAAAAATAAAATTGAAAAATAATATGTATGACAAATACATATTATCCTATCCCAAACGAACCATGTCGAAACCAACCGAATGTATCATCTGTCGTTCCCCCAAACGCAATCAAATTACGTGTGAATATTGTCCATTTCAAGCCTGTGTATCCTGTTGTGAACAGTATCTCTTGTCGCGCAGTACACCAACCTGTATGGATTTAGAATGCAAGCGCGAATGGACACGCAAGTTTATGGCCAATCAGTTTTCCAAGATATTCATGTCCAAGAAATACAAGTGTCATAAAGAGAATATCATTGCCGAGCAGCAGATGGCATTGATGCCCGCGACTCAACACGAAGTGGTCCGTATCCAACAGATGGAAATCAAGCAAACCGAAATCCGCCAACTCACTGAACTCATAAACCAACTGTTTATTACGCGTCGAACAAATGAAATCGAGTATAATGCGCTAAAATACCGACGACAAACAAGTGATCTTCCAAAAGAACGTCACGAATTTGTCCGCCATTGTCCCGTCGAAAACTGCAAGGGGTTTCTCAGTTCGAAATGGAAATGCGGTATTTGTCATATATGGTGTTGTGCCAGTTGTCACGAGATCAAGGGTGCCGAACATAATGCCGAACATACGTGTGACCCGGTCGTAGTCGAATCTATACGCGAAATAGGGAACACTTCCAAACAATGTCCTAAATGTTATGTTCCTATTTTCAAAATCGAGGGTTGTGACCAGATGTGGTGTACTTTATGCGAGGTCTATTTCAGTTGGCGGACGGGTGAAATCGATACATCGGGGAGATACCATAATCCGCATGCATTGGAGGCGCTTCGTCGCAGAAACCGCGAGGGGGTTCCACGCGAACCCGGGGATATTATTTGCGGTCGCGAACTTACGATTCAATTAGTGGCCTCTATTGAACGGAAATTGCGGAAATTACATTACGGCAATTCAGAGAATTCAGTATACAAATATGATGATGTAGTCAATTTTGTCAGAACCATATCCAATTATGTTCGACGCACGATTCATATACGCGAAGTTGAAATGATACCCTATAGGATAAATATTGAGGAACATAATTTGAATTTGCGTGTGGATTATATGATGAATCGAATTCATCCCGACGAATTTAAACAGAAATTGCAAGCCGTTCATAAGAAATATTCGAAATCCAACGAGATATTTCAAGTGTTTGAAATGTTGGTTGTTTCCAATACGGATATTATGTATCGATTCGTGGAACATCTTGGAACCATAAATTGTTCGGCGGATATTTCATATAAGATTTTGGACGAAATTAAACCTGTAGTAGATTATGCCAATGAATGCTTTTTGGAAATTCAAAATACGTATGGGGGTGTTGTTCCGAAAATAACGAACGACCTTCGTGTAACTAAACATCAGGTGGTCGCTGTAAAAAAAAAATCAAATTCGGTTGTTGGCGGTGGCGGTGGTGAAACCGTGTCTATTTCAGGAGGCGGTAGTCAATGTGCAGAACCTCAAAATGGTGAGACGGATTGTATTATAACGTAATCTAATCTACAATCCATAATAACTATCTATGAATAGCGCAAGTAGCATTGGAAATTGCCACGTACCGAATATCTTAGAATTGTCTTGGTTTTTCAATACTAATACGTCAATAAAAAAATAAAAACTGATTATGAGCACAATGAATAAACAAATCATAAATAGGTTTTGGATAAACCGAATATTTTTCATTATATATATATTGGATATATATATATATAACAGTCTTTTGTCCTACAGGTTTATTTTTGATAATGCATTGTATTTGTCTGGTTGTCTGGAAAGTTCTTTTATTCTTGACATATAATAATCTACTGCCTCTGTTTGTTGTCGTGGTGTAAGATAAACGATTTTGTTCGATACTGAGTTTTTTTTATAAAAAATGCAAACTCTAAATTCATGATTGTATCCATAATATTCCCATGTTTCCAAATTACGTTGTTCAAGATACGGATTTATATTGTTACCTGTATTTTCATATCTTTGGAATATTTTTACATAACCCAGTTCGAATACCGTATTGTATATAAATTCAAAACAAGGTGACATCTCCGGTTATTGTATAAAATAATAGTATTGTGTCTTTATGTATTTGACATATTAGTCTACTTCATCAATTTGAGGTTCAAATGTGGATGATGATGACGACGAGGATGGTTGATGTACTGGAATAAAATCATCTGGGTCATCATTGGATTTTCCGGAAAAATCGGGAGTTGAAAAATTGGGCATTGGTGGCATACCTGGCATATTAAAAATGGGATTTCCATCGGGTCCGGTTGGAATAGGACCTGTTGGCATAGGTCCACCCGGTCCACTACCCGGTCCACCACCATTACCCACCACTTTTTTCATAATTTCTACAAAAATGGTTTCCAATTCTTTCTTCTTTTCGTCATACACCTCCTTTGTCTCACTTGGATGTG
>Ga0209088_10001772_pt1 | contig 13677 bp, 16 predicted proteins | sample S_140625_EF_Meta_FD_187324 | JGI IMG/M metagenome (GOLD analysis project Ga0209088, IMG submission 187324) | Freshwater microbial communities from Lake Simoncouche, Canada to study carbon cycling - S_140625_EF_MetaG (SPAdes) (version 2) | ecosystem: Environmental > Aquatic > Freshwater > Lake ... | reverse complement strand
GTGAATCAATGACGGCTGCCATAATATCTTTTGGATTTTCACTCTTTATCGATAAAGCAAGAAAAGTGATAGCGCGATAAAGCGCACCTGTATCCAAATAATTCCATCCTGCGCGGATAGCAATTGCTTTAGATGTGCTGGATTTGCCAGAGCCACTGGGGCCATCTAGCGCGACAACAATCATTTTCACAGCCCATCTTTAGTTGGTTAATTCTATTGTGTAATCACTGCTGTGATTACCTATGAGCGTGGTGAATGAACGCTCCAACCATTAATCTTTAAGTGCTCTGTTAGCTTCTGCGCATCAGCTTCGGATAAGGCCAAAGTAATAAGCCCAGTGAACTGTCCTGGGCTATGTTCAATCGTGAGATCTTCAACGTTGACAGATGCATCAGCACATTCATCAAAGAGAGCTGCTAGTTGTCCAGGTTTATCTTCAATCACGATAGGAAGGTAGGTGTATTCACGAGCCTTGCCACCGTGCTTGCCAGGAATTCGTGCACGACCTTTCTGGCCCGCTGCAATCACATCGGCAACCACTTCTTCATCTTCCAGAGAGGCTATGAGTGCGGTGAGATCACTTTGGAGAGATTTCAATAGCGGGCCCAAGGCCTTGCTATTAGCCGTGATGATTTCTCGCCAGAGCTTGGAGTCAGATCCTGCGATACGGGTCGTATCCCGAAGGCCAGCTCCAGCTAAATCCAGCCAACCCTCCTCTGCCCCACTGAGCTGCTTAGCTAGAAGGGAAGCCACCACCTGTGGCAGATGTGAAACGAGAGCAACAGCTTTGTCATGAGAGGCCGAATCGAGATTGATCTGATGCGCTCCCAAAAGCTCAATCAGATCAACGCCAGCTGCCACAACATCTGCATCGACGCCTTGCGGATCGATAATCCATGGACGCCCCTGGAAGAGATCTGCTCGAGCTGACTCAGCTCCGCCGACCTCACGCCCTGCCATTGGATGAGTCGGCAAAAATCGATTTGCTTGCAGCTCTGATGTTGATACCTCAACCTTAACTTTAGACTTTACAGAGCCAATATCTATAAATGCAGCCTTTGGATAGGCGCGAAATTCAGAGTCTAGGACCGAACTAAGTGCTCCTATTGGTGTTGCAAAGATAACCAGGTCGACGGGGGCTGCAGATGAACTCTTTATCAAATCTTGGGCCAGCCCGGCAGCGCGAGGATCTGAATCGCTCATCGTCACGCCTATGCCTTTGAGAGCAAGACCTAGCCCAATCGAGGTTCCGATTAAGCCTGATCCTACGATTCTTACGTGGGAAAGTGTCATCAAAGATGGACCTTACTGGGCGATATCTCGTCGAAGCGCCTTAGCTCCGTGAAGGTAGATATGGGCTATCTCGCTCTTGGAGAGATCGGTTTCAACGTGAGCCATCACGCGCACCGTGCGAGGCAGAGCTCCTGGAACGTCAATCTCAACCGAGCAGATAAGGGGGGTGTTTTCAAAGCCCAGCGAGCGAGCCGCTCCTGCCGGAAAGGTCGCATCGAGATCCGGACTAGAGGTGAAGAGGACTGAAATCACATCATCTGGAGTCAGGGAATTCACGCTCATGATCTCAAGAATGAGCTCCTGGGTGGCAGCAGTAATCGCCTCGGCTGTATTGGCCTCAACCTGGGTAGCCCCGCGTATAGCTCGTACTGACATTGCACAATCGTACCCTTCTGCTTCAATTCTCGGTTCTATATATTTAGCGGTTTGACGACATATCTTTAAGACTGCTTCTTGCTTCTGCGAAACCTCTGGTGTGAATCAGTTCTAGACCCGTTGATCCAGTCCCATTTCTTATTATCGATAAAGCGGTAATTATTTACGGAATTCATGCTCAGTATTGTCGATAAACCTCTTTTCCAATATCCTAAGATTTAAGTATAGATTTGTATATAAAGCTATATATCTACTTAATACCGATTTATACTTTTATATCTAAAGCGTTTTGCAGGCTTATTAATTCAGAGCTATTGAGATCTCGCCATCTTCCCTCTGGAGTCTCCCCCAAAGAGATCGGTCCAAAGTTGGTTCGGATCAGTCGAAGGACATCAACACCCACGGCCTCCATGAGACGACGGATGATGTGATACCTACCTTCATGGATTGTCACCTCTATCCACTGGGGTGACAGGTGCTTGAAGTTTAGAACTCGTCCCATCCCATCCTCAAGTTCAATGCCCTTCAAAAGAACCTTATCCACCCCGACGGGCAGCTTTCCATCGAATTCAATGATGTAGGTCTTCTCTAGCCCAAAGGATGGGTGGGTAGCTCTAAAGGTGAGATCACCATCATTGGTCAGCAGAATCAGGCCTTCAGAGTCCTTATCGAGACGGCCCACGTGAAAGAGTCGCTCAGTTCGCAGGTCGATAAAGTCAGCTAGCGAGGGACGACCTTCCGGGTCGAACATCGTTGACAATACTCCCTTTGGTTTATGAAGTACTAAATAAGTCTTAGACAAAGAACGAGCAATTGTCTCGCCATCTACCGCGACTTTAACCTTTTCAGGGTCAAACTTCGCTCCGAGCTCACGAACCTGATGCCCATCGATGGTGACACGACCATCCATGATGAGCTCATCCGCGCCTCGGCGCGAGGTGATTCCAGCGTCGGCGATGATCTTATTGAGGCGCATTTCGGCCATGTGGCTATCCATTCTCGACAGTCAACTCCCCCGACTAGTGCGGAGGGCTTAGGCGAGAAGTGTAGAGCGTTACTTAGTCAGTAAGCGAATCGAGGATCTCATCCAGGCCATCGATATCAGGCAGGTGAGGTGCAAGAGGTGGAAGATCGCTCAAGGAGTTCAAGCCCAGGCGCTCCAAGAAGTAGCTGGTAGTCTTATAGAGAATCGCACCGGTCTCATTCTCAACGCCATACTCCTCGACGAGTCCACGGGTAATCAAGGTCTTCATAACAGCTTCAACATTGACCCCTCGGATAGCTGAGACTCGAGCACGAGAAACAGGCTGGCGATAGGCGATAACGGCCAGGGTCTCAAGGGCTGCCTGAGTCAGGCGGTTCTGCTGGCCATCGAGGACAAATTTCTCAACCACTGCGCTGCAATCTGGGTGGCTGTAGAAGCGCCAGCCCCCATTGATCGCCTTCAGGCTAAAACCACGATCTTCATAGCTGGGAACAAGCGCCTCCAAGGCATCGACGACCTGATCGACTGTTACCTGCAGGACTGATGCCAGTGTGAGCTCGGTGACCGGCTCATCGACAACCATAAGAATTGCCTCGATGGAGCGAGCAAGGGATGCAGGATCAAAGACGTGGGATAATTGGGAATCTTCGACCACTTCTAGGGCAGGAGTCTCGACCTCTGGATTAGACATTTTCTTCCTCTTCTGTCTCATTTTCGGCAGCGCTAACAGCTACTGGCTCTTCATCTTCTAGGACAGGTGGAATATCGAACTCGTCGGTTGCCGAAATCTCCCCCTCTTCTGAGCCTACCCAGCTAATTTGAAGCTCACCGAGAGCGATGACCTGCTCAAATCTCAAGGCACCTTGGCGATAGAGGTCCAGGAGAGCCAGGAATCGAGCGACAACCACCAGAGTTGAATCTGCCCCCTGAATCAGGTTGCGGAAAGAGAGGGTGCGACCCTTGCGAAGAGCCTCCACGACCAGCTTGGACTCCTCAGCCACGCTCACAAGGGCGCTATGTAGGTGCTCAAGTGCTACCAGAGGGGGCGCTTTAGGCGTAAGAACACGTTCGGCGATAGCGGCAAAGCGCGCAGGCCCTACGCCAATTAAGACTTCAGGCAAGAGCGCAGCTAAAGCTGGGTCGAGGGCAACCACGCGGGCAAAAGATTTGTCGGCGAGGGCTATCGAATCCTGGAATGAGGCTGCAATCTCCTTAAAGGCTCGATATTGCAGCAAGCGGGCGAAGAGGATATCTCGGGCTTCAAGCAGAGCGAGATCTTCTTCATCTTCAATCTCACCGCTAGGAAGCAGTCGGGCAGCTTTGAGATCAAGCAGGGTAGCTGCGATAACGAGGAACTCTGTTGCTTGATCTAGGCGCCAACCCTCTCCGCTTGCCTCAAGGGAGCGAATAAAGGAGATGAACTCATCGGTGACCATACTGAGTGAGACCTCAGTGATATCCATCTTGTGCCGTGAGATGAGCTGTAAGAGCAGGTCAAAGGGGCCATCAAAGTTATCAAGGTGGACGCTAAAGGCGCTCTCAGGAGCGATTGACTCTGCTTGCTCGGAGGTGATTTCCTCAGGCGCGACGACACTTTCCACGAGCGAACCTTACTTGTCTTACTTGCAGTTCGTCGCTCTTTACGCGTAGAGTCGCGGCAACTGAAAAGAGGTTTCTCGCTTGAACGCTAAATCGACATTTGACGATGATGTGGCAACTACCGCCAACCTCCTTGGTAAGACTCCCAAGAATTTTCCCATCCCCGCTCCTATTACAGAACATGGCGATGCAAAGGTCATCTCTATCTTCAACCAAAAGGGTGGAGTAGGTAAGACAACATCGACTATTAATTTAGGTGCTGCGCTCGCAGAGCTTGGACGACGCGTATTGCTCGTTGACTTCGATCCACAAGGCGGTCTCTCTCTTGGACTTGGCGTTAATGCACACGCACTCCCCCTTGAGAACACTGTCTATTACGCGCTGATGACACCGAATGCCAACATTGATGAGATTGTTTTGAAATCATCCGTTGCAAATCTTGATTTCCTTCCCGCTAACCGCGATCTTGGAACAGCTGAGACAACACTCGGCGCTGAAATTGGGGGGCAGCAATACCTCAAGCGCGCACTGGCTCGACTTCGCTCTGAATACGATGTGATCTTGATTGATTGCCAGCCAACGATGGGTCAATTAACGATCAACGCACTTGTGGCATCTGATGAAGTAATCGTTCCTTTGCAATGTGAATACTTTGCTCTGCACGGCTTTATCGAGCTCAAGGGCAATATCGATAAGGTGCGCAGCTTCCTCAATCCAGAGCTGAAGTTAGTAGGAATTCTTGCGACTATGTATGAGCGCAAGACTCTCCATAACCGTGAGGTTCTGACCGCAATCTTGGATAAATATCCTGAGGATGTTTTTGAAACGATTATTGCTAAGACAATCCGCTTTGCTGAAACAACTGTTGCAGGTGAGCCCATCACTGCATATGCATCTTCATCAGGAGGCGCTCAGTCCTATCGCCGCCTTGCCCGAGAACTTATTGCCCGAGGAGGCGCACGATGACACGTAGAGCTAGCTTGCCAGGTGCGGATGAACTCTTTCGCGCCAATACACCTGCCTTGAGCGCTGTGCGCCAAGTTGCAGAACCAATTCAAACTTCAGCACCAGTCTCTGCTGTAACACAGAGTGCAACGCCAAAGACAAAGAAGGGTGTTCGCACAATTTCACGTCGCCGCGTTACCGCTGCAGAGAAATCTCCTTCAGGTCGCGAACTTCATGAAGAGAAGATCACTGTCTACCTATCTTCAGATGAACTCTTTGATCTTGATCAAGCGCGTTTGATGCTTCGTGGAGATTTGGGACTTGCTGTCGATCGTGGTCGCATTGTGCGCGAATCAATCGCTGTGATTATTGCTGACCTTGAAGCAAAGGGTGATCAAAGCATCCTTGCTCGTCGTCTTCGCGGTATCTAAAACTACTTCGCACGAGGATGCGCAGTGCTATAGCTCTCACGCACTTTATCGATAGTGATCAGGGTGTAAATCTGCGTAGTTGTCACTGATGAGTGGCCAAGTAGCTCCTGCACAACGCGGATATCTGCTCCTCCATCAAGAAGATGAGTGGCATAGGAATGTCTAAAGACGTGCGGAGAGACCTTCCCTTCCAACCCTGTGGCAACTGCTGCATCAAGGACAATCTGCCAAGCGCTCTGTCTGGAAAGTCGCTTACCTCGAGAGTTTAAGAAAAGGGCTGCTTCTGACTTTGAATTCTTCGAAGCAAGTGCCGGCCTTGTTCGCGTAAAGTAATCTTCAAGGGCTGCAACAGCATATTTTCCGAGCGGAACGAGTCTCTCCTTCGATCCCTTGCCTCGCAATTTCAAGACCGTAACATCGCCATCGGCGGTCTGTGAAATAGAAATATCAGCAGCGTTGACTCCAACAATCTCACTCACTCTTCCACCGGATGAGTAAAGAAGTTCAAGGATTGCGAAATCACGCAGAGAGATCGGATCTCCTTCTCGCTTTGCAGATTCGATGAGTTTAGTTACCTCATCCACCGACAACGCCTTTGGTAACTTCCGGGCAATCTTGGCACTGACTATTTCCAGAGTTGGATTTACAACATCGAATTCAAGGCCTGCATACTTATAGAAACCTTTCACGGCAGAGAGCGTGCGGTTACTGCTGGAGAGTGCAAGGCCACGAGCTTTCAGTGATACTTCAAAATCTGTGAGATCTTGCGGGCCCAATTCTGCGAAATCTTTACGAGACTTGGCTAAGAACTCTTCAAACTTGTTGAGATCTCGGGCATAAGAAGAGATCGAGTTACTCGATAGTCCACGTTCAATCCGCAGTTGATCAAGGTAGGAACTGCGCGCTGCATCGAACTTCATTGCATAACTGTAATTTAGGAAGCGCCCTTGCGCACCAGAGCTGCGGCAATGAGTCCTACAAAGAGTGGATGTGGTCGCGTTGGTCGTGAACGTAACTCTGGGTGAGCTTGTGTTCCCACATAATATGGATGAACCTCACGTGGAAGCTCCACAAATTCAACGAGATCGCGATCTTTAAAGATTCCAGAGAAGACTAAGCCGGCTTTGGCAATCTGTTCACGGTATTGATTGTTTACTTCATAACGATGGCGGTGGCGCTCAGAGATTTCATTGGCCCCATAGACACTAGCCACAATCGATCCTGGCGTTAGCGTTGCTTTATAGAGACCAAGTCGCATTGATCCACCCATATCGCCAGCGCCTGCCACAATCTCTTTCTGATCATCCATCGTTGCAATCACGTGTGTGCCGCTATCGGGTAAGAACTCCGCAGAGTTTGCATCCTTAATCCCTGCAAGATTACGCGCAGCTTCGATCACCATGCATTGCAAACCTAAGCAAAGTCCCAATGTAGGAATCTTGTTCTCGCGAGCAAATTTAAGTGCACCTAACTTGCCTTCGATTCCTCGAATACCAAAGCCGCCAGGAACACAGATGGCGTCAATGTCCCCTAGAGCTTTCTTGGCACCTTCTGGTGTATCGCACTCATCACTTGGAACCCAGACAATCTGCACCTTTGTCTCATTGGCAAAACCACCAGCACGCAGGGCTTCACAGACAGACAGATATGCATCAGGAAGATCGATGTATTTACCAACGAGTGCCACCTTCACGTGATGCTTAGGTGAGTGTACCTTTTCCAAAAGATCATCCCACTCGCCCCACTGCACTTCATGCCCACCTAAGGAAAGGCGGCGGACGATGTAGGAGTCAAGCCCTTCAGTGAAGAGAACTTTAGGGATGTCATAGATGGAGGGCGCATCAACTGCTGCAACGACTGCATCAACGTCAACGTCACACATCAAAGAAACTTTCTTCTTGATGCCCTCAGGAATCGGGCGATCACAGCGAAGAACTACAGCATCTGGTGCAATACCAATACTGCGAAGGGCTGCAATCGAGTGCTGGGTTGGCTTTGTCTTGAGCTCCCCCGATGGACCTATATAAGGAACCAATGAAATGTGAAGATAGAAGACGTTATCGCGCCCAACCTCTTGGCGAAGCTGGCGTGCTGCTTCAAGGAATGGCTGCGATTCAATATCTCCGACTGTTCCACCGATTTCAGTGATGACAACATCGACATCTGCTGAATCATTGGCAAGCATGCGCTCTTTAATCTCATTGGTGATGTGAGGAATAACTTGAACTGTCTCACCTAAGTACTCACCGCGACGCTCACGTGCAATAACACGTGAATAGACCTGACCTGTTGTGACGTTGGCAGATCCTGAAAGGTTGCGATCTAAGAAACGCTCATAGTGACCGATATCTAGATCTGTCTCGGCGCCATCATCGGTAACAAAAACCTCACCATGTTGAAAGGGATTCATGGTGCCGGGGTCGACGTTCAAATAGGGATCGAGCTTTTGCATGGTGACGCGGATTCCGCGAGCTACGAGAAGGCGACCTAAAGATGATGCTGTGAGGCCTTTTCCAAGACTTGAGGCGACTCCGCCAGTTACAAAAATATGTTTGGTCACATGCGCTTGGCTCATGGAAGACCATCCTATCGCTTCTTACGCCCTAGCCTCGCATCGCTAGAAGCTCGGCCGCGTGTTCTCTCGCACTCGATGACTCTTCTACCCCTGCAAGCATCCGAGCAATCTCTTCCACACGCTCAGATTGTCCTAGTTTGGCAACTCCTGACTGCACCACCGATCCATCACTGCTCTTCTTCACAACAAAATGTGTATCTGCCCACGCAGCAACTTGCGGCAAGTGGGTCACGACAATCACTTGTGCGTTCTGCGCCAAGGCATGCAGACGCTTGCCAACTTCAATCGCAGCCTTTCCGCCCACGCCAGCATCGACTTCATCAAAGATGTACGTTCCAACAGGATGGGATTTGGCGATGACTACTTCAAGGCCCAACATAATGCGCGACATTTCGCCACCACTTGCACCCTTACCTAACGCAATCTTCGGTCCATCTACTTGCCCTTGAATCTGCATTGCAATTTCATCACAGCCAAGCTGAGTGAAGTCACTTTCTTTGAGTGCAGATGCATAGTCAGGAGATGTAACCTCTACGAAGAACTGTGTGTGCGGCATTGCAAGGGCCTGAATTTCCGATGTCACAGAAGTTGACAGTGACGCACCGGCCTTTGCCCTTTCAGAAGAGAGCTTTCCAGCAGATGTTAGTAAAGCACTCTTAATCTTTGCTAGTTCACTCTCTAACTCAGCAATTCTTTCATCTCCACCTTTAAGGTCAGCGATTGATTCCTTACCACTCTTAGCCTTTGCAGCCAGTGCTACCAACTCTTCATCGGCAGTTGCCGGTCCCCCCCATCGCTTAATGAAGAGATTGAGCTCTGCTTTGCGTTGCTGCAATTGATCCAACTTTTCAGGATCTGCCTCTAATCCGGTTGCATAGGATGCTAAATCAGTGGATGCATCATCGAGAATGAAGAGAGATTCAGCAACGCGCTCTGCAATCTCCTCAAGGCGTGGATCCTTTCCTTTGGCTGCATCAAGAAAGCGACGAGCAGAATGCAACAAAGTCAGTGCTCCAGACTCCTCTGAATCAAGGGAGGAAAGTGCGCCGCTGGATGCAATACGCAGATCCTCCACGCTGGATAGTCGTTTAATCTCATCTTCCACGGCAGAAGGCTCATTGCGAACTGCCTTGAGCTTTGCCCATGCTGCCAAAAATTCCTCTAGCTCTGCAATCTCACCATCGCGCTTATTGGCAGATGCTTTCATCGCTTTAATGCGGTCTTTCAATTCCAGATATTGACTATAAATCTCTTGATAGGAAGTAAGCGACGTTGCTATCGCAGACCCACCGAATCGATCAAGTAACTCTCGCTGTCTTGCAGGTTTCACGATCTGCGAATTAGCTGATTGACCATGTATTTCAATGAGAGGCTCTGTCACATCTGCCAACGTTCCAGCAGGGACTGTGACTCCCCCACAGGATGCCTTGCTCTTGCCATCGCTATTGATGGTGCGAGTCACAATCAGGGATGAGCCATCAACTTCCGCGCCAATTTCATCAAGTTGATTTTTAGAATCTGCTGTCACAGAAAATTGCGCAGTCGCAACAAGACGTTCTGATCCGTGACGCACGAGTGAGCTATCGCTCTTGCCACCAAGAACAAGGCTTAAAGCGGTCAGAATCATGGTCTTTCCAGCACCTGTCTCACCGGTCAGAACATTCAGACCACGGCCGAGTTCAAGCTCAGATTGCTCGATGATTCCCAGATTGCGAATCGAAATCTCTTCTAGATAAGAACGTTCACTCACCGCGCCAACCTTCAACGGGAAGTTTGAACTTTGCAACCAATCTATCTGTGAAGAGGGTCTTTGATACGTGAGAAAGTTTGATTGTTTGGCTATCGCGAGTAATCAAGACGCGATCGCCCTTATGAAGTGGGATCTTGCGAAGTGCATCAGCTGAAAGCAGGGCGTCCGTTGATTCGATTGTGACAACAATTTCAGATTTAGGTGAGACCACCATAGGACGCGAGAAGAGAGCGTGGGCAGAGATCGGAAGGAGCACGAGTGCATCTACTTCAGGCCATAGAACAGGTCCACCTGCGCTAAATGCATATGCTGTGGAGCCAGTAGGTGTTGAACAGATAAGTCCATCGCAGCCCCAATGAGAGAGGGGGCGATTATCAATTTCAACAAAGAGTTCGACCATCGTGGTGCCATCGCGTTCGACGGTGACTTCATTGAGGGCCCAACCGTTGCCAATCTCGTTGCCATCTCGTTCTACTGCAAAACGCAGAAGCATGCGATCTTCAGAGACGTAACTTTTTGAAACAATACTTTGCGCTATAGCGGCAATCGTTGGACGATTGACTTCAGCCAAAAACCCAACATGGCCCATATTGATTCCAAGAAGTGGAACATTGCGTTTTAACGTAATCTCTGCAGCGCGCAAAATAGTCCCATCACCACCTAGAACAACAGCAATTTCGATCTCCGGTAAATCAGCCGGTGACACCTTCTTGATTCCCTCAATAGAGACATCAGAGATTGTGTAGAGGGAGAATCCTGCTGAATAGAGAAGCGGTGCTAGCTCTTTTGCGGCCGCGATTGCTTCTGCGCGTGATGGACTAATAACAAGTGCTGCGCTACGAATTGTCATTATGCAGGTCCCATCGCAATCGCAGTATCGAGCGCAGCTTCATCAATGGCAGGGGCTCCGCGTCGAAGCCATAAGAAGTATTCAACATTTCCCGCAGGTCCCGGAAGTGGGCTTGCGGCAATTCCCATGGTGCCAAGACCCACGTCATAGGCAGATTCTGCAACATCAAGAACTGAAGCGCGACGTAGAGCAGGATCGCGAACGACTCCCCCAGCACCTAACTTCTCGCGTCCTACTTCAAATTGAGGCTTAACCATCAATACGAAATCAGCATCGGGCTTAGACACTGCAGCAAGTGCTGGAAGAACGAGTGAAAGTGAGATAAATGAAAGATCTGCAACAACGAGGTCGATATCTTCACCGACCTGCTCACCTGTGAGGTGGCGAATATTGGTGCGATCAAGGATTTTCACGCGTGGATCTTGTCGAAGTTCCCATGCCAATTGGCCATAACCAACGTCTACTGCAACAACCAGTGATGCACCGCGACGCAAAAGGACATCGGTAAACCCACCAGTGGATGCACCCGCATCAAGACATGTCTTTCCCTCAACTGCCACACCACTAAAGGCATCAAGTGCTCCAGCTAACTTATGTCCTCCGCGAGAGACAAAGTCATCGCGATCTCCCTGAATGGTGATGGAAGTTTCTGCATCTACTTGAGTTGCAGGTTTAGTTGCAGGGATACCGCTGACGAGAACTGAACGAGACTCAATCAGATCTGCTGCATGCTCACGCGAACGCGCGAGTTCACGGCGTACGAGTTCAGCATCCAGACGTGTCTTCATAAGTATTTTCTAGAGATTATCAATCGACTTGAGTGACTCTTGAAGCTTCTCATGCAGTGCTTCAAAGCGTGCTGAGTGCTCGGAGAGATCACTTGCATCAATCTCCTCCAACTCATTACGAACTTCCTGGACAAGATTTACTTCTTGATCTTCACTCATCGCTTGCCTGCCTTCTTAATAGGAGCTTTCTTTGCAATCTTCTTAGCAGGTGACTTCTTGGTCGCCTTCTTAACGGGAGCCTTCTTCATCGCAGCCACTTGCTTGGCAAGAGCATCAAACTCTTCGCGCTTCACAAATCCCATCTTCAGAACTGCTGCCTCTACCTCTTCGTGAATCTTTCCTCGCACAGAGTCCGCACTCTCATGCGCCCAGTCATTGAGCGCTGATGCAATCTCCGCAGGCGTGCGCTCACCGTCTGAAAGCTTCTGGGCATAGGTTTTCAGAGTGGAGAAGATCTCGGTGACCGGTGACTTTGCCATGGGGCAAGAGTATCGACTCCATGCGACTAGAGGCGGAGAATCTCAGATGCCTCAATCTGCCATCTGCTTGCAACTCCTGCAGGGCTCTGCCAGAAACGTCGATGAATTGAGCCTGAAATCTCAACCCATTCATCTCCTTCAAGGCTCAAGGCAACCTTGCGCATCTTGGCGCTCCAGGCCGCAATATCGAGAGTGTCCACTCCCTCTCGCTCTGCCCGAGTAATGATTAAGCGAAACTCCACAACTTTATCTCCACTAGGAAGTTCCTTTGTTGTTGCAGGTGCTGAGACTCTTCCCCTGAGCAATAAATCATTGAGTGAGTAATCGACTTCTTCTTCCACTTCAGCCTTTGCTTTTGCAACCTTCTTTGTAACAGCCATATATAGCCCTTTCCATCTGTGAAGGGGCGATCATGAACTACAGATATGACAGAGAAAGGGTCAAAGTAAAAGTATGTGGATATCTCTTTAGCTTTGGGAGCGCTCAAGGGCGTCGGTGAGCTCATCAGGATCAAGGTCTGCGCACTTTTCAAACCATTCGCGAGCTTCTTCTTTTCGACCAGCAGCATCGAGAGCGTCGGCATAGGCATAGCGAAGACGCAGAGCCCACTCTTCATTCTCATTCTTAAGCTCTTTGCATTGCAGTGTGACAACTGCTGCATCAAATTCACCGAGATCGCGACGAGCACCCGATGCAACGATGCGCATTTCGATCTCTTCAGGCTTTGCAAGTCTCTTCACCTCTGCAGAACCAGCCAAATTCAGGGCTTTTAGGGGGTTTCCAAGACCGCGTTCACAATCTGCCATCACTGGCCACATCGAAACATCACCTGAAATGCGATTGGATGCACGCAACTCCTTTAGCGCAATTTCATAATGGCCTGCGCGATATGCGGCATAGCCTGCTGTCTCACGCACTACTGCAAGGCGACCTGCATGGTGCGCTGCAGCAACTGCGTGCTTATGTGAAAGTTCTGGATCAACATCCATATAGAGATTGACGCAGACCATATGGCGCGCAACTACCTTTGCATTCTCTGCAGATAAACTCAGTAACTCTGCGCGAACGCTCTTTTCAAGCTCTTCACCTGTGACATCTTCAGGAATATCTGGCTCAAAGATGCGGGGACGAATTCGTGATTGATCGCGCTCTTGTGGGGCGGGACGAAACCCCCGTGGATCACTGACTTCACGACCTTTAGAGACTTGACGCGATGCACCTGCTCGATCAGTTCGTCCACCACGAGCAGGGCGTTCCTCTGGTGATTGTGGTCGCGATGATGATGGACGATCTGAAGTAGGTCGACCTGATGATGGTCTGGAGGACGATGGTCGGCCAGAAGAAGATGATGGGCGTGAAGAAGGACGACCGTTAGATGGTCGCGCTGGTCGATCACTATTACGTGGACGCTCTTCCATGATTACTCCCTATGTAGTAAATGAATTCTAACTTCTTCATGAAATAAAAAAGGGGCGCTTATAAATAAGCGCCCCTTTTTATAAAAGAAGTCCGGCGACGTTCTACTCTCCCACAAGGTCACCCGTGCAGTACCATCGACGCTGAGAGGCTTAACTTCCGGGTTCGGAATGGGACCGGGTGTTTCCCTC
>Ga0209088_10001770_pt1 | contig 13697 bp, 7 predicted proteins | sample S_140625_EF_Meta_FD_187324 | JGI IMG/M metagenome (GOLD analysis project Ga0209088, IMG submission 187324) | Freshwater microbial communities from Lake Simoncouche, Canada to study carbon cycling - S_140625_EF_MetaG (SPAdes) (version 2) | ecosystem: Environmental > Aquatic > Freshwater > Lake ... | reverse complement strand
GTTCCCCGTGGGGCCCGCACACCGCCAGGTCGACGGGAAACTGGTGGCGGTGAAAGGTGGTGATCCTGTCGTGGGCCAGCTCCAAGGCGGCACGCAGCGAAGGCGCCGTGGACTCCCAGGCCTGGGCCAGGCGCTCGGGACCAATGGCGAGGGGATCGGGCCGCACCCCGTCGAAACGCTGGGTGAGATCGAAAAGGGCCGCGTCCCCCTCGAGGCGCACCCGCTCCAGGATGGCGGCCACCCGCTCCTGCTGCTCGACCATCGCACCCCCTTCGGTCCGTTGGGCGATGGCGAACAGCCTGGCGCCAGCCTGCTCGAGATCCCGAAGACAGGCCAGGTCCAGGGGAGGGTCGAGGGCCTGCAGGCCGGGCCCTTGCTGCAATGGATCCACCTCGTTCAAGAACGATTTCAACAACGGATTCCCCGGCGGATTCTGGAACCTGATCCAGGCTCGGGGCGGAACGAGCAAAGGCTAAGCCTGGCCGTGCCCTCCGCCGTTGGGCCAGCCTCCTGCAAGAGGATCAAAAGGAGGGCCGATCGGCAAGGTAGGATCTTCGTTTGTCGAATCAGCGCCAGCACCTGTGGCCAATAACAAGTCGTCGAAGAAGCGCATCGAAATCGCCGAGCGCAACCGGCTGCGGAACCGCACCTACAAGTCGGCCCTGCGCACCCTGATGAAGCGCTGCCTCACCGCCTGCTCGGCCTACAACCAGGAGCCGGCCTCCGAAGCCAAGGCGGCCGTGGAAACAAGCCTCAACGCCGCATTCAGCAAGATCGACAAAGCTGTGAAGGTGGGCGTGCTGCACCGCAACACCGGGGCCAACCAGAAATCGCGGCTGAGCGCTGCTGTGAGGAGGGTTCTCGAGCCCGCCAAAACCTGAGCTTGCCCCCGCCTTGAGAGGGGCAGCCGCCCCGCCCCCTTCGCTGAGGTCGGGGCTTTCATCCGGAGATCTCACAGGACATCTCCAATGGTTAGCCCGTATCCGTTGCAGCCGGCCGCCCCGATGTCCATCTCCACCGCCGCGGCTGATGCCACCACCAGCCGGGCCGATTCCCCGCCAACGGCGATCGCCCTGGTTGATTCTCATTGCCACATCGTGTTCCGCAACTTCGATGCGGACCTCGACGAGGTGGCCGCACGGTGGCGTGAGGCCGGCGTCAGTGCGTTAGTGCACGCCTGTGTAGAGCCGTCGGAAATCCCGGCCATCCGCGCCCTAGCCGACCGCTTTCCGGAACTCCGCTATGCGGTGGGCGTCCATCCACTGGATACCCACCACTGGCAGGAGCACACCGCCCGCGACCTGAGGATCGCCGCCAAGGCCGATCCAAGGGTTGTGGCGATTGGGGAACTCGGCCTGGATCTGTTCCGGGAAAGCAACCTTGAGCACCAGCTAGCCGTGCTGGAGCCCCAACTCGATCTGGCCGTCGAGCTCGATCTACCGGTGATCATCCACTGCAGGGACGCCGCCGAGCCGATGCTGGAGCTTTTGGCCGCTCGGGCACGCCATGGCGGCGTTCCCCGCGGGGTGATGCATTGCTGGGGTGGCACGCCGGAGGAAATGGAAGCCTTCTTGGCCCATGACCTGTACATCAGCTTCAGCGGCACCGTCACCTTCCCCAAGGCCGAAGCCACCCATCAATGTGCCCGCCAGGTGCCGGCCCACCGTTATTTGGTGGAGACCGACTGCCCCTTCCTTGCTCCGGTGCCACGCCGAGGCAAGCGCAACGAACCGGCTTTCGTGGCGATGGTGGCCGTCCGGGTGGCGGAACTGCGGGGGGAGACGCTGGAGCAGGTGGCCTCGACTACCACGGCAAATGCGGCTCGGCTCTTCTGCCTGCCACTTCACAATGTATGATGTTTCATTGGTCTGGCAGCGGAAGCGCTTCTTTGTCCACCCTTCGGCTCACCCCCCGGATCACCACAGCGCTTGCGCTTGGGGTCCCCACCCGGTCCCAGGCGGAAACCACCACCACCTCGGCCCTACGGGATGCCGGGTAGGGGGCTTCGCCTAAACAGCCGTTCCTGATCGCAGGAGCGGCTCTTTGTGTCGACACCGCCGGCCCTCCGCTACGCCCGTCGATCGTCGACCCCAGGTCGACGATCGGTCCCATGTCCAAGCCGATTCCCCTATCCACCCGTTCCTGCAGGTTGACCGCATGAGCAGCGCGATCCAGGTCGCTAAGACCGTCACTTACCTCCCGGATCTGGTGGAGGTACAGCGGGCGAGTTTCAAGTGGTTCCTGGAGAAGGGCCTGATCGAGGAGCTGGACAGCTTCTCCCCGATCACCGATTACACCGGCAAGCTCGAGCTTCACTTCGTCGGCGACCAGTACCGGCTCAAGCGTCCCCGCCACGATGTGGAAGAGGCAAAGCGACGTGACGCAACCTTCGCCTCGCAGATGTATGTGACCTGCCGGCTGATTAACAAGGAAACCGGTGAGATCAAGGAGCAGGAGGTGTTCATTGGTGAACTGCCCCTGATGACCGAACGCGGCACCTTCATCATCAACGGTGCCGAGCGCGTGATCGTGAATCAGATCGTTCGCTCCCCAGGAGTCTATTTCAAGGATGAGCAGGATAAGAACGGTCGCAAAACCTTCAACGCCAGCCTGATCCCCAACCGGGGCGCCTGGCTGAAGTTTGAGACCGACAAGAACGATCTCCTGCACGTGCGCGTCGACAAGACCCGCAAGATCAATGCCCATGTGCTGATGCGGGCGATCGGTCTGTCCGACAACGACGTGCTCGACAAGCTCCGTCACCCGGAGTACTACCAGAAGTCGATCGAGGCAGCCAACGATGAGGGCATCGCTTCCGAAGACCAGGCCCTCCTGGAGCTCTACAAGAAACTTCGTCCCGGTGAACCGCCGTCGGTGAGTGGCGGCCAGACCCTTCTGCACAGCCGCTTCTTCGATCCGAAGCGCTACGACCTTGGTCGGGTTGGTCGTTACAAGATCAACAAAAAACTGCGTCTCACCATTCCTGATGCCACCCGCACCCTCACCCCTGAGGATGTGCTCTCCACGATTGATTACCTGATCAATCTCGAGCTCGATGTCGGAGGCGCCAGCCTCGACGATATCGACCATCTTGGCAACCGTCGCGTTCGCTCTGTGGGTGAACTCCTGCAGAACCAGGTGCGGGTTGGCCTCAACCGGCTGGAGCGGATCATCAAGGAGCGGATGACCGTGGGCGAGACCGATTCGCTTACCCCTGCCCAGCTGGTGAACCCCAAGCCCCTAGTGGCAGCGATTAAGGAGTTCTTCGGCTCCAGCCAGCTCAGCCAGTTCATGGACCAGACCAACCCCCTGGCCGAACTCACCCACAAGCGCCGCATCAGCGCCCTCGGTCCAGGAGGCCTCACCAGGGAGCGGGCCGGCTTCGCCGTGCGTGATATCCACCCTTCCCACTACGGCCGCATCTGCCCGATCGAAACGCCGGAAGGCCCCAATGCCGGCCTGATCGGTTCACTGGCCACCCATGCCCGCGTCAACGAATACGGTTTTATCGAAACCCCCTTCTGGCGGGTGGAAAACGGGATTGTGAGCAAGCAGGGCAATCCCATTTATCTCTCCGCTGACCTGGAGGACGAATGCCGCGTCGCCCCGGGTGACGTGCCCACCGACGCCAGCGGCCACATCACCGCGGACCTGGTGCCGGTGCGCTACCGCCAGGATTTCGAAAAGGTGCCGCCCGAGCAGGTCGATTACGTCCAGCTGTCTCCGGTGCAGGTGATCTCGGTGGCCACCTCCCTGATCCCCTTCCTCGAGCACGACGACGCGAACCGCGCCCTCATGGGCTCCAACATGCAGCGTCAGGCGGTGCCCCTGCTGCGTCCGGAACGGCCCCTGGTGGGCACCGGCCTGGAAACGCAGGTCGCCCGCGACTCCGGCATGGTGCCGATCACCCGGGTCAACGGCGAGGTGGTGTTCGTGGACGCCACCCAGATCATCATCCGCGACGAGCAGGGTGAAGATCACTACCACATGCTGCAGAAGTATCAGCGCTCCAACCAGGACACCTGCCTCAACCAGCGACCGATCGTGAAGCAGGGCGACAGCGTGATCGCCGGCCAGGTTCTGGCCAACGGCTCGGCCTGTGAGGGCGGTGAGATCGCGCTGGGCCAGAACGTGCTAATCGCCTACATGCCGTGGGAGGGATACAACTACGAGGACGCTATTCTTGTCAGTGAGCGTCTAGTACAAGACGATCTTTACACCTCGGTGCACATCGAGAAGTATGAGATCGAGGCCCGCCAAACCAAGCTCGGCCCCGAGGAGATCACGCGGGAAATTCCAAACGTGGCCGAGGAGAGCCTCGGCCACCTCGATGAGATGGGCATCATCCGCATCGGCGCCTATGTCGAAAGCGGCGACATCCTGGTGGGCAAGGTGACACCCAAGGGTGAATCCGACCAGCCCCCCGAGGAGAAGTTGCTCCGCGCCATCTTTGGCGAGAAGGCCCGCGACGTGCGCGACAACTCCCTGCGGGTGCCCAGCACCGAACGGGGCCGGGTGGTCGATGTGCGCATTTACACCCGCGAACAGGGCGATGAGTTACCCCCCGGCGCCAACATGGTGGTTCGGGTCTACGTGGCACAGCGCCGCAAGATTCAGGTGGGCGACAAGATGGCTGGCCGCCATGGCAACAAGGGAATCATCAGCCGCATTCTTCCCCGCGAGGACATGCCCTACCTGCCGGATGGCACCCCGATCGACATCGTGCTCAACCCCCTCGGTGTGCCGAGCCGGATGAACGTGGGTCAGGTTTTCGAGTGCCTGATGGGCTGGGCCTCCTCTCACCTTGGTTGCCGGGTGAAGGTGGTGCCCTTCGACGAGATGCACGGCGCCGAGAAGAGCAAGCAGACCGTGCAGGCCTACCTCGAAGAAGCCGCCAAGGCCCCGGGCAAGGACTGGGTCTACAACCCGTCCAACCCCGGCAAGATCCAACTGATTGATGGGCGGAGCGGCGAAGCCTTCGACCAACCGGTCACCGTTGGCTATGCCCACATCCTCAAACTGGTGCACCTGGTGGACGACAAGATCCACGCCCGTTCCACCGGTCCCTACTCCCTGGTCACCCAGCAGCCGCTGGGGGGCAAAGCCCAGCAGGGCGGCCAGCGGTTGGGCGAGATGGAGGTGTGGGCTCTGGAGGCCTACGGCGCCGCCTACACGCTGCAGGAACTGCTCACCGTCAAATCCGACGACATGCAGGGCCGCAACGAAGCCCTCAACGCCATCGTGAAGGGCAAACCGATCCCCAGGCCCGGAACTCCCGAGTCGTTCAAGGTGCTGATGCGCGAACTCCAGTCCCTCGGCCTGGACATCGCGGTTTATACCGATGCTGGCGACGAAGTCGACCTGATGCAGGACGTGAACCCTCGCCGCAGCACCCCAAGCCGCCCCACCTACGAATCCCTCGGCGTCGCGGACTACGACGACGACTGATCGCTGATCGCCCCGGCGCCGCCCCTCTCCTGGGGCGGTCGCAAGGGAGTCCGATCCCCCCGCTTTCCCCCCTCTCCGCGCGACAGCCGCCATGTCCAACAGCAACCTCCGCACCGAGAACCACTTCGACTACGTGAAGATCACGCTCGCCTCCCCCGAGCGGATCATGCAGTGGGGTCAGCGCACGCTGCCCAACGGCCAGGTGGTGGGCGAGGTGACCAAGCCGGAAACGATTAACTACCGCACGCTCAAGCCCGAGATGGACGGGCTGTTCTGCGAGAAGATCTTCGGCCCCTCCAAGGACTGGGAATGCCATTGCGGCAAATACAAGCGGGTGCGGCACCGCGGCATCGTCTGCGAACGGTGCGGGGTGGAGGTCACCGAAAGCCGGGTGCGGCGACACCGCATGGGGTTCATCAAGTTGGCGGCTCCAGTCTCCCACGTGTGGTACCTCAAGGGCATCCCGAGCTATGTGGCGATCCTGCTCGACATGCCCCTGCGCGATGTCGAGCAAATCGTGTACTTCAACTGCTACGTGGTGCTCGATCCGGGCGACCACAAGGATCTCACTTACAAGCAGCTGCTTACTGAAGACGAGTGGCTGGAAATCGAGGATCAGATCTTCGCCGAAGATTCCGAGATTGAGAATGAACCCGTGGTTGGCATCGGTGCGGAAGCGCTGAAGCAACTCCTCGAAGACCTCAACCTCAACGAGATCGGCGAACAGCTGCGTGAAGACATCAACGCCAGCAAGGGGCAGAAGCGGGCCAAGCTGATCAAGCGCCTGCGGGTGATCGACAACTTCATCGCCACCAACGCCCGTCCCGAGTGGATGGTTCTCGATGTGATCCCGGTGATCCCCCCGGATCTACGTCCGATGGTGCAGCTTGATGGCGGCCGCTTCGCCACCAGCGACCTCAACGACCTCTACCGGCGGGTGATCAACCGGAACAACCGCCTGGCAAGGCTGCAGGAGATCCTGGCCCCAGAGATCATCGTGCGCAACGAAAAGCGCATGCTGCAAGAGGCCGTCGACGCCCTGATCGACAACGGCCGACGCGGCCGCACTGTGGTGGGAGCCAACAACCGGGCTCTCAAATCCCTCAGTGACATCATCGAAGGCAAGCAGGGTCGTTTCCGCCAGAACTTGCTCGGCAAACGGGTGGATTATTCCGGCCGTTCCGTGATTGTGGTGGGTCCCAAGCTCAAGATGCACCAGTGCGGTCTACCCAAAGAGATGGCGATCGAGCTGTTCCAGCCGTTCGTGATCCATCGCCTGATTCGCCAGAACATTGTGAACAACATCAAGGCGGCCAAGAAGCTGATTCAGCGTGCCGACGATGAGGTGATGCAGGTGCTGCAAGAGGTGATCGAAGGTCACCCGATTCTGCTCAACCGCGCTCCGACCCTCCATCGTTTGGGGATTCAGGCCTTCGAGCCAAAACTGGTGGATGGCCGCGCCATCCAACTGCACCCCCTGGTCTGCCCCGCCTTCAATGCCGACTTCGACGGCGACCAGATGGCCGTGCACGTCCCCCTGGCCATCGAGGCCCAAACCGAAGCCCGGATGCTGATGCTGGCCAGCAACAACATCCTCTCGCCTGCCACGGGGGAACCGATCATCACCCCGTCCCAGGACATGGTGTTGGGTGCCTATTACCTCACCGCCGAGCAGCCCGGCGCCGCCAAACCCACCTTTGGCGATCGCTCCCGCACCTTCGCCGACCTCGAGGATGTGATCCATGCCTTCGAGGAGAAGCACCTCCATCTGCACGACTGGATCTGGGTTCGCTTCAACGGTGAGGTGGAGAGCGACGACGAAGACCGGGAGCCCCAGTCGAGCGAGACCCTCAGCGACAGCACCCGTGTGGAGCAGTGGAAGTACCGCCGCGACCGCTTCGACGAAGACGGCGCCCTGATCAGCCGCTACCTGCTGACCACCGTGGGCCGGGTGGTGATCAACCACACGATCATCGCCGCCGTGGCCGCCGCCTGATGCCGCTCAGGGGAGGCGCTGCCCTCCCACCGGCTTGCCCTGCACGAGCGCAGCCCCGGGCACACCGCCTCTCCCCCCTCCTTCCGACCAGCCTTTCCTCTCCGCGCTGACACCGCCGATCACGCCATGACCGCCACGCCCGCCAAGAAGTCGAGCAAGAAGAGCAGCAAGGCCGCGCCCGCCCCGGCCGTGCCGGAAACCACACCCGCCTTCAGCCGGGAAGCTCCCCCGTTCCGCAACCGGGTGATCGACAAAAAGGCCCTGCGCAACCTGGTCTCCTGGGCCTTCAAGCACCATGGAACGGCGGCTACCGCCTCGATGGCCGACGAGCTCAAGGACCTGGGCTTCCACTACGCCACCCAGGCGGCGGTGTCGATCTCGGTGGACGACCTGCGCATCCCGAGCGAGAAGGTGCGCCTGCTGCAGGAGGCAGAACAGCAGATCACCGACACCGAGGAGCGCTACCGGCTCGGGGAGATCACCGAGGTGGAACGGCATACCAAGGTGATCGACACCTGGACCGAAACCAACGAGCGTCTTGTCGAGGAAGTCAAGAAGAACTTCAACGACAACGACCCGCTCAACTCGGTCTGGATGATGGCCAACTCCGGCGCCCGGGGCAACATGTCCCAGGTCCGGCAACTGGTGGGGATGCGGGGCCTGATGGCCAACCCCCAGGGGGAAATCATCGACCTTCCGATCCGCACGAACTTCCGCGAGGGCCTCACGGTCACCGAATACGTGATCTCCTCCTACGGGGCCCGCAAGGGTCTTGTGGACACGGCCCTGCGCACCGCCGACTCGGGTTACCTCACCCGCCGTTTGGTGGACGTGGCCCAGGATGTGATCGTGCGGGAGGAAGACTGCGGCACCACCCGCGGCATCCCGATCGATGCCGACGACAAGGGCAAGTACGCCGCCAAGCTGGTGGGCCGGCTGGCCGGTGAACCGGTGCTCGACGCCGATGGCACGGTAATCGTTGAGCGCAACGGCGAGATCGACCCCCCCCTCTCACGCCGCATTGAAGCGGCCGGGGTGCGCACTGTGGTGGTCCGTTCTCCGCTCACCTGCGAAGCCTCCCGATCGGTCTGCCGCAAGTGCTATGGCTGGGCATTGGCCCACAACGAACTGGTGGACCTCGGCGAGGCCGTGGGGATCATCGCCGCCCAATCGATCGGTGAGCCCGGCACCCAGCTCACGATGCGCACCTTCCACACCGGCGGAGTGTCCACCGCCGAAACCGGTGTGGTGCGCTCTTCAATCGAAGGCACCGTGGAGTTCGGTACCAAGGCCCGGGTGAGGGCCCACCGCACACCCCACGGCGTAGAAGCCCACCTAGCCGAAACCGATTTCAGTCTGGAGGTGAAAAGTGCAAAAGGGAAATCCCAGAAACTGAGCATCAGTTCTGGCTCCATTCTGTTCGTGAACGATGGTGCCCATGTGCCCGCCGACACGATGCTGGCCCAGATCTCCGCGGGTGCTCAGGTCAAAAAGAGCGTGGAGAAGGCCACCAAGGATGTGATTTGCGACCTGGCGGGTCAAGTGCGTTTTGAAGACGTGATTCAACCCCGCGAGGTTACCGACCGCCAGGGCAACATTACCCACAAGGCCCAGCGCCTTGGCCGCCTCTGGGTGTTCAGCGGCGATGTGTACAACCTTCCCCCGAATGCCCAGCCGGTGGTGCAAGGCAACAAACCGGTTTACACCGGCGATGTGCTCGCCGAGAGCCGGCTTTCCAGCGAATATGGTGGCGCGGTGAGGCTGCGGGAATCGGCCGGCGATTCGCGTGAGGTGCAAATCGTTACCGCCAGCATCACCCTCAAGGACTGCAAGCTGCAGGGCGAATCAACCCACTCCGGCGAGAACTGGTTCCTTGAGGAGAAAGATGGCAGCCGCTACCGGCTGATCACCCATCCCGGAACCAAGATCGGGACCGGTGAGGTGATTGCGGAACTCCACGACAACCGCTTCCGCACCCAGACCGGCGGCATCGTGAAATTCGCCCCCGGGCTTGCCATCAAGAAAGCCCGCTCCGCTAAGCACGGCTACGAGGTCAGCAAGGGTGGCACCTTACTTTGGGTCCCGCAGGAAACCCACGAGATCAACAAGGACATTTCCCTGTTGATGATCGAGGACGGCCAGTGGATCGAGGCCGGCACGGAAGTGGTGAAGGACATCTTCAGCCAGACCGCCGGCATCGTGACGGTGACCCAGAAAAACGACATCCTGCGGGAAATCATCGTTCGCTCCGGTGATCTGCGGCAGATCAGCGACAGCAAGGTCCTGAGCCGCTTTGGCGGCGAAGGACGCATGGTGAACCCCGGTGAGGAGATCGCCCCCGGGCTCGTGGCCGAGGTGATGCACTTCGTCGAGGCGGTCGACACCCCACAGGGAGGGGCTCTCCTGCTGCGGCCCGTGGAGGAATACTCGATCCCCGATGCCGCTCACCTGCCTGAACTGGCCTCGGTGAAGCAGAGCGGTGGCCCCTCCCTGGGCCTCAAGGCCACCCAGCGGCTCACCTACAAGGACGGAGAACTGATCAAATCGGTCGAAGGAGTTGAGCTGCTGCGCACCCAACTGATCCTTGAAACCGTCGACACCACCCCCCAGATGACGGTGGATGTGGAAGCGGTGGCCGACAAGCGGGCCAAGACCATCGATCGCCTCCAACTGGTGATCCTCGAGACGCTTCTCGTGCGGCGCGACACCCTCTCCGATGCCAGCCACGGCTCCACCCACACCGAACTCCAAGTCGAAGATGGAATCGCCGTGAAGCGCGGCGACGTGGTGGCCACCACCCAGATCCTCTGCAAGGAGGATGGCGTGGTCCAGCTTCCGGAATCCCTAACCGGTGAGCCGATCCGCCGCTTGCTCGTCGAGCGCGCCGGAGACACCCGCAGCCTGGAACTCCCAGGCGGAGCTTTGGTGGCAGTCGGCGACCGGTTGGTGGATGGCGATCCCCTGGCGGAGGGCGTCACGGCCCCCTGCTGCGGCCAGGTGGAGGAAATCAAGGGCCAAACCGTCACGATCCGCCTCGGCCGCCCCTACATGGTGTCGCCCGATTCGGTGCTGCACGTGCGCGACGGCGAACTGGTGCAACGCGGCGACAGCCTGGCCCTGCTGGTGTTTGAGCGCCAGAAGACCGGAGACATCGTGCAGGGTCTTCCCCGAATCGAAGAACTGCTGGAAGCCCGCCGGCCGCGGGATTCGACCATTCTTTGCCGCAAGAGCGGCACGGTGCAGATCAAACAGGGCGAAGACGACGACTCCATCACCGTTTCGGTGATCGAAGCTGACGACGCCATCACCGATTACCCGATCCTGCTGGGTCGCACCGTGATGGTGAGCGATGGTCAGCAGGTCAGCGCCGGTGAACTGCTGACGGATGGTCCGATCAATCCCCACGAGCTACTGGAGTGCTTCTTCGAGGATCTGCGCCTCCGCAAGCCGACCATGGAGGCCGCCCAGGAAGCGATCTCGAAGCTGCAGTTCCAGATGGTTCAGGAGGTGCAGAACGTCTACAAATCCCAGGGCGTTTCGATTAGCGACAAGCACATCGAAGTCATCGTGCGCCAGATGACCAGCAAGGTGCGCGTCGAGGATGCGGGGGACACCACCCTGCTGCCAGGAGAGTTGATCGAGTTACGTCAGGTTGAAAAGGGCAATGCCGCCATGGCGATCACCGGCGGCGCTCCGGCTGAGTTCACGCCGGTTCTGCTCGGGATCACCAAGGCCTCCCTCAACACCGACAGCTTCATCTCGGCCGCCTCGTTCCAGGAAACCACCCGGGTTCTCACCGAAGCGGCCATCGAGGGCAAGAGCGACTGGCTGCGGGGCCTCAAGGAAAACGTGATCATTGGCCGCCTCATCCCTGCCGGCACAGGCTTCGGGGGCTTCGAAGAGGAGCTCCGGGCCGAGGCGGGGCCCCACCCCGACATCCTCGAGGAAGAGGCGGCCAGCTACCGCCGGGTGCAGAACCTGCGGCCCGACTACACGGTGGAGATGCCAGCCCCGATCGCCTCGACGGCGGTGCTGGACGATCCCTCCGAGGAGGATCTCGAAGCCACCCGCAGTCGCCATGGCATCGAGGCCACGGCCAGCACCTTCGCCGCCTTCACCCGTCCTGGGCTCGACGAGGGTCTCGAAGAGGAATTGATTGCTGATCCTGCGGCCCTCGAAGGCCTGCATGAGGAGGGATTGCTGAGCGATGAATGACACTGCCAAAACAACCGACCTGGGCACGCCGATCCCGGTGCGTTGGGTACCTCGATGGGGATTCCACAGCCGTAATGAACGGCTCAACGGCCGCCTCGCCATGCTGGGTTTTATGGCCTTGGTGGCAGTCGAATGGGTACTGGGCCACGGCCTCCTGATTCAGCCCTGATGGCCGATCCGTTGGGGGCATCCAGTCCCCAGGACCCGTCAAAGGCGACCGATTCAGCGTTGCTGAACAGCACAGGGGTGAACGGAACAGCGGCAACGGCACCCGACGCCCTTCGTGCTGAGGCCCCTGCCGCCGCTGTTGCGTTCACCGATGGGCGCCCCGAAGCTGTCCCGCTGTCGCCTTTGCTGGGACTTGGGGTGGCCGAACTCGAAGCTTGGGCCCAGGAGCAGGGGCAGCCGTCCTTCCGGGGACGCCAGCTCCATGATTGGTTGTACAACCGCGGAGCCCGCAGCCTGGAGGCGATCACAGTGCTTCCCAAGGCCTGGCGTCAACGACTCCAGGACCTGCCGGTGATCCAGGCCGGGCCAGGGCCCAGCGAGCATCCCCCCAAGGAGGAACCGATCAACCCAGGGGAGTCCGAACCCGGCCGCTCCCTGCTCGGACGTTCCAGGCTGCTCCACCGCAGTGACGCCCGCGATGGCACCTGCAAGCTGCTGCTCGCCACCGTCGATGGTCTGAGCATCGAGACCGTCGGCATCCCCAGCGACGATCGCCTCACCGTCTGCGTGAGCAGCCAGGTGGGCTGTTCGATGGCCTGCCGCTTCTGCGCCACCGGCAAGGGGGGGCTGCAGCGCTCCCTTGCCGTGCACGAGATCGTGGATCAAGTGCTCAGCGTTCGCGAGGCCATGGGCCGCCGTCCCAGCCATGTGGTGTTCATGGGCATGGGTGAACCGCTGCTCAACAGCGAGGCCGTGCTTGCTGCCATCGACTGTCTCTGCCGCGATCTCGGCATGGCCCAACGCCAGATCACGGTGAGCACCGTGGGGGTGCCGAGAACCCTGCCCACCCTTGCCGAGCGGGCCCTCGATCGGCTGGGACGCGCCCAGTTCACCCTGGCGGTGAGCCTCCATGCCCCGGATCAGCAACTGCGGGAGGAGCTGATCCCTACCGCCCGCGCCTATCCCATCGAGGCGCTGCTGGACGATTGCCGCCACTACGTGGCGATCACGGGCCGGCGGGTGAGCTTCGAGTACGTCCTGCTTGGCAGCATCAACGACCAACCCCGCCACGCGGAGGCCCTGGCCAGCCTCCTGCGGGGCTTCCAGAGCCATGTGAACCTCATTCCCTATAACCCTATCGAGGAGGAGGAGTTCCAGCGGCCCTCCCCCGCAGCGGTGGAGGCCTTCCGCACCGCCCTGGCCCGCCGCCATGTGGCGGTGAGCGTGCGCGCCAGCCGCGGTCTCGACCAGGACGCAGCCTGCGGGCAGCTGAGGCGACGGCTGGGCTGACCCTGTTCACGCACCCGGCCGCAGGAGCGGCAACTCCAACGGTTCCGCCGTCGCATAGCCCCACTCCTCTTCATAAGTTGGGGAAGCTTCGGCCCCCGTGGCTCCTATGTCCGAACTCACGCCCGGTGCCGCTGTGGTGCCCGAATCCACAACCCAGGGGGACTCCACCGCTCCGCGCCCCCGCTGGGTGCGCTGCGGCAGTTCGAGCAACCCTGATCCGGCCGAGGCGATCACCGAAGCCATGGCCGCCCTCTTCCCGGAGGGGCTCGTCGCGGTTGAGGCACCAGCCCTAGTGCTGGCCTTCCTCTCCACCACTTACCCGATGGAATCGATGGCAGCGGGTCTCCAGACTGCCCTGGGATCCGTTCCCCTGATTGGCTGCAGCACCTCCGGGGAGCTCAGGGAGGGCCGCTCGCTTCGCAGCAGCCTCGTGCTCTGGGCCCTGGGCGGTGCGGGGTTCTCGGTGCGGGTGGGTGTGGGGCAGGGGGAATCGGGCAGCCTGCGGGTGGCCTCCCGCGAGGCAGCCCGCTGCCTCGATGACCTTCCCTCCCATCCCCACCGCACCCTGGTGCTGCTGGCC
>Ga0209088_10001767_pt1 | contig 13709 bp, 23 predicted proteins | sample S_140625_EF_Meta_FD_187324 | JGI IMG/M metagenome (GOLD analysis project Ga0209088, IMG submission 187324) | Freshwater microbial communities from Lake Simoncouche, Canada to study carbon cycling - S_140625_EF_MetaG (SPAdes) (version 2) | ecosystem: Environmental > Aquatic > Freshwater > Lake ... | reverse complement strand
AACAACAGTAACAGTATGAGCCAACGCATTTATCACACCACACTCCATGCAATTATGTACGTGCCAAAGATGATGAAGGCGACTATACAGGCTGCCGCAATGAATGCTTCAGCCCAGTCCCACACGATTATGCCTCTACTGCCAAAAGTTGGTCAAAGCGCTCTTTGTCGCACTCGTAGCCAAACATCCACATAATACGGGGCGTCCGGCCTTCCACTTTAGTAACATAGTGCGGCACACTTGAAGGCAAATAGCAGTGCAGTTCGCCCACATCTATGTCTATATGCTCTTGTTTTACATAAAGTTTAGCACCGCTGTCCGCTTTCTGTGTCATGACGTTGCATCGTAAAACGTGCTTATTGCCTTCCATTGGGTCGTAGTGCTCGTACACATCTCCATCTAGAAAGGTGCACGAAACAACAACCCCGTCACGACCGCCACCAAAAGTGCTCTTTGGCAAATTGCCTAGCTGTAAAGCTTCGGTTATTTGTTCAGAAATTTTGTACACAGCCTCGGGGTATTCAAAACGATACCCGTAGGGTCGGGTTGTCAGTCTTTTATCGTATTGCCAGTGCGCTCCACGAGAAGTCCCTAAATCCAGCCACTTACGTGCAACAGCTTCTAGCACCCACGCATTTAATTCGTCGCACTGCGCCTGTGTCAGAAACTGTTTTTTGCGTAATACTGTTTGGCTCATTGTTAAGTTGTTAGCGTAACGGGGTTTTTGCGAAACAGTTCCATTGCTTGGGCCTCAGAAATTTCCTGTGGCGCGACATCATCTATGCCATCACCATCCCTAATTGCATGAATGCAGCACAACAGACTGAAATCCGTCAAGCTTGTAAATTCATGCGTAATACCTTTGGGCGTAACAATAAGACAAGGCGCTGTATGTGTGGCTTCGCCGTTGTCGTGCTTCATCAGCACACTACCAACAGACAGCAAGGTAATATGGTCAAACACATGCGCATGGCCTTGTACTTTATCGCCCACTTTAGCAAGCGGAATCATTTTTACAAACACGTTGTCAACAAAGCGAATGTCGCCCGTCATCTCACGAGGGGCTTTTTCAACAACCTCAGACACGGGCAACCCCAATCTGAGCCACGCGGCCATCTGGTGAAGTGGGCCAAACAATGTTGAATGGGTCAGCTTGCGTTGTAATGTCCCGAAGCGCTTGACGATATGTTGCCCACTCAGCACGTTTTTCTGCTGTCATAGGGGCGTCAGCCACTTGCGTAAAGTCTGACTGCGTTAGCATAATATTTCTGTCGGCGCGTGTTATCAACCACTTGTCCCTAACTGCTTGAGCCAAATCACTGCCTGTTTTTAGCGTCACAGTCCAGCGGTAACGAGCAACATTCTCCGCGTCTAAGTACACTTCTTTGGTTGTGTATGCATTTAAGTCTATTTGTGGTGCCGGTGTGGGCTCAAAGTCATACCATCCTTGCGCGTTGTAATCCGCTTTGGGTGTGTTTGCAAAATCATCACGAAATTGTGAGTGGCCCCATACCCCGTCAACTTGTTGAATATAAAGTTTCATTGTTTGCCCTTACGTAAAGTTTTTAGAAGCCCCGATTTTTCCGCCAGATATCGACCATGACACGCCAGTATCGTCACTGTAACAAGAGTATTGGCTTGCATACGTGCCACCCTTTGCGTCATAATATGCAGCCCAACCCGACATCCATATTCTTCCGGTAGTTTCTTCCATGAAGTTTATACTGATAACTGCTTGCATGCTGCTAAATGACACACTCCCCACAGTCGACAATGATGCCGGTGAACCGCTAGTAGAAGTTTGAACAGTTACAGAAGACCCACTGTTGCCTGCTAATCCCAGCATATACACATTGTTTACTGGAAGCCATGTCCAAGGAGAATTTTTGGGAGAGTTTAGATTACTACCCGATAAGGAACCAAGAGCGTTGTAAGATGACAAATCGTAGGCGGTATACTCTCTAAGTGACCAACTAGACCCGCCTTGGAATACGGGGGCAATTGGGTAACCATCCTTGCTTATTCCAAATAAAAAATTGCTTGTTGTGACGCTTACCGTAACATTTCCAGAAGAAGGCGCTGACCCATCAATACAGCGAACATTATTTGAGCTAGAGCCCCACCCAGTCAGATAAAAGGTGTTTAGGGTCGGTGAGTACATTATTGTCCGAAAATTCGGAGAAGAACCAATAGCAAAACCACTTCCGCCAGAATTAGTACCTGTCCGTGAGATCATAGGAACTACTGCATAGTAGCTTCCGGATTTGTAGTCATACCCAACACTGCCCTGCGCTGCGTACTTTCCGCCGTTAGAACTATATGCAATAGCGCCGTTAAGCCCCGGGGGTAAATATATCTGTGATGATGTGCCACCAAATGATGACCAACTAGCGCCGTTATTTAGTGAATAGTATGAAGCAGCGCCCCCCGTAAGCGCAATGAAAGAGCCGTCAGCAACAACACCAATCATGCCTCTAGTGGTTTGGTATGCAGGTTGTGTAGGAAGGTATGCAGCACCTGCAACAGTAGCTCCACCAGCCACACTAGCAGTGTTGTCCCCGCCCATTACCACGTACCTATAGCCCGCACCACCACTTTGTTTCGTCCAGCCGTAAGCTTTTGCAGAAGCTGAACCCCGTGTCATTATTAAAGGCATTAGAACTCCTTATTTAAACTGGGTCTGCGAAGCAAATACTGTGTATGTGGCGGATGCAGTTTTAACAATTGCGTAAGTGTAAACATCAATACCACTTGTATTGCCCGACGACGGTGCTGTACCGCCCTGCCATTTAGGAGTAACGCTTGTTCCATCAATTTGGAATCCTGTTGGGTAGTAAGCCGTTCCGCCTTGCGTAGCCATGAAAGCAATTGTCACTGTTTGCCCAGTAGACATCAACGTATTAAGCGATGTGCCACTAGAACCCCTGACGTTTACTGTCCAGTTTCCTGATGCGTTGGTCGTGTAGTACAAAACTGCTTGAGTGAGTACATCGTACGTAATAGTGCCCGTTGCCGCTGTTGCAGATATTGTTGTAGTTTCCGCCGCATTTTTTAAAGTAGTCCCCAAAGTCGTGGACGAACCGTTAAAAGTCTGCGTAGCCGTCCATGTGTTTGCCGCAGATAAAGATACGCCAGCAGCGGGGGCTGTAGAAGACCAAGTTGTTCCGTCGGACGTCAACACGTTGCCGGAAGAACCCGGTGCCACAACTTGAACAGCAGAAGTACCGTTACCCAAAAGCACGTTGTTTGCGGTTAACGAAGCAGCGCCAGTACCGCCGTTAGCTACGGGAAGTGTGCCGGTTACGCCAGTAGTTAAAGGCAAACCTGTCAGGTTAGTCGCCGTTCCACTTGTTGGCGTTCCAAGTGCAGGAGTAACAAGTGTTGGCGAGGTTGACAACACTACAGCGCCAGTACCCGTTGCGCTGCTAAAATCTGTTAGCCCGGATTCCCAGTCAGCGGCAGTTGTTAATGTTGTACCAATACAAGTACACATGGCTGTAGTGCTAGGCACTACCGTAATAACGGTGTTTCCGCCAGACGAAATAACCGTCACGTTACTCGTGCTATTGTTGACAATGTGAAATGTCCAACCAGTCTGCAATGTGCTGGTTATAGGCAACTGAACTGTTTGAGTATTTGTGCCTGTAAAGTACTGGTAGTAGCTACTTGTGTTTGTTAGTGTGGTTGTGCCAGCGGCTGTTACAGTGGATGTAAAACCCACTAAATTAGCCATAGCCCCCGGCGCTGTTGTGGCGCCTGTTCCGCCATTTGTCAAAGCAAGGGTGCCTGCCAAAGTGACTGCACCTGTTGTAGATGTAGAAGGTGTAAATCCAGTGGTTCCGGCGGTAAAAGAGGTGACGCCTGTGTTTACGGTTCCAGCAGCTTTAACAATGTTTGTGCCGTTGTAGTAAACGTACGCACTCTCACCCACAGCAATAGTTACGCCTGTGCCACCATACGCGGTAAAACTTACAGAACCGCCAGTTGCAGCGTTAACTACTAAGTATGTCTTGCTGTATGGAGCAGAGCCTGCGGAACCAAAGGTTACTACTTTTGTAGTAGTCAAAGTCCCTGCAATTTTAACAATAGCAAACTGCGCTGTAACTGTGCCCGCACCAGTCAGACTGGATACGATGTTAGAGGCTGAAGCATCGCCTGTGGTGTTTTGCAAAGTTACTGCGCCGTCACCTGTCAGGGTTAGCGTAGCTGCAATAGCAATATTGGTGTACTCGGTAATGCCGTTGTTGACGGTGTTACCCCATGAGCCGGAAAGCTCACCCTGTACGGGAAGAGCTAATCCTAATTGTCCTGTTGCGCCTGTAGCCATTTAAAACTCCTGTCTGTGTGCAGCACTTAGCTACACTGTAGTGATATTTTGCCAGTTTGCGTCTTCTGTGTCATCAATTAACGACCAATAAAACACGCCAAAATTTCCAATGTTGCCCTTTGCCTGATTGCCGGTAATCCCCATAGACTTACCACCTACGACATTACCAACTGAACCATTTGCTGAAACACCTGAGATTGGTATTGATTTAACTGGGGTATCTTCACCAACTAACCCAGAAGCATTGACACCGCTCAAGGTTACTTGAATTGTGCCAATCGAAACAGTACCAACCGCACCCGTAGCCGCAACACCAACAGCTTGCCAGTTAAACACCGCTGTGCCAACCGCGCCAGAAGCTGCAACACCACTGATCGCAACAACCCTGTTTGACTCCAGAGTACCAACAGATCCTATAGCTTGATTACCGTTAATGTTAGAACCGTAAGTAAATCCAACATTATCAACACTACCGGTTGCTGAAACACCAGAAATGGCAACACTCTGAGAAATCCCTACAGTGCCCACCGAGCCTGTAGCTACAACCCCATCTTCACCTTCTGCCGAGCTAACTGCCACAGAACCAACAGCGCCTGTTGCTCCAACCCCAGAAATTCCTGACTCAACCCCGGGAATTGAAAGTTCTCCGGGCTGACCAATCGCAGCTACACCAGTAAGCGCAATGGTGTTTGATTCAGCAACACTTCCAACCGCGCCTGTAGCCGCCACCCCTGTGATGGCTACTGCATAAAAAACTTCAGCAGTGACTGTACCAACAGCACCAGACGCGGCAACGCCGGTTAGGTCAGCTTGCTGACCTCCCCAAGTATTACTGCCCCATGTACCTGCACCCCATGCGGTCGCCATTTACTGCCCTCCTATTTAGGAGGATCAGGTTGTAGCTAAACGCAGCAACGCAGTAGATGTGGTGTTTGAAGGCATTGTCAGAGTAAACGTACCCGCAGTCACAGTCTGTGAACCAAAGGTATGAACGCTTACTGCTTTATTGCTTTGCGTTGAGTTATAAATCAAAACCGCGTCAAACGCTGTAGCCAAAGTTACGTTGGTGTACGTAATACTGGCTGAAGGTGTAACAAACGCAACGCCCGCTGTTGTAGAGCTATTAGTTGCTGTTGGGGGTGTGCCAAATGTAACCGCTACGCCGCCAGCCGTGTAGTTTGTACCAGTTACTTCACCTGTAGACGAGTACGCAGTGGTGCTTGCGTTGTATGTAGCAGAAGCCAAATACAAGGCACCTTTGAACGTGTCTACTGTAGTAACGGCGCGAATAGGTGCTACGCCAAAATTATGGGTTGCGGTCATCAACTCGCCCATAAACGATGTGCACATTGCTTGTGTATTTGCCATGATTGGCTCCTTAGTTAAAAGATGCGGCTTCTACCGCAGAACTTACATTTTTCTTAAGAGCTACATGCACAGAACGATGCACAAGCTCCCCGTCTAACCAGTACTCCACCCATGTGGTTGTTTCGTTGTCATTATCCAATGAACCTTCGCGCTTTTCAAGCAATGAATCGTCCATGTCGCCTTTGGTTGTTGTAACAATCAATTTGAACTCCTAATTAACGAAGTGGTTGGGCCATTGACTGGCATTGTGATGGTGAACGTGGCTGTAGAAGTTTTGTCTGAACCAAAGTCCAGCACAGCTATAGACGGCTTACCGGCAACAGTGTCGTTATAGATCAACGCACATCGAGCTGTAATTGCGCCTGTCCATGAGATATTAGGAAAGCCCACATAGGCGGTGTATCCAGAAGTACTGACTGTAATTGGGGTCAGTTGCGATCCACCAAGAGAATACGAACCCGTAGGTTGCACTTCATCTGTTGTGCTGTAAACGGTTGTGTCTTCGTTAAGATTCGCATTTGCTGTGTACAAAGCAATCTTGATAACGTCAGTTGTTAGGTCATGAATACCTTGGTACAACTGCGCTTTGAAGCTGGTGGTTTGGGTCTGGACAATACTCATCACGCCACCCCTTTATTTTGAGGTAAAGGCGGTAAACGATATTGGCCACTTCTGTAACTGTCGGAACGCTCGAGCCCATCGCCTAAACGTTTTGCAAGCGCTAATGCTTCTTGGTACTTAGCGTTATACAACCCCATCATGTCTTGCTCACCTTTCATGTAGGTGTAAGCCTCAACCAAAGAGCCATACAAAAGCACGGTATCAAAGTTGTCGCCAAGCCACGTACGGCCATCCGCAGCCACTGTAATTGACTCGGGATAGTAATAGTAATGCAGTTCGGTACGGTAGTTTTGGTCTGGCGTAGGGCCAAGAATAAACGTTAATTCGTCCGTAACAACCCCGCTAGATACAGTGGGGCCAAACAGAGCATAGTACCTTGGAACACCTGTATCGTTCGGTGTTGGGTACGCTTGACGAATAAAGTTAACGTCTTTGTTCAACAGATACTCGTACGTGCCCGTATTCACATCTGCACCGGTAACGTCAGTAATAATTGCCAAAGAATACACCGCTAAAAAATCATCGGGGCACTGCAAATACTTGTTGTTTACCGCCATAGAACCCTGTACATTCTTGCGAAGCGATGGGAACTGCACGTTGTTGTAAATACGCTGCTCAGCCTGCGTAACGAACACGGGGATATTAGCCACGAAATCAGCTTCCGTGTTCTCCGTGTACGCTTGAATAGCGTTATATAGCGCAGTTCTATCCATGTTTACGCCATCGGGCCTCGTGCCATCAAACCTTTAGTTGCAGCACCCGTGCCGCGAACTTTAATACCTGAAGTTTTAGTTTCACTTTGGCCGTTGTTGTAGTTACCAACACTCATCTTCATGGTTGTGGTGCTACTAATGTCTGAAGGCTTACCGGGGTTAGTCGACATTACCAGAGGCTTGCCATTCATTTTGTGCGGTGCAGCATAAGTAGCGGCGTCGCCAATTTCTTTGCCCATCATCTTTTTACTAAATTTAGCCATGATTAGCCTTTCATTTGGTTAGCCACACGTGCCATGTTGCGACCGACTTTCATCATCGCTTCGCTGGTCACGCCGGAAGACTTCTTGCCACCGCGTGGATTGGGTGCTGTAGGGCCGCTATTAGGGAAGACTTGAACGTCTGTTTTACCCTTTTTTGCAACGCCGTCGGCGGATTTTGTGTATGCCATTTTAATCTCCTAAGTAACTGTTACCGTAACTGTACCAACATATGCCGTTGCCACCAAGTAATTTGGTGTTAAAGGCGCATCAAAATTACTCGAACCACCAACGGGGGCCCAGCCCCACTGAATATCCCGAGAACCACCTGTAACGTAACCAGCAGCATCAGGAGCATTGCTAGTCGAGTTAACTGTCTGTAATCCGTTTGTACCAGCCGTATAGTAAGTTGTATCCCTACGTGGGTTGCGTACAGCTTGTGGGTCGTCAACTGGGTACATGCCTAGCAACAATTGTGGTTGATCTGGATCCCAGCACTCGGGGCACACAAGCAGGTTATATATCTTGGTCTTCTGAATTTCTTTACGAAGTGCCGTTAGTTTAAACTGAAAGCCACAGCGATCGCACATGGCGATACTGTTCTTACCTGAAGCAAACCTATTGCCCATTTACGTACCGCTTCCAATAAACATTTGCCTCGGTACAAACCGCAAAGAGGCGTGTTCTTGATCTTCGCCAGCAGCCAACTGCCAAGCTTCGTCGTATTGAGCTTTAAGGACGTCTAAACGCCCCGCACCTTCGGGAACTTTTAACGCCAAATAGTAGGCGAGTCCAGCAACCAAGCAGGGCAAGAAACGGAAAGGTACATCCATAGTCCTAGCGCCGCCACCTGCGTCATCAATACGGCGCATACGCCAGTAAACGAATTGGTATGTTTGTGATCCATCGGGAGTCGGCCACACCGTAACGGATGGCAAGTTTTGTGAATAAACAGCGACGGCTGTTGAGTGTGCTACTGCGGTTGTACCATTTTGGCCACGGAAGCAGTTCATCAATTGGTTACCACTGATGTAGCCATATTGCACAGTCTCTGCTAAAGCCCCAGTATCAATTTGTACAAAACCCGTAGTAGCCAAACCAGCGGTAGAAGTTAGCGTAATTGTAGTGGCCGTAGCTGAGATTCCACCATTTAATGTAGTCCCTATAGACGATGTTTGACCGTCTAAACGCTGGAACCACACCTGAATTGGGCGGGCTTGCTGTAATTTATTGGGGATCGTGGCATAAGTAGAAACACTAATACGGGTAATTGTTAGGTCAGACTGTGTAGCTACATTACCGCTACCAGTACGAATAACGTGTTCTAGCAAATCAACAGTGTCATTCGGCAGTGCGTAAGTGTTTAGACCCTGAGTAAAGGTAAGCGTACCTTGCTCAAATGTCCACATGTTTACACCACGATTTGCCCAGTCAGCAAAAAGAAGATTCAAACTTCGTCTTGCAGTACGCAGGTCGTATCCCGTGCGAAGTTCAGAGCCCGCACGCTCAAATGCTTCCTCAACAATCTCATTGAGGTCAAGATTAAATGCTGCAACTCCAGAAGTAGTCATCTAAATCCCGCCGTTTTCTTTGCAATTGTTTTTGGTTGCGCTACAAACTGCTTCCCGGCTTTCTTGCCAGCACGCTTTGCACGTGTTGTAGCGGCATATTCTGATGGTGATAAAGACTTAATAGCTGCTTCGGGCAAGTATCTCTCTCCCGTCTTACTTGACGGTTTGCCAGACTTAGTGCGCCATTTCTGGTCGCCCCAGTCTTTGAGAGACTTTTGCGGAGCTTTCAATCTCTATACCCTCCACCAGAAGCTTTATATTTCTTAGCAACAAGCTGAGCTTTACGTGCAGACCACTGTCCTGCGCCTGTACCGTGGGTAGCTGCGGCTTTTACTTGAGACACAATCCGCTTGCGCAGACCGGGTTTAGTGTAGTTGCCAGCCGCATTTACTTTGCCGCCTTCAGCATACTGTGTAAAGTCAGTGTTATCCCGACGAGCTTTACGCTTGCCCTTGGGCATTTTGCTGGGCATTATGTCGCCCATTCCTCGGGATGCCATCATTTTGTTCTACCTTTACTTTTTTTGGCTAAAAACATTTTATCAACCATCTTTATCCGCTGGGGTTTGGTTGTAACTTTGTTAATAATAGCCAGTCGTTTAGGTTCACTCGCACCATAAAACCCAGCCTTTTTTAAAGACTTAACTACACTACCTGTGGGTTTTACGGTTGCCATCTCAGCACATCTTTCCGCGAGTCTTGCCTTTAACAGCAATACCATCTGCACGAGAAGACGCAGAACCGCCAGAAGCCATCTTTGTAACAGGCTTCATCCCTGCGGGCTTACCCTTCTTGGAAAATGACATAAACTTGGCTGACTTAGCCATACCACCTTTTTTCATGGCAGATTTACCAGAAGTTAACTCTTCGTCTGTGTTAGGTTTAGCTCCACCACTGCCACTACCGCCAGCAAATTGGCCTTGATCTCCGTATCCGGGAGCCGCATAGCGCCCTTCATCAGAGTCTTTACGTAAACGTTGCGCAGCTAAAGCAGGGCCTAAGCCTCGTTCCATTGAGTACCCTTCAGGGCTAATAGCGCGATCTACGTACTCTTGATCGCGTCTAATTGCGTCGGCATCTTGCATTGATTTTTGAAGACTTGGTCTACCTATTGTGCCCTTCATAATATGCTCCTTAACAGGCTTTGCCGCCCATGTTCATCTTAACCATCGTGCCTTTGGTCTTGCCTTTAGTGGCAATGCCGTTAGCAGATGCACGGAACGTGCCACCACCAGCCAACTTAGTCATAGTTGCACCTTTGTGCAAACGGCTCTCGTGCTTATTTACGGCCTTTTGCATCATAGACTTGTCCATCTTGACGTCTTCGTGCTTCATGCCGCCTTTGGCCATGCCGCCTTTTTTCATCGCGCCTTTACCGTCGCCAATAAAAGCAGGTTTACCGTCTTTCATGGGCATAGCGCCGCCGCTGGAATATCCGCCCATATTCATTTTCTTTGTAGCCATAGTATCACCACCTTCTTTCATGATTGACATCTTCCCATGAAGAGTCTTGGGTTTGTTAATCTTTTGAAGGTCAGGACGGGCGTATCCGCCAGAGCCAAACTTCTTTCCTTTATCCGCCTCGTCAAAATCTTTTCCAACGCTTTGCGGAATTCCTACCTTCTTGGCAAACGCAGGGTTATGCGCAATTGCTGCCATGAAGTTGTGTTGTTTTTTACTTGTGCTCGGCATCATTTCCCCGCTTGAATAAGTTGGTCAATTTTTGCTTCCAACCGGTTAAAACGTTGGTCAATGTGGTCAGTAATTCTCTGCACTTCTGCTTGAGTTGTGTAATCACGGGCTAACTCCTCTCGGGTTTTGTTGAGCAAGATGTCTAGGCGTTTGATCTCGGCAAACTTTTCTCTAATGACAAACGTCAAAAGCCCTGTAAACAGGGTCAAAATTGCTGTCCAAATCGTATTAATGTCTAGCATTTCCATGCTCTAAGTGATTTGTTTATGCGTGAGTCTGGGTCTTTGGCGGTTTTGGGGGACGTCAATTTCTTTTTCATCCCTTCCATCCTCGCACAAAAAGAGTCGCGCCGGGAGCCGCCTTCCGGCTGGGGAGGTTTCAAGTTCATCCCTTGCTTTTTGGCGGAGGCTCGCCCCTTGGCATTCAAGCCACCCTCGGGGTTCTTGCCTTCTTTCCTCTGCCATGCTGGACTCTTAGCCATAAAACACCGTGATCCCGGTTACTGTGCCCGCACTTGTCGTTAAATACAAACCTGTAGAAGCCAAAACACCTTCGCCGGGAACTTGAACGTAAAAAGTATTTGGATTACTGTTGCCAGCTAAGTCCATTGTGTAGAGAACGGCGGCTGTGGCGCTACCGTCTCGGATTTCAAATGTTACCGCCGTGCTTATTTTTGGGGATACAACAATACCCTTTAGTCGTGTTCGACCTACATAGTAAGAGCCAGCCGCGCTAAGGTGCGCGGATTTAACGTCTGTCTGTTGCATAATTAATCTCCTTGTAAACGGGGGCCGAAGCCCCCTAGACTAATTAGACTTGGCTGGGGTTAGCTGAGCCGTCTGAGTCACGAACGATGTACTCAACAGTAACCGTAATCGTACCAGCAGTAGCGTCAGCAGTAGCTGCGGTAAACGTACCGTAGATGATTGCGTCTGTTGTGCCGATGCTGTCGTAAAGACCTGAAGTTGCCGCTGCAATCGTAGCTGGAGAAGTTTGAACCGCCGAAGTGCCGGTGTTGACCGTAGTCATATACAGGTTAGCTGTACCAGAACTACCAATAGTAACGCCGCAGTTAGACGCGCCGGTCAAAGCAACATTAACTTCAAGGCCAAAGCGAAGAATCTTAGCGCCAGCAGGGAGCACAAACATCTGTTGTGCTGTGGGGCTTGCCAAAATGACAGAAGCAGTAGCCGTATAAGTTTGGGCAACAGTAGTTGCGCCCATGTTGCGAATAGTGCCAGCAGTGGTGCCGGTTGTGTTTTTAACAGTACCGAGCAGCCAAGGGCCAAGGTGTGATGCAAATCCCATGATGTTTTCCTTCATGCAGTTAAAAGTGTATCAATCTTGCATGTTGTCTGCCGGGACAGTTTGATACACCGGAAAGCCCGGATTAAAGTCAATATACACCAAATAAAAAGGGGGCACAAGGCCCCCCTTCAAATATTTCCTAAGAAATATTAGGCTGAACCGGGTGAACCAAAGGTACCCAATGGATCAGACCAGCCGAAGCTATAACGCTCACGGGCTTTGTAACGAACGTTACCTGTGTCGAAGTCACCGTCCATCTTGTTCTCCAAAGGAGAGCGGATGAAATGCTTCAGACCGTTAGGCACATCAGTAGTCAAATACCAGCCGTTTGTGTCGGTCAGGTAGTGGTTAATGGTGTAGCCTTCAGGGATTGAACCGTTGTTCTTCAACGCATTGATATCGTTGTCAGTTGTACCAACGCGGAGGCTGGTTTCCAACAAACGAGTAGCAACGAATTGCAGAGCTGGGGGAACAATCAATTTCTTGGGCTTAGCAGCGATCAAAAGACCACGCTCGTCTGTCCAAGCAGCGATTTGAATAACGGCGGCTTCCAAAGAAGTCTCGTTCAAGTCAGCGGCTGTAGAAGGACGATTGCTGTTAGTGCCACCAGAAATTAGGGGGTGAGCAGTGCTGAACAAAGGTACGCCATCACCACCAACATAGGCTGAGCTAAAACCGTTGTTGATAACGGCGGCAGCTTTAACCTGCTTGGTGTAAGCCATAGCGCGAGCCAATGCTTTGGTGTAACGAGCTGACAAAGAGTCATACAAGTTATCTTCCACAGCTTCTTCAGTGATGGAGAAGCCTAAAGCGATGGTTTCGTGGTTATAGCGAGTTGTCCATGCCTCTTGTGCATTGTCATAAGCGATGGCAGAGCCCTCGTTCTTAACAGGTGCAGCAGAGAAGCCAGACAGCTTGGTCTCTTCTTCGAAGGAACGCTCAGAGGTTTCAGTCTCATAAATTTCTTTATGTTCTTCACCGTAACGAGCATACTCCATGCCGAACAATGCGTTCAAGCCGGGGAGGAGTTCCTTAAGTAGTTGTGCGCGTGAAATTGCCATTTTAAGTTACTCCTTAAGCAATGCTGGTACCAGCATAATACTGATGCTGACCAAAGTTGATCTTGACCAGAATTTCTGGGTACTGCATCAACACAATAGTAGTGTTCAATGTAGCAACAGGAGCTTGGTTCAAAATAAACGATGTAGCACCGGCAGATGCGGCGGTGTCGACGAAAGAACCCGAAGAAACATAGTTTCCAGAAGAGTCCAACGAGCCAACGTCTGTACCAACGGGTAACGCAAACGGCAGAGCCGAGCAAGTTACAGTAGCGGTAGAAATGCTGGTGTAAGTCACAGTTCCAAGTGAAACAGCCGTATCAGGCACCAAACCAAGCACGCGAACGGGCAAGGATGATGTAGTAGCGGGAGTATCGCTAGGTGCGAGAATGGCGTTCTTAGAATTGCCAGTTGTAGTGCTACCTGTGTTGTTAATCATGGCCAAGTTTTGACCAATCATAGCGCGAGCGCCAGAAGCAACAGCGGTAGTAGCAGAACAAACAACACCCTTGAACACTTGGTCAGGATCATCAGCAACAATAGCTACTGCATCACCAGCCGCAGTTGATGCGGGCCAGTATTGCGAGAAAGTCAACTGTTTAGTGACGGGGTTTGTGTAACGGCATCCCAAGAAGATACCTGTTTGATTGCCTGCTGTGCCAGTAGACACAGACAGACGCACGATTTCACCACGAGACAATCCTACGTAATCACCGTAGAAAATGTTCGTGCTGTAACCGTTAGTGATCGGGTAATCACGAGTAGAACCCGCAAAGACCTGACCTCCGATCA
>Ga0209088_10001766_pt1 | contig 13713 bp, 22 predicted proteins | sample S_140625_EF_Meta_FD_187324 | JGI IMG/M metagenome (GOLD analysis project Ga0209088, IMG submission 187324) | Freshwater microbial communities from Lake Simoncouche, Canada to study carbon cycling - S_140625_EF_MetaG (SPAdes) (version 2) | ecosystem: Environmental > Aquatic > Freshwater > Lake ... | reverse complement strand
ATAGCGACACGTAACGACATACCGAGAAATATGCTTGACAATTTTGAAAAACTTAACTCATGGGATTACTACAGACTTTGGGCCTGCGCCCGGATACTAAGAAGGTAGATGCACAATACGCGCCTGCCATTATGGATACGGCGTACGGCTATGGTTATTTTAGTACAGCTACCTCTAATGTTGGTATGGGTGTACTACCCCGCGATATGGCAATGCAAGTGCCAGCCGTTGCAAGATGCCGTAATTTAATTGCTGGAGTTATATCTTCTTTAGATTTAGAATTATATAGAAAATCAACAGGTGAAGAAATTGGTAAGCCTGTTTGGTTAGAGCAACCAGATATTAGACAGCCACGTAGCGTAACTATTGCTTGGACTGTTGATTCATTACTCTTCTACGGAAACGCTTTTTGGCGCGTAACTTCTCAGTACGCCGATGATGGACGTCCTTCAGGTTTTGAATGGGTAGCGAATAATCGCGTAACTACTACAACTAATGAGTTTGGTACAGAAGTTCAATTTTATACTGTTGATGGCGCACGTGCTCCAATGTCCGGTATCGGTTCCCTTGTAACATTCCAAGGATTAACTAATGGCGTATTGATTACAGGATCACGCACAATTCAAAGCGCACTAGATTTAGAAAAGGCCGCAAACGTTGCCGCTTCTACTCCAATGCCAACTGGATACATTAAAAATACTGGAGCAGATTTACCAGAGCAACAAATTAGCGGATTACTTGCTTCATGGAAAGCGGCTAGACAATCTCGTAGCACTGCATATCTAACTTCTACTTTAAGTTACGAAACTACAGGTTTTAGCCCTAAAGATATGATGTATAACGAAGCATCTCAATATCTAGCTACACAAATAGCCCGGGCCATGAACGTACCGGCTTACATGATCTCCGCCGATATGAATAACTCTATGACTTATCAAAATATCCTAGATGGTCGTAAAGAGTTCGTGGCTTATTCTTTGCAACCATTTATATCAGCAATCGAAACTAGATTATCTATGAACGATATTACTGCTAACGGAAATATAGTGAAGTTTGCAGTGGACGATACCTTCTTACGTGGCGATGCTATGTCGCGTTTGGATGTAACCGAGAAAATGCTAAACCTTGGCTTAATTGATATTAATCAAGCTAAAGAGATGGAAGATCTAACTCCAGAAGGTAATGAGAACCCAGAAATAGATGAGGTAATGGATTAATGGAAAAGATTACATACTTAACCTTCGCTAGCGATATAGAAAGTAGCGATTTATCACGTCGCATAATTGCAGGCGTTGTATTGCCATTTAATAAAATTGGTAATACCAGTGCAGGCCCGGTTATGTTCGAAAGCGGAAGCGTACAAATCCCAGAAGCGCGCCGCGTTAAATTATTGGCGCAACATTCGCAAAATGATCCAATCGGTCGAGCACTCAACTTCCAAGTTACCCAGGATCAGATTTTCGGAACCTTTAAGGTAAGTGCTTCTCAAAAAGGTACAGATTATTTAACCCTTGCCGCAGAAGAGCTAATAAGTTCTCTGTCGATCGGTGTAGATGTATTAAAGGCGAAAGAAAACGCAGACGGCGTATTAGTCGTGTCTAGCGCAGTAATGAAAGAAGTTTCCTTAGTCGAAAGCCCTGCCTATGCAGATGCCGTAGTAACTAAGGTCGCCGCCAGCGAAAGCGAAGCGGAAGAAGTACCAACCCAACCAACTACCGAAAGTGAGGCTATCTTGGACGTAAAAGCTCCAGAGCCAACAGATACACCGGCAGAAGCTACTACTCCAACTGTAGAAGCCGCACGCCCAATAATTACAGCTCCGTACAACTCACAAACTGTAAGACACGGCATTACTTCTATGGGCCGTTATACAGAGCATAAAATCAAAGCTCAATTAGGTAACGATGAATCTAAATTATGGGTTCAAGCCGCAGATGATAGCTTTACAACTAACCCTGCATTTTCTCCTAACCAATACCTACGTAACGTAGTTTCAAATACAAACTTCGGAAGAAGTACAATCGATGCCTGTACGAAAGCGGTTTTGCCGCCTGAAGGCATGAACGTAATTGTGCCTACACTTGTAACTTCGGCCGGTGGCGGAAATGGTGTAGCACCAGTAGTAACCGTAGAGCCAGAAGCCGGTGCAGTTCAAAATACCGGAATGGTAACCGAGTTCATGACGGCTACAGTGGCCAAGTACAGTGGCATGAACACCATGTCAATCGAGCTCATCGAGCGATCTGGGCCGGCCTTTTATGACCAGCTTACTTTGCAGTTACAGAGAGCTTATTTGAAGGCAACTAACGCCGCGGCAATTACTTACCTAACTGCTAACTCAACTAATGCGGCTACAACTGCGGCAACTGCGGCTGGATTAATCTCCTACGCCTCAACCGAGCCAGTAGCGGCTTACGCTGGTACTTCTTACTTTGCTCAGAATTATGTCGGTGGTACTTCACACTGGAGCACACTTCTAGGCGCTGTCGATAGCACTGGTCGCCCGATCTTTAATGCACAATATCCAATGAACGCAGGCGGTATCGCTTCTCCAACTGGAATTAAAGGCAACGTATTAGGCCTTAACTTCTCTGTAGATGTTGATCTACCTTCTACAACTATCGATGGATCTGCATTTATTATCGCACCAGAAGCCGTAACTATTTTTGAATCACCAACGGCTTACATGAGCGTTAATGTAGTTTCAAATCTACAAGTACAGGTTGCAATTTATGGATTTATGGCACCGCTTGTAACAATGACACGCGGAGTACGTACTTTCAACTTAACCTAATAAACCCGTAAAAATCTCTAGGGCTTAGTAGCCCTTGGCCCTAGAGAGCTATTAGCAAAGGAGTAGAGATGGCCGCCACCTATGTAACGGTTGCTGAGTTACGCGCTGATCTTGGTATCGGTTCGCTCTACTCCGATGCCACGGTAGAAGAAGTTTGCCAAACGGCAGAAGATTTATTAAATCAATATTTATGGTTTAACAGAGCGCCAGTAGTTGCTACTTCTATAGCTAATAACATGGCTACGGTAATGCTCGCTAACCCTGGTATTTTTGTTACCGGTCAATCTGTAACGATAGCCGCATGCGGCGCCACTTTTAATGGTTCATATACTTTAACTAGCACTATCCCCTTTTCAACAGGTACCGCGAATCTATTACCTGCTATCTGGTGGAATTGGGCTTATCAAACTTATCCAAGTGGCTACAGTTTTATTCAGTATTCGAAGGTAGCGAGCGATCAACCTTTCCATCGCGTACTACCTTATGGGATAGCCACCGGGCCAGATCATAAAACAGCTACCTACGCAAACACCCCGGCCATCCGTCAGGCCGCGATGATTATCGCCGTAGATATATGGCAGGCCCGGCAGGTATCACAAACAGGCGGTAATGGTATGGATGGATATTCTCCATCGCCTTATCGCATGGGTTATCAATTAATTAACCGAGTACGTGGATTAATTCAACCGTACGCTAATCCCCTAGCTTTGATCGGCTGATAAATGCCAGCCGCAATTACAACCTTACGAGGCACACTAGCGACAGATCTAGCCAATGCCGGTGTTTGGAGCACATTCGCGTACCCCGCTCCAACATTATTAGCTAATAGCGTATCGATTATCCCTGGCGATCCATATGTAACGCCTACTAATAATGACAATGCAACAATCGCGCCACTTGCCACTTTTAAGATTTTAATAGCTGTACCTGCGTTCGATAACCAAGGCAACTTAGCCGGTATTGAAACCTTTTTAGTAGCCGTCTTTAACAAGATAGCGGCTTCTAATTTAGCCCTAACTGTTACTAGCGTATCCGCTCCGTCGATCATAAGTGCGGCAAGTGGAGATCTATTAACTTGCGAAATATCCATCTCAACCCTAACCACTTGGAGTTAAACCATGGCAGACGAATACGATATAAATGAAAATAATTTTCTGGCCAGAATTGGACAGATCAAAGAAACACCTAAACCTAAAGCTGCGCCTACCGCAGAGAAGGAAGAATAACAATGGCCGTAATGCTTAACTCAACCGTAGGCGTTAAAATCGCAACGGTAGATATATCCGATCACGTATCGAGTGCAACGCTTTCACAAATCTTCGATGAGCTAGAAATTACAGCTCTAGGAGATACTGCTCATAAGTTTACGAAGGGCCTAGAAGCTAGCACGCTATCTCTAGACTTCTTCAATGATTTTGCCGCATCTCAAATAACTACACTATTGCAGACAAATTACGGTTCAACCGTTACTGCGGTACTAATTCCAGTAAAAGGTACAGCAGTGAGCGCAACTAATCCGCTTTATACCGTATCTATTTTAATTAATAACTTAACACCAATTAACGGAGATGTTGCAAGCATTAATAACGCTTCGATCTCCTTTACTTGTAACTCCACTGTTGCATACGCAACTACTGGAACCTTCTAAGGAGCACTAATGGCAAAGCTAAAGATAACAAGGGCTAACGGCGAAGTAACTGAGCACAAGATTACGCCGGGTGTCGAATACGCTTTCGAAATCAAACACGGGGCAGGCATATCCAAAGTCCTACGCGAGCACGAAAGGCAGACAGAGATTTTCTGGCTAGCTTGGGAATGTTTGCGTAGGGCCAACATAACCGTACCTACCTTCGGTATCGAGTTTATAGACAGCTTGGAAACCGTTGAAGTATTGGATGAAGCAAAAAACTAATAGGGCGCGATAGTTTTCTTTACCTAATCGCCAGCCTTTCGGTGGAAACCGGGATCGCGCCTAAAGAGTTTATAGATATGGATGCAGACTTAATGAGAGCAATCATTCAAGTCTTACAAGATAGAGCGAAGGAGATTAAAAATGCCAGTAAACGTAACAGGCGTTAAACAGCTCCAGAAGGCTATGCGCGATGTCGAGCCTGCTCTAAATAAACAAATGAGTAAAGATATTAAGACCGTAATGCTCACCGTTCGAGATAAGGCGCGTGGATATTTACCGCTTCAAAATCAAGTGTTAAGCGGCTGGGCTAAAGCTACAGCTTCAACGGAAACCATTACCTACAGAGCCTTTCCGCCTTACGATTATGCTTTAGCAAGATCTAAGGTCGCATATTCGGCAGGAGAAAATAAACGCAATCGATCAGGTTATAGAGCCGCCTTTTACGTTTACAATAATTCAGCACCGGGCGCAATCTTTGAAACCGCAGGCCGTCGAAATAATCCAAGGGGTCGAGGATCCTTAAACCCTAATGCTCCGGCGCAATTCAACGCGGCGGCCGAAATGCAAAGCAGTATGAAAGGTTATGACAAACAACGAGGCCGCGTAATTTTCCGCGCTTGGGATGAAACTAAGAATAAAGTTATACCCCAGGTAGTTAAATCGATTAATACAGTAGCCATAGATTTTAATAAGAAAACTGAAATAAGCAGGGCCGCATAGTGGCTAATTTAATCGTAAGCGCAGTTAGCACCTTTGATAATAAAGGATTAAAAAAAGGCCAGAAGGAAATTAGTGCCTTTGATAAAACGGTTAAAAACTTAGGTAAGACTTTTCTTGGAGTATTCGGCGCGCAGAAATTATTGGCTTATAGTAAAAACGCTGTTAATGCTTTCGCGGCTGATGAAAAGGCGGCTAAAGCTTTAGAAGTCCAATTAAAGAATACTGGGTTCGCGTTTTCTGCTCCTGGTGTAGAGCTGTATATAGCCAATCTACAGAAGGCTACTGGCGTTCTCGATGACCAGTTAAGGCCTGCGCTACAGACTTTACTGACAGCTAGTGGATCATTGACTCAAAGCCAGAAGGCGTTAGCCGTTGCTTTAGATGTAAGTGCGGCAACTGGTAAGAGCGTTACAGAAGTTAGCGCGGCGATGGCTAAAGGCTTCTCAGGACAAACTACAGCGCTTACACGTTTAGGCGCAGGATTAAGTAAAGCCACTTTGGCAAGTGGTGATATGAATAAGATTCTAGATGAATTAAGTATGAAGTTCTCGGGGCAGGCTTCGGCTCGATTAGATACTTACGCTGGCAAGATGGACCAGTTCAAAGTGGCTTCTGCTAATGCTTCAGAAACTATTGGTAAAGGTATCTTGACAGCTCTATCGGCTATGGGCAAAGATAAAAATATAGGATCCGCAACTAAAGCGATGGAAAGTTTTGCTACTTCTATATCTAATGTAATTATAGGCCTCGGTGTTATGTTAGGAAAATTAACGAGTATTGCTCAAAACTCAGGTTTATTAAGATTATTAGCTTTATCTATTGAGTATTCCCCTGCCGGATTGATTGCAAAATTAGGATCAAAGTCAGCTAGCGATCTAAATGCTCCTAAGTCTAATTTTACTTACGAGTTAGGTTCAAGCGCTGGGGCTGATATTGCTAGAGCTACAGAAGCCAAACGTATAAAAGATGCTAATAAATTACGTACTTCAGAAAACGCGGCACTAAAGGCTAAAGCCGCACTCCAAGGCCTTATAGATAAATACGATGTAGAGCGCATAGGTTTAATGGCGGCACTTAATACAGCTACCGATGAAGAAGTCAAGGCACGCATAGCCGATAAGTTAGCAATCCTAGACGGTAACGCCGCTATGGCCGCTAAGTATTTAGCCGAAAGAAATGCAGAGCAGGGTCTAGAAGAATTAGCGGCGGCCGCCGATGATGCTAAAACGGCTTTAGATAAGTTAAAAGGCTGGGATCCTTTAAGTGGATTAAAAGTAACTGAAGCAGATAAATTAAACTCTAAAACTCTTTCAGATCTTGCTGGTGTATTAGGCGGGATAGTAACCGGCCTTGGCGGTGTCGCAGGTAAAGCGCCTAAATCTGTCGATATAGCAAACTCGATTATTAATGGAAACGTTAATCCGAATTATCAAGGTATGCCACCAGCTACAACGCCTTACGATCCGCTTTCTAGCTTGATGGCAACTACAGCCGATATATCTTCGGCAGGTGCCTACAATCCCCTTTCAGGTTTAAGGCCAACGGCTCAAGATATTCAGATTTATATCGATGCTTCTAACATGATCGATAGCGATCGTATGGTGGATGTAGTACAAAACGCGTTTTTAACTATTCAACGCCAAGGCGGATCGACAGTACCGGCAGGAGCCTTCTAATGGCCGTGCCAGTAGTAAACGCAATTATTAACTTCTCAACTGGGCCTGGCTTTGCTCAGACTTTAATACTTGATGAAGGCATCTTAGGCACTAACTCTTTAGGTGATGCTTCTTCGGTAATCGTGGATGTATCAGATCAGATCAGTAGGATCGAAACGAAGCGCGGCCGTAACGCTTTAGCCGATCAATTTCAAACTGGCACTTTATCGCTACGCATAATAGATCAAAACGGAGATTTTAATCCGCAGAATGTAACCGGTCCTTACTACGAGCTACTTACTCCTATGCGGAAGGTACAGATAACAGCTACCTACTCAGGTGTTACTTACCCTATCTTCGCAGGCTTTATTACTAGCTACGTAACTACCTATCCTAAAGAAGCCGATAGCGACGTGGCCTATACAACTATTCAAGCTGTAGATGCTTTCCGTTTAGCCAATAACGCACAAGTTACTACCGTGGCTGGATCTTCTGCCGGTGATTTATCAGGCACTCGAATTAATCAAATCTTAGATCAAATTGGCTGGCCTGCATCCATGCGCGATATAGATGCCGGGCTTACCACTATGCAGGCAAACCCTACTAATAACCGCACTTCTTTAGCCGCTATGCAAACTGTCAGCGATAGCGAATATGGTGCGCTATACGTAAATGCGGCTGGCTCCTTCGTTTTCCAAGATCGCAACGTTACGGCTGGATCTATTGGCGGTACTCCTACAGTGTTTACAGATGCAGGAGCAGGTATTCGTTACTCCGATGCTTCATGGATTCTTAACGATGTTTTAGTATTTAATAAAGCAACGATTACTCGAGTAGGTGGCACTGCTCAGGTATCAGAAAACGCGGCAAGTATTGAGAAATACTTTTTACATAGTTATTACCTGGATAACTTATTAATGCAGACCGATGCCGTGGCCCTAGATTACGCCGAGGCTTATGTAGCTAGCAGGGCTGAAACTTCTATCCGGGTAGATTCAATTACTTTAGATTTATATACGCCAGACTATAACTCTGGGATTATCGCCGCTTTAGATTTAGAGTTCTTCGATCCGATCACGGTTACTACTACTCAACCCGGCGGGTCCACACTAACTAAAACTCTACAGATTTTCGGCGTTCAAAACACAATAACACCGAATAGCTTCAAAACTACATTCATAACACTAGAGCCAGTAATAGATGCGTTCATATTGAATAACTCTATTTACGGCACTTTAGACAATAACGTACTAAGTTACTAAGGAGATAAAATGGCAGCTGGACTAGGTTTTAAGACCTTTACTACAGGCGAAGTATTAACCGCCGGTGATGTGAACGGTTATCTAATGCAAGGCGTACTGGTGTTTGCTTCGGCGGCCGCTAGAGATGCCGCAATTACTTCACCACAAGAAGGACAGTTTGCGTATCTTAAAGATACCAACGTAACTACTTACTACACAGGTAGCGCTTGGACTAATTTAGATACAACAGGCATGACTAACCCGATGACTACTACCGGCGATACTGTTTACTCTTCACCCGGATCTACCCCAGTAAGACTTGGTATAGGTAGTACAGGTAATGTATTAACTGTTGCAGGCGGTGTACCAACATGGGCTGCCCCTGCTAGTGGTGGCGGTATGACGTTAATTTCTACCACTAGTTTAACTGGTTCATCAGTTACAATATCATCAATTCCAGGCACATATAACAATTTGCAATTAGTAATTGTAAATTACAAAGGTAATGCGGATGGTGGCTATGTTCATTTGAGAATAAATGCAGATACAGGCACAAATTATTCTTCGATTTTGGCAGGATTAGGAACAGGTGATGCTTTTGATGGTTCAAATATGCAAATTATTCGTCAAACAGATGACACAGTTGATAAATCATTAACCATTTGCGAATTTCCAAATTATGCGAATTCAACAACCTGGAAAATTATGCAGGTTCAATCTGGAAGTGCTTATCATGTCACTTCAAGTCAGATCAGTTCAGTTTTTGGCAATTATATTTGGAATGGCAACGCAGCTATAACCAGCATAGTTCTAACCAGCGTTTTAGCGGCATTTTCATCAGGTACAGCCTATTTATATGGAGTAAAATAATGACTACTACACCACAAGTTAAAATTGTTAATGCTGTAACTGGCGAAGAAATTGTCAGAGATGCTACAAGTACTGAGATAACACAGATGCAAAAAGATGCCGCTAATTATAAAGAACAGTTAGCAGAAGCCGAAGCGAAGGCAAACGCTAAAGTTGCTCTATTGACTAAACTTGGCATTACTACCGAAGAAGCTACGTTACTTCTAAGTTAATGCTTACTTCTCATAATGGATGGACAGCTTCTAAAGACCCTAACGAGATAGGAATTAAGAGCTATCCAATACCCGGCACAAAGTTAAAGATCCGGTGCGCCGACGTAGTGGCTCCCCTATTGGTAACTTTTGCGGCTGAGTTTAACCAGCACGTAGAACCTATTGATGGCGGTGCCTTAGATGATTGGGGTTATTGCTTTCGGAATGTTCGTGGTACTACCGATAAGTTAAGTAATCACGCATCCGGTACCGCTATCGATCTAAACGCTACTAAACATCCTTTGGGCCATGCAGGTACTTTTACACCGATGCAAATAGTTTTAATACAGGCACTTAGTAAGAAGTACGGCCTCAAATGGGGCGGCGATTACAAAGGCCGTAAAGATGAAATGCACTGGGAAATAGATTTAACGCCAGAGAAGGCCTCTGCGTTAATAATCAAGTTAGGACTAAAACATGAAAACTAAACAGATGTTTTTATCATGGCTTAGGGCTTCTCTAGCTTCGGCTGGAGCTTTATATATGGCAGGCACTACAGATCTAAAAACTCTGGGTTATGCCGCTATCTCTGGCTTTATCGGGCCAGTACTAAAGGCGCTGGATACTTCGGCTCCTGAGTTTGGCCGTAAAAAGTAAATGAACGCATCGGATTGGGCTTCCATATTTGTAGCTGTTGTAACTTTGACGGTTGCTTATGTCGGCTCAATCCGGTGGCTAGTAAAGCATTACTTAGTAGAGCTTAAAGAAAATGGTGGAAGCAGTATCAAGGACACCGTTACAAGGTTGGAAGAAAAAGTCGAGATCCTTTACGAGATGATGCTCCACAAAGATTAAAGCTTCTTATTTTGAAAATACAGCTCACGCTCGGCTTTAACCGTTGCCCAGTTTTTACGGCCTGACCTTTCCCCTATTGCAAGGCTAGGCGCTGGCTTATTAGGTCGGTTAGATATTGAAGAAGCTACAAGATCTCTAGCAATTAGATCTACAACGCTAGGCTGAACCTCTACTCGAGATGAAGGGCTCTTAAGCCAATCCTCGTTAAGCATGTAAAGATCTTTAGCTCTAGTTACTTGGGCCAGTAGGGCGCTTATCTGATCGCCGTTTATTGTAATCTCAAACTTTTTTACGTTAGCCCCTAGCCTATCGCCGGGTTCATATTGGCTCATTACCAGCAACAGATCACCGGGATTAATTATCTGCTCATGCTCACCGAACACGTAAGCAACCATTTTAGACTTGAAGTTCACCTCAGACGTAGCTCTGATCCTGCCTGAACTATTCATAATTCCCCTATGCGACATGCCCGGTGTGGCGTGCTTTACATTGTCAGTGGTAGCACTTACCATGTTGCTAATACGCATCGTAGGGATGTGTATAACACTCGGGCAAGGGGTTTATTCAAAGACTGACTGGTCATAACCATTACGTATGTAGATTATCGGCGATATCAGGCAATCCCTGATAATTTTTTCGGCGATGTCAATCTACATTATGTAAAGTAATTATCGGCGATTACACGCTCATCTAGGCGCCAAAGCTAGATTATCGGTACTCCTGATAACTGACCACTATTTAGTTTTTGTTTAACCCTTGCCATGAGGATACATGGAAAGGGCTACAAAACATGTTAATCGAATACGTGGTGGCACTCATTTTAGTCACCTTCATCACTAGCTACTACTTAGGTTATCGCGAAGGCCGAGAAGATGGCCTCGCATTTTCCGCCCAATGGCGACGCTCTCAGGAAAAGAGCAAACGCTAATGTCTAAAAAACCTACAGCTATAAAGGTAGAGATTATCAAGCCTGAGAAGGATCGCTACTGCGATCACTGTAAGGCTATGTGGGGAAAAGTAAAAGACAAGTTCACCAAAGAAAACGTCTGGCATGATAAAGCGCGAATCCAGGCCAGTGTCCTTGTCGTTAGTTACTACGCCACCGGAAAGATCGAACGCGCCTATTGCTCGGAGTGCCGAGATCATAACTCTAGATGGGCCGATGGCAGTATTTGGCCCCTTGCAGAGCAGGTTAGTTACTTCAAGGTGGCCACAAATGGCTAATTTTCTAGATAACTATGAAGATGTGGCAACACGCATTAAACGCATCCATGATAACTATCCCCTATGTCGATTTAATGTTAGAGAGCTTCACGTAGATTTTGATAAAGGTTACTGCTACGCGGTAACTGAGATCTACCGAGATGCAAACGATGAACACCCAGCCGCCGTAGATGTTGCTTTCGAGGCAAGGTCAGACAAAGGCGTAAACCGCGATTTTTGGGTAGAAAACTGTCTAACTTCTAGCTACGGAAGAAGCGCCGGGCTATTACTTGGATCAGATAAGCGGCCTACGAAGCAAGATATGGAGAAGGTAGAGCGCCTTAGTTTTACGGTGTCAGAAGTTACTGGCGCTGAATCACTAGGTACTTCTTTAGAGCTGATTAAGGACAAGTTAGGCGCTACTGAATTACCAGAGGCTCCTATTTGTAACCATGGCCATATGATCCACCGAAGCGGAAAAGCCAAGGCTACGGGCAAAGAGTGGCAGGGCTATATGTGCACTGAGAAAGTTAAAGATAAACAGTGCGATCCAGTTTGGTTAAAGCAAACCGCTACCGGATCCTGGTACATGCCTAAGCCTGAGCTAGCGGATCATCTCTAATGGGATATGCCGAGATAGTTAGAGGCGGCTTAGTTACTCGTATTAATGAAGATGGCTCTATGACCACTACCCCAGCCCGGAAGTGTGATAAGTGTTTTAAGGATCGCCTAGAAATAGGCGGTCGCACTTATGACTGGCCCGACGGTGGCTGGGATTGGTGGTGCGCTGAGTGCATCAAATAATCAAGGTAATACTGGATTATTCGCAGGAAGTCCAAGCTCACACGGTAGGCCTAGATCGCGTAGCTAGCATTAACGCGGTGTCAGATCACCCGAATAGAGCTGTACGTAACCTTAACTTCCACGAATACGTTAGCGAAATGAGTGAATCGGTAGGAGCCGAGATCGCTGTCGCTGAATACTTTGGTATTAAAAACTTTGTGCCTACTAATAACACTTACAAGCGCCAGGCAGATATAGGCACTCAGATAGAAGTCAAGTGGACTAAATATACCGATGGTTCATTAATCATAGGCAAAACAGATCGCATTAATGATGTTGGTGTATTGGTAGTAGGGCGCTCGCCTGTTTATTACATATGCGGATGGATACCGGTAATCATGGCACGTAAGCCTAAATACCATAATCACGATGGTAGCCACTGGGTAGGACAGAAAGACCTATTCCCTATTAAAGATCTTAGAAGGAGCGTTTATGGATCCTCTAGTCTTTGATTGTCGAATCTGTAAGAAGCGTACTCAAGGCAAAGTACTAATCGAGTTTACCGAGTTACTTCCGCCAGGGCTTAAATGCTTAGAGTGTTTAAGCTGTGGAATCTTAGGTATTGAGCTGGTGCCAAATGCCGAAGTATGAGTATGAGTGTCCTGGCGATGGGCAAATAATCGAATTAGAGTTCTCGATCTTCGATGTGCCTAATGATCCTAAATGCTCAACCTGCGGCGCTGAGTTAATAAGGGTATATACGCCTACCCCAGCCATATTTAAGGGCCGTGGATGGGGCTCCAAGCCATGATACGACACGCCAATAAACTAATGCTTACGCTTAGGCCCTTGACATGCTCGGTACGCTTTGATGCAGAGCGGCGCTGTAGCGCTAAATCGCTCGGCATCGCACTAGTGGCCGTTCTATGTTTAATATCAGGTATTCAACCAGCTACAGCTACTACAACATTAATAAAAGAGATAGAGATATATAAGCTATATACGCATATTAAAGTAAGTAATAGCAAAGAATATAGATGTATTGAATTACTCTGGACTAAAGAATCTAATTGGAATCCTAAGAGTAAGAATAAGAGAAGTAGTGCATATGGGATACCTCAATTACTAAAGTTAACTACTACTGATCCTTATCTTCAAATAGATGCAGGACTTAAATATATAAGAGCACGTTACTCTAATGGATGTAATGCTTATGAGTTCTTCAAAGTTAAAGGATATTACTAATGGTTAAGAGTAGAGATCCTAGATTAAGCAGACAATATAAGAAGCAAAGGTTAATAGTGTTAGAACGTGATGGATATACTTGTGCTTATTGTGGACAAGATGCAGATCAAGTAGATCACGTGATACCAGTAAGCAAAGAACCTAACAGCGCTATTGATCTTCACAATATGGTCGCTTGTTGCCGTAAATGCAACATAAGCAAAGGCAACAGATCAGAAGCCGTTTTTTTACGCAGGACGGCTAC
>Ga0209088_10001765_pt1 | contig 13716 bp, 6 predicted proteins | sample S_140625_EF_Meta_FD_187324 | JGI IMG/M metagenome (GOLD analysis project Ga0209088, IMG submission 187324) | Freshwater microbial communities from Lake Simoncouche, Canada to study carbon cycling - S_140625_EF_MetaG (SPAdes) (version 2) | ecosystem: Environmental > Aquatic > Freshwater > Lake ... | reverse complement strand
GTTTTAAATTTATTTATTGCTTTCTCATTATCTTTATCTTTATTTATAAATGTAATAACTAATGATAATTGTGGCATTATATTATTATTAGTAAATATATTTTTTACATATAACAAACTAAAAAAATATATACAATAGTATCAATATGGATACCTTTGTAAATTCTTTTTGTATAGTTATAGCATCTCATTTATCTAATACAAAACGTATCAATTACTTAGTTGAATGTTTAGAATCTCTTTTAAATCAAACGGTGCCCATTTCTATTTATTTATCTATTTCTTTTCAGACCCAGGAAATTAGAGATGAATTCTTTAATAACCAGATTCTTTCTGAATTATGTAGTAAAATAAGTCTGCTAATTCAAGAAACAAAAACACCTCAAATGCGACATATTTATTTATTATATCCAGAATTACAAAAAAAACATAAATGGGTAATGTTTTGTGATGACGACGATACGTATGAACCAAGCCGTGTTGAAAGAATAGCACAGAATATTTATTCTGGTGATATTCAATGTAAACAAATGAATAAAATATTGGCTGGCCTATATGAAAGCACATTCGGAAAGGACCATAGAGAGCATCGCCATGAATATTGGTGTTATTGTGTAAACATAGAAATGATAGGAAAATTCTATGAAAGATTGGTGGACTATCAAGATATCATAGATAATAAATGCTGTGATGTATTATTCGCAGAATATTTACGAAGGGCATCTCCAGAGCATTTATATTGTCAACTAAAAGAGAATTTGTATAATTATCGCGTAGAAGAAAATAGTGATAGCATAACAGGATACATTAAGGGTAATCAACAGAGATATACAAGATTTAATCAACAACCAGGTATTACAGATATAAAATTCGCTGATTATGTTGTGGATTGGAATGAATGTCTTTATGAAAATATGGAGGTTTATCTACATGATATTTTCTTGAGAACAATAGTGGGCTGCGACCTTGATTATATTTTAAGAGCCGAATTTAGGTCAGATTCAGAGCTATTTGGATTTGTGGATAGTTGTCATTTAGAAAAAATAAAGTCTAATCATGAATATTGGCGCGGTGTTTGTAATAAATTATTTGATATACCTTTTTGCTAATATGGATTCGCTATTTTTAATACAATAAAATAACCGAATAATAAAATGAATGTTATTTTTGGTGTTTATAATGGATACAATAGTATTAAAACAGATAAGGGCGGTTTATATTATTTTGCCAAAAGCCTGCGCAAACATAACCAAGAATGTAAGGTAATTATAATATGTGAGAAAGAGAAAGTGTTTGCAGAACTAGAAGAATTCTGTAATGAGCATGGTTTTTATATCTATACAGATTTCACTTTAAAATACGATATGATGTTTTACCGTTTTGAAATATATTATGATATAATATCAAAATGGTTTATTCACGACATAAATAAAATAATGTTTAGTGATTTAGATGATGTCATCTTTCAGGGCGACCCATTTTCTATAGATTTTGATGAACAAATATATTGTGCGGCAGAGAAAAATATAATCACAGAACACGACAATATCAGCTCAAATTTAAACAGATATTGGATTAATGAATCATTTACTGTAGCAAGTTATTATACCGATAATTTTGAAAACCAACCAGTATTATGCGCAGGTACTATTTTGGGTAAATACAATGGAATTTTAGAATATTTAAAGTTCTATGTGGATGTTCAGAGTAAAAGACCTGTAGAAAAAGGCGTAAATGACCAAGGATTATATAATATTTATATTTATAATTATACTAATGCGGATTTTAGAAAGATATTACCTTATAACGAATCTCAAATTTTAACATTAGATGGGGTTTCTTTTGATACCCTTAATATTCAGGATAATAGAATATTGAATGGTAAGGGTGAATTATACGTTATTTTGCACCAAACCAATAGATGTAATTTGGAATTTATGAAAAGTTTGGTTTAGGGGGAACCCCCCGGAACCTGCGGAGACCCCTTACCCCCTCCCCGCCCTTCGGGGAGTTCTAATTCCTTACCTTTTCAATGATAAGATTTTTTTATGAAAAACTGTTATAATTTTTCTGGGTTCCCGGTGGATAACGCTGGTTTGGTTGACAAGTAAAAAATTGATTACTTTCTCAAAACATTAGGTGATTTAAAAAATGTCACACATCAAGATTTATGCACCGATAAGAAAAAGAATGATTCTGGTTTTTGATGTAGAAACTACGGGTCTTTTGCCCAAGAAAATTAGAGGCCAAGATATTCCAATTGAATCATATCCTTATATCATTCAATTGAGCTTTGTATTATACGACATGTTTGAATCTAGAGCAGTTTATACTTACGATTCCTATATTAAGTTACCTGAACACATTGAGATTTCTGAAAAAGTAACAGAGCTCACTGGTATCAATAAACAGATGTGTAATGAAAAAGGAAAACATATTATTGACGTCCTAGAAAGTTTTTATGAAGCATACATGTTAGCCGAAGTTGTTGTTGCTCATAATATTGAGTTTGATGAAAAGATGATTTTAATTGAGTTACAGCGGAATCGGCAAGAAATTCTTGATAAAGCACCCTTTTGTTTTACAATATTCAGTAAGATTTATGAAACTATTAAGGGTGTTCAAAGATATTGTACTATGAAAAATGGAACTGAATTGTGTGCTATTACTGTGGAATCAAAGACAACAAAAAAGTGGCCAAGGCTTTCTGAACTTCATAAAAAATTGTTTGATGAAGTTCCGGATGGTCTACATAACTCTATGGTGGATGTAAATGCTTGTTTAAAATGTTATTTGAAGATGCGGCATGGTATTAATTAAGGGGGGAACTCATAGTTCCCTTAGGCAGAACACATCTCACAAATCTCTTCATCCTCTTCATAAATATTTCCACTAATATCTTTTTTCTCTGGCTCAATCGTAAACTGTTGGGCCTGGTACCTCGCCCTACGTCTCAAATAATAAATACCTGTCTTCAGACCCTTTTGCCATGCATAGAAATGCATAGACGTAAGATTACTGTAATTAGGGTCCTCCAACCACAAATTCAAACTCTGACTTTGACAAATAAACGCACCACGGTCAGCAGCCATATCAATCAAATTACGCATAGGAATCTCCCACACAGTCTTATACTTATCGCGAATATTCTGAGGAATAACATCAATATGTTGCACTGAACCATGGTTAGCAATAATATTATTCTTGATTTTCTCATTCCATAAGTCCAGCTTGATAAGGTCATTCATCAAATACTTGTTGGCCAAAATAAACTCACCAGCTAGAGTACGACGGTTATAAATATTGGAAGTAATAGGTTCAATACACTCATTATAACCAAGAATCTGGGAAGTAGATGCAGTCGGCATAGGAGCCAAAAGCAGAGAATTACGGAGTCCGACTTGTTGTACCTTTTCTTTGAGGGATGTCCAATCATAACGGTTTTCAGATGCACTTGGGTCAACTGCCCATAGGTCAAATTGGAGTTGACCCTTTGATGCAGGAGAACCAGCAAAAGTCTCGTAAGGGCCTTCAACCTCGGCAATCTCACAAGAACTCTCTACAGCAGCATGATAAATCGTTTCAAAGATACGCTTATTGATTAGTTTTGCTTCGTCGCTAATAAAAGCAATATTCATAAGCATAAAGACGTCAGCCAAACCCTGAACACCAACACCAATTGGTCTGTGACGCATATTACTGCGTCTAGTCTTTTCAGTAGGATAATAGTTCACATCAATAACCTTGTTGAGATTATATGTAACCACCTTGGTAACTTCATGGAGCTTATTGTAGTCAATAAAAGGTGCATCAGGATTTGTTGTGTTTACGAAAGCAGGAAGAGCCAAACTTGCTAGATTGCAAACGGCGCTCTCGTCCTTATCGGAATACTCAATGATTTCACTGCAAAGGTTGGACGATTTAATCGTGCCAACATTCTGCTGGTTAGACTTCTTATTCGCAGCATCTTTGTAACACAAGTAGGGAGTACCAGTTTCCATTTGTGCATCCATGACTTGGAACCACAGTTCACGTGCTTTGATTGTCTTCCTACCCTTACCTGAAGTCTCGTAGTTAGTATAAAGCTTCTTGAATTCATCACCATAAACATCTGCTAAGCCGGGGCATTCGTCAGGACACATTAAAGTCCATTGACCATCAGCCTTAACGCGTTCCATAAACAAATCTGGAATCCAAAGAGCATAAAACAGGTCTCTAGCCTTGAGGTCCTCGTCACCGTGATTCTTACGCATCTGAAGGAAATTCTCAATATCAGCATGCCAAGGCTCCAAATAAATAGCAAACGAGCCATTGCGCTTTCCACCCTGATCGACAAATTTTGCAGTATTATTATATACTCGGAGCATGGGAACAATTCCTGAAGATTGTCCATTAGTTCCACGAATATGACTACCCGATGCGCGAATATTATGAATATGCAAGCCAATTCCACCGGCCCACTTTGAAATCATTGCACACTCCTTTAATGTGTTATAAATACCCTCCATACTATCATCTTCCATTGCTAGCAAGAAACAAGAACTGAGCTGAGGATGAGGAGTTCCTGCATTGAACAATGTAGGAGTAGCATGAGTAAAATACTTTTGAGACATTAAATCATATGTTTCCTTGACCTTGACTAGGTCTTTTCCATGAATACCAATAGATACACGAAGCCACATATGTTGAGGACGCTCAACTGAAACTTTGTTTACCTTCATCAAATACGCACGCTCCAACGTCTTGAGTCCAAAATAATCAATCAAATAATCACGCTCATAATCAATCATAGCTTCTAGTTCTAGGGGATGCGCCAGGACAATATCGTAGAGCTCTTGTGAAACTAGAGGCGAATGCTTGTCGTGCTTATCTTGGTAAGAATACAATTGAGTCATAGCAGTTACAAAAGAATCTGTGGTGTTTCTGTGATGGTTAGAGACAGTGATTCTACCAGCTAGGATATTGTAGTCGGGATGGATAGATGCCATGGAAGCACATTGTTCAGCAGAAAGCTCATCAATTTTAGTAGTGTAAATTCCATCATAAAGTTGGTCAATAACTTTCATGACGAGGGTAGTGTAGTTTATTTTTATATCTGCAGCTTCTTTTCCCAACTTTTTAATACGATTCAAGATTTTATCAAAAGACACGATTTCACGGTTGCCATTTCGCTTGGTAACATACATTTCATCATCCATTTTATGGGTCGGAGGGGTAGACATTGGTTATATATTGATATATAGTTAATTCTATAAATCAATTTTTTAAGTTAATAACAAATATTATAAAAAAAGACAATATTATAGTGTTTTTATTCCAACTTTACCAAACAAATAGAGTTTTGCAAAGGCATATTGTTAATTACATATGAATTAGATAAATCCGTCCCCATAGACACAGATATCTTCTTCTTAACAGTACGGTGTTCATAACCTTCTACGCGTTCTTTTTCAATTATGCGCCATAACTCTTCTATTTTAGGCACCGCGCTTTGAAACCAAAAGAGATTTCGTTCTATCAAAACGCATGAATATTCTTGTAAATACCAATAAATAGTATTAAACAACACCAAGTTTTCTGAGCGACATTCATCGCGAACACTCTTTGTCCATTCATCAATTGTCTCTTTATCTAACGAAACATCAACTGGCATATATTTATATATCGGCATAGAACCTACTTTCAAGTCGCGTTCAATAAAATGCAAAATTACCCCACGATATTCTCTCTCAACGTCTTGATAAAAAGCATCCGCGCCAGGATACTCTAAAAACCGTGTCTCCATAAAATCGCATTCATCTAAATCACATACTTCCATCTGGATTTGAGTTTGTACCCAATATTCTTCCTTAGGAACGCCAGTAATATCACGGTTTACAATATTTTTAATTTCCAACATACGACCAAAACGCTGATTCATTGGGTCAATATTAATACCATCTGGAGATGCTCCAATGAAAGGATATTTCGGATGTTGAATACAACCAAATTCACCAACCTTCGTATTAAACATATGCTCATATATCATTATTGTAACTGGTTCATATTTATTACCCCAATGCATAGGCGTATCCACACTAAATCTAGTATAATCATTTGTATTTACGGGTTGACATTTCTCAACAATAAGACTATTGCGTTGGGCTTCTGAGCCAAAAACCTTCCATAGATTGCTTGCACTAATAAGTCCATATCGGAAATCATACCATTCTTTGGTTTTTTGGGCAGGTTGCGGAATACTTTGTAGATGTTTAATTTTTTGATTAATTGTTTGAAAATCACTAACGGTTTCCAAGTCATTAGAATATCCTCTTGCCCGTTTAGGGATTTTCGTAAAATCTAAATAATAATCCACCTGCTGCTCAACAAACTCAACGATTTCACTATAATCTTCATCAGTGTCATCGCATAATTCTAATGCCAGCCAACTTTCAAATACAGATTCTGATATGTGGTCTATCATATTCTTATAAAAATTAGGTGATGACAATGAAATTATCTCATTTGTCATATAACTCTCTATTTGCTCTAGAACATCAGTAGTGATATCGCAAATTTCATCCTCAGATAAATTTTCTATTAAACTTTCACAAATAGAATCAATAGATTCTGTATCGCATTCACTGGATGGCAAATATTCTGATTCCATTGGTTTATATATCATGTTGCTTTGTATCTATGTTTTTTATTTATAACAATAAATAAAAATCAGTTTTTTACACATGTTCAGTATCCTGAGTGTTCTTTTCTGTTATGCGTTTAGGCGTTAGTGATTTTAGTGTAGAAACACGCTTGGAATCAGTTATTCTTAATGTATAGCTGCGAGATACTTGATTAAAATGTAGTGCTGGTATTGCGGTAATTTCTTTCATAACCTTGTCGTAAACAACATCCTTAGTTTTTTGGAGTTTATTACCGTCTAAGCAGCTAACAAAAAAAGCTTTTAATGATTTAATATCTTTTATAGGCAAGCTATTATCCTTACCATATTTTTCTGCATACTGATGTAACTTTTGTATTTTAACAGTTTTGTCTAATTTGTTCCATTGTTCGTTCTTATTGTGTTGTTTTTCCATTTCTAACATCTGGTCTATTGCGTTTGAATCATCTTCTGATGTAGATACTGCGATAGAGTTAATAATATTTTTATATTTATTATTGTTGTCATTTAATACAGGCTTTTGGACATCTTCATTTACGTTCTTTTGTTCAAACATAACTTGTATTGTCTTTAATTAAATATAGAGTTTTATATTTATCTACTTTTTTAAAATAATAAAATTTGCGTATTAATTAGATAATAAATTAAAATGTCATATTATTTTATAGCGGTGCATGTCAACATTTAATAATGTATTTCCAGTTTGTGTACAATTATCACTGGGTCAGAATTTAGCAAACATAGAGACACCACGAAATGGAAACTTTACATGGTCTGCACCATTTACTTATTCAACTTCTCCTATATATATTTTAAATGATTTAACTAGTGCATACCAATATGATGTAACCGATATAAAAGTAGGAAGTTGGATTTCTACGAATGGTGGTCTTGCTTGGAAAGTTTATGATAGACAAATAAATCAAGATGGTAGTGTTACATTTTACTTAGAAGATGTTGATAATTATTGTATAAACTTGGATAATACTGGTAATCAAGGAGTACCAAGTACAGGTGGTTATTTTATAGCATTTGAAGTAAACGAAGACGGACAACCATTGATTTTTCCTATAGATATTTTTTCAGATTCATTGCGCCAATTACCAGTAGATATGATTACTAGATTTTCAATGTTTAATGTATTTAAGCAAGATTTACCCGTTTATCAAGTAGATCATGGATTGAATATTGGTGACCCAATTTGGTTAGACCCAACTGATGGTAAATACAAAAAGGTTAACAATAGCAATGCTAAATATATTATAGGTGTAGTTAGCTGTATTTCATTAGACACAGATGTAAACGGTAATAGTGTTACAATAGACAATTTTAATTTTAAAGTGTATGGCACTTACTATTATGACGTTCAAAAAAATTTCCCTGGATTAGATTTTTCAAGTTATACAAAAGGACAATTAATATATTTATCAACAGACGGAACAAATAATTATACAACAACTGCACCTAGCGAGGTAGCAGTACCTACCTGGGTTTATTTGGGATTAGAACAAACAGCTGGAACCCAAAGTGCAATATTATTTACTGGGAGCGGCGCATCAGTTGGTGGTGGGTCTGGTGGAACTGCGTATAATCAATCGTTAAATACAACAGACGATGTTACTTTCTCTAATATAAATATCACAGATTCATTAACAGTAAATGGCCCCGCCAGAATTCTTAGTGATTTATTAATAAATGGAAGCATTCTCCCGTCAATAGGAGATACATATTCATTAGGCTCTGTTAACGAGCCATTTAAATCATTATATGTTAGCACAAACGCGATTTATTTTGTTAAACCAGAGACGACAACAGTTAATACTCTTGGAATTGACGATACAACTGGTAGTCTTACATTAGATGGACAACCTGTGGGGACAACTGGTTCTACAGGAGCAACAGGTCCTCAAGGTTCTACAGGCTATACAGGCTATACAGGTTATACTGGCCCCCAAGGCGTTGCTGGTTTCTCAACGAATACTGGTGCTACAGGTTCCACAGGTTATACAGGTTATACTGGCCCCCAAGGTGTTGCTGGATTTTCAACGAATACTGGTGCTACTGGTTCTACTGGTTACACTGGCCCCCAAGGATTACAGGGTTCAACTGGATTTACGGGTCCTCAAGGTTCAACTGGTTCTACTGGTCATACAGGTTCTCAGGGGTCTACTGGTTCTACTGGTAATACAGGTCCTCAGGGTTTTACTGGTTCTACTGGTCATACTGGTCCTCAGGGTTCTACTGGTTCTACTGGTAATACAGGCGCTACAGGTCGTACTGGAGCAACAGGCGCGACTGGATCAACAGGCGCAACCGGTCCACAGGGTTTAGCAGGATTTTCAACGAATACTGGTGCAACTGGTTCTACAGGTTCTACTGGTGCAACTGGTCCTCAAGGTGTAGCGGGATTTTCAACGAATACTGGTGCTACTGGAGCAACTGGTTATACTGGTCCACAAGGTTTACAAGGTGTTACAGGTTATACTGGTTACACTGGATATACTGGATATACTGGATACACTGGTCCTCAGGGTCTACAAGGCGTTACTGGTTACACTGGTTATACTGGTAAAACAGGTTATACTGGTTACACTGGACCTCAAGGTGTTACAGGTTATACTGGTCCACAAGGTTTACAAGGTGTTACGGGTTATACTGGTTACACAGGTAACACTGGCCCTCAAGGTTCTACAGGTTATACCGGTCCTCAAGGTTTACAAGGCATTACTGGTTACACTGGTTACACTGGTTACACAGGTTATACTGGTCCTCAAGGTGCAGCTGGAACTTCAAGTAATACTGGTGCAACAGGTTCAACTGGTTATACTGGTTATACTGGTCCTCAAGGACCTGATGGATTTGCATCTAATACTGGTGCAACAGGACCAACTGGTTATACTGGTTACACAGGCCCACAAGGTTTACAAGGAATTACAGGTTATACTGGTTACACTGGTTATACTGGTTATACTGGTTATACTGGTCCTCAAGGGTTACAAGGGATAACCGGTTATACAGGTTATACAGGTTATACTGGTTATACTGGTTACACAGGTTATACAGGTTACACAGGTTATACAGGTTATACTGGTTATACTGGTTATACAGGTTATACAGGTTATACAGGTTATACAGGTTATACAGGTTATACAGGTTATACTGGTTATACTGGTTATACTGGTCCTCAAGGTGTTGCAGGGTTTTCAACCAATACTGGTGCTACAGGTTATACAGGTTATACTGGTTATACAGGTCCTCAAGGCGTTGCAGGATTTTCAACGAATACTGGTGCTACAGGTCCAACTGGTTTAACTGGCCCCCAAGGTTTACAAGGATTAACTGGTTATACTGGTTATACTGGTTATACCGGTGCTACTGGTCGAACTGGTCCTCAAGGTGTTGCTGGATTCTCAACTAATACTGGTGCTACTGGTCGTACTGGCCCTCAAGGTCCACAAGGAAATGAAGGTCCAACTGGTTTACAGGGTATTCAAGGTATTCAAGGTGTTCAAGGTGTTCAAGGTGTGCAGGGTGTTGATGGTTTACAAGGAACAACTGGTTACACAGGTCCAACTGGTCCTGGTGCCAATCAGGAATTAAACACATACAGTGATGTTTCATTCAATAGTATAAACGTTACTAATGCAGTAAATATTGGAGGAAATGTTACTATTTCAAAAGACCTAACTATATTGGGTCGGTTAAGTGTAGCTGAATATACACAATCAAATATTATTTATACAAATGTTACGAACTATTCGCTTATAGTTAGTGAAGACATGTCATTGAACGGCAGATTAAATGTAATGTTTGATACTAAACTTGGGTCGCGTTTATTTACAAATAGTGATGCTTCGTTTAATGGAAAAATGTTTGTTCTAGGAAATTCCATTTACCAAGGCGATGTCTCTATGAATTCTCGTTTGTTTATTAACGGAGATGTCTCAATGAACTCCAGGTTGTTTGTCAGTAGTGATGTCTCTATGAATCAAAGATTATTTGTATCAGGAGATGCTTCAATGAATGCTAATTTTTACACAGCTGGCAGAACTATATTACAAGGTGATGTTTCTATGAATTCCCGTTTGTTTATTAACGGAGATGTGTCAATGAACTCCAGGTTGTTTGTTAATAACGACGTTTCATTAAATGCTCGTTTATTTGTTTCTAACGATGTATCATTAAATGCTAATGTATATGCTGTTGGAAGAACCATATTACAAGGCGATGTCTCTATGAATTCTCGTTTGTTTATCAATGGCGACGTTTCTATGAATTCTCGTTTATTTGTTAGCAGCGATGTATCTATGAATCAAAGATTATTTGTATCAGGAGATGTTTCAACGAATGCTAATTTATACACAGCTGGCAGAACTATATTACAAGGCGATGTTTCTATGAATTCTCGTTTGTTTATCAATGGTGATGTTTCTATGAATTCCCGTTTGTTTGTTAATAGCGATGTATCATTAAATGCCAGATTGTTTGTTTCTAACGATGTATCATTAAATGCTAATGTATATGCTGTTGGAAGAACTATATTACAAGGAGATGTTTCTATGAATTCCCGTTTGTTTATAAACGGTGATGTTTCTATGAACTCCAGATTGTTTGTTTCAAGCGATGTGTCTATGAATCAAAGATTATTTGTATCCGGAGATGTTTCAATGAATGCTAATTTATATACTCTTGGTAAAACAGTCAATCAAGGTGATGTTTCTATGAACAGTCGTTTGTTTATAAACGGTGATGTTTCTATGAACAGTCGTTTGTTTGTAAATAGCGATGTATCGTTGAATGCTCGTTTATTTGTTTCTAACGATGTTTCTTTGAATTCCAATTTATATACTCTTGGTAAAACAGTCAATCAAGGTGATGTTTCTATGAACAGTCGTTTGTTTATAAACGGTGATGTTTCTATGAACAGTCGTTTGTTTGTAAGTAGCGATGTGTCTATGAATCAAAGATTATTTGTATCCGGAGATGTTTCAATGAATGCTAATGTATATGCTGTTGGAAGAACTATATTACAAGGAGATGTCTCTATGAATTCTCGTTTGTTTATCAATGGTGATGTATCAATGAACTCCAGATTGTTTGTTAGTAGCGATGTTTCATTAAATGCTCGTTTATTTGTATCAAAAGATGTTTCATTGAACGCTAACTTTTACACAGCTGGAAGAACTATATTACAAGGCGATGTCTCAGTGAATTCTCGTTTGTTTATAAACGGCGATGTTTCTATGAATTCACGATTGTTTGTTAGTAGCGACGTTTCATTAAATGCTCGTTTATTTGTATCAAAAGATGTTTCATTGAATGCTAATTTATATGTATTTGGTCGCACCATTTTACAAGGCGATGTTTCCACGAATTCCAGATTGTTCATTAATGGCGATGTATCTATGAATTCTCGTTTGTTTGTATCTAGTGATGCATTATTAAATGCTCGTTTATTTGTATCAAAAGACATCTCTTTGAACGCTAATTTGTATGCGTTGGGTCTCACCATTTTACAAGGCGATGTTTCCATGAACTCCCGTTTGTTCATTAATGGTGATGTCTCTATGAATTCAAGATTGTTTGTTTCAAGCGATGTATCCATGAATGCTAGATTGTTTGTATCTGAGGATGTATCATTGAATGCTAATTTATATGCGATTGGACGTACCATTTTACAAGGCGATGTTTCAATGAACTCCCGTTTGTTTATTAATGGCGATGTTTCAATGAACTCCAGGTTGTTTGTCAGTAGCGATGTATCTTTGAATTCTAGATTGTTTGTATCTGAGGATGTATCTTTGAATGCTAATTTATATGCACTTGGTCGCACAATACAAGAGGGAGATGTTTCCATGAACTCCCGTTTGTTCATTAATGGTGATGTCTCTATGAATTCAAGATTATTTGTTACAAGTGATGTATCTTTGAATGCTAGATTGTTTGTTTCTGAGGATGTATCATTAAATGCTAATCTATATGCAGTTGGACGAACAATATTACAAGGCGATGTTTCTATGAACAGTCGTTTGTTTGTTAATGGAGACGTATCTTTAAATAGCCGTTTGTTTGTTGCAAGTGATGTAATTATTTCTGGGAGATTAAATGTTCAAGAATACACGCAAACGAATATAATTTACACAAACGTAACATCAACTAATTATAATTTGGTAGTAGTAGAAGACATATCTCTTAATGGAAGTATCTATATTCTTGGAGAAACAATTCAACAAGGCGACGTTTCCATGAACTCCAGATTGTTTATTAATGGTGATGTTTCTATGAATTCCCGTTTGTTTGTGTCTAGTGATGTATCAATGAATGCCCGTTTGTTTGTATCTGAAGATGTTTCTTTGAATGCTAATTTATATGCGCTTGGACGAACCATACAAGAGGGTGATGTCTCAATGAACTCCCGTTTGTTTATCAATGGTGATGTATCATTGAATTCCCGTTTGTTTGTTACAAGTGATGTATCAATGAATGCCCGTTTGTTTGTATCTGAAGATGTTTCTTTGAATGCTAATTTATATGCGCTTGGTCGAACCATACAAGAGGGTGATGTCTCAATGAACTCCCGATTGTTTATCAATGGTGATGTATCATTGAATTCCCGTTTGTTTGTTACAAGTGATGTATCAATGAATGCCCGTTTGTTTGTATCTGAAGATGTTTCTTTGAATGCTAATTTATATGCACTTGGACGAACCATACAAGAGGGTGATGTCTCAATGAACTCCAGATTGTTTATTAATGGTGATGTTTCTATGAATTCCCGTTTGTTTGTGTCTAGTGATGTATCAATGAATGCCAGATTGTTTGTATCTGAAGATGTTTCTTTGAATGCTAATTTATATGCACTTGGACGTACCATTTTACAAGGTGACGTCTCAATGAATTCCAGATTGTTTATTAATGGTGATGTTTCCATGAATTCCCGTTTGTTTGTGTCTAGTGATGTATCAATGAATGCCAGATTGTTTGTATCTGAAGATGTTTCTTTGAATGCTAATTTATATGCACTTGGACGTACCATTTTACAAGGTGACGTCTCAA
>Ga0209088_10001763_pt1 | contig 13717 bp, 12 predicted proteins | sample S_140625_EF_Meta_FD_187324 | JGI IMG/M metagenome (GOLD analysis project Ga0209088, IMG submission 187324) | Freshwater microbial communities from Lake Simoncouche, Canada to study carbon cycling - S_140625_EF_MetaG (SPAdes) (version 2) | ecosystem: Environmental > Aquatic > Freshwater > Lake ... | reverse complement strand
ACCATGATGTCCGATCCTAGTGATGCCTCTTCATGAGGCGTGGCCTACGACGGGACACGTCTTCAAAGGGACATGACCTCTTCCGACCCGTTCAGCATCCTCGGTCTTCCGCGTCAGTTCAATCTGACGCCAGCCGAGGTCGCCACGGCGCACCTGCGAGTCGTCGCCCGACTCCATCCCGATCGTGCATTCGACCCCGTCGAACGCGAGAGGTTGGTTCGCGAGGCAGCGGCAGCTGGTGCGGCAAAGCAACGGCTTTCACATGACACTTCCCGCGCCGAGGAGCTCCTGGAGCTCCTCGGCGCGCGGTCATTCACGGCACGCCCGCTTTCGCCCGCGTTTCTCATGGAGACGCTGGAGATCCGGGAGGCCATTGAGGATGCCTGCGGCGGCAGCCCGGAGGCGCGCGCGGCGCTCGAGTGCAGCGTGACGGATCTGCGCCGTGCCGAGATCGGGGTGTTGGGGTCGGCGTTTGCGCGGGTGCTGGGCGATGACGAGCGGGGCGATCCGGCGCTTCGTGTGGATCTGGAAGCTGCGGCTGACTCCCTCGTCCGGCTGCGCTACCTCGACCGGATGGTTGCTCGCCTTGCGGGCGACCCGTAACCATTGCATTCCGACGTGGCGGACGCCGTGAAGCCGGCGGCGAGTCTCGCTATACTTCGCGGTCCCTCGGGCTAGTAGCTCAGCTGGCTAGAGCACGCCCCTGATAAGGGCGAGGTCGAAGGTTCGAGTCCTTTCTGGCCCACTCCGAGTGCGCGGCGCCCCTTGCGGGCGCCGCGCTGTTTTTGGCGCGATACGAACGCGCGGCGTGCGGCTTCCCAGGTCGGTCCTGCGGCGCGCGCGGGCCTATCATCTTTCCCTTCCTTCGCCGCCGGAGTGCGGTGGGGCGCCCGCGTGTCGGGCGAAGCACGGACTACGAATCACCAGCGACCCACGGAGAAGACAGCAGTGCGACGCGCCAAGATCTCGATCATCGGAGCCGGAAACGTCGGAGCCACCTGCGCCCACTGGGCAGCCGCCAAGGAGCTCGGCGACATCGTGCTCGTGGATATCCCCGACCGCGTCGGCGTGGCGCAGGGCAAGGCCCTCGACCTGGCGCAGTGCGGCCCGATCGAGCGATTCGATGCCAACATCCTCGGCACCTCCGATTACAACGACACGGCCAATTCCGACGTGGTGGTCATCACCGCCGGCATGCCCCGCAAGCCGGGCATGAGCCGCGACGACCTGATCAACGTCAACGTCGGCATCGTGAAGGACGTCACCGCGCAGGTGGCCAAGCACTCGCCCAACGCGGTGCTCATCGTCGTCAGCAACCCGCTCGACGCGATGGTCTACACGGCGTGGAAGGTCTCGGGCTTCCCCACCAACCGCATCCTCGGCCAGGCGGGCGCGCTCGACGTGGCCCGCTTCCGCACGTTCCTTGCCATGAAGCTTGGCTGCTCGATCGAGGACATCTCCTCGCTGCTCCTCGGTGGCCACGGCGACGACATGGTGCCGCTCCCGCGCTTCACCAGCGTCGCCGGCATCCCGATCGACCAGCTCCTGTCGCAGGCCGACATCACCGAGTGCGTCGAGCGCGCCAAGGTGGGTGGCGGTGAGATCGTGAAGCTCATGGGCACCAGCGCCTACTACGCGCCGGCGTCCGGCACCATCCAGATGGTGGAGGCGATCGTCAAGGACAAGAAGCGCATCATCCCGTGCGCGGCGTACTGCGAGGACGATTACGGTGTCGCCCCCGGCCAGAAGGGCAAGGGCTACTTCGTGGGCGTCCCCGTGGTGCTCGGCGCCAAGGGCATGGAGAAGGTGGTCTCCATCAAGATGACCGCCGACGAGTCCAGGCTGATGACCGAGAGCGTGAGCCACGTCAAGGACCTGGTGGGCACCGTCCAGAAGCTGTTCCCGGAACTCGCCTGAGATCCGGCGCCCGTCGGCACTGGCCGACACCGGGCGACTGCCCGGACGCCCCTGTTGCAACCCGCCGGCCGCGCCCATCACGGGCGCGGCCGGTTCCGTTGACGGACGGTTCGGTGCATGGCCGGTTCCGTTGACCGCCGGTTCGGTTGGCAGCCATTTCCGTCAGGGGCCGCTCTGCAGGCATCCTTCCGCGCGGCAATCGAGCGAGTTGCGGTCAGTTCCTGCAGGAATACGGCCGCGGCGGTCGATGAAGGATCCATGCGCAACGGACGCGCCGCAATCCTCTTCGATCCTGGTTGGATGTTCCTGATCGCGGGCCTGGTGCTCGTCGCCTCGGCGGCGTTGGTGCCGGCCACCTATGACCTCTGGGTGATGCGCACCCAGCTCAAGCACCTCGATGCTCAGGAGCGCGAGAACGGGATCCGCATGGATGCCTATGCGCGATTCATCCAGGACCTCGATTCCGCCGAGCCGCAGCTGGTGCGGCGTCTCGCGGCCTCGCAGCTGAACCTGGTTCCCCGTGGCGAGCGCCCGATCATCGTGGCCCGCAGCGTGCGCAGCACTCCCGTGGAGTGGGTCGATGCAACGGTCCAGCCGGTGCATGCTTCGGTGGTGCCATTCCCCGACTCGCTCCTCAGCCGCCTCACGCTTGGTCGCAAGGCGCTGTGGATTGCGGGTGCAGGCGTGATGTGCATCTTCCTGGGCCTGCTTTCCGCACCGCTGCGGCTCTTCGTGCCGCAGCCGCCGACGCTGCAGGAAGCCGGCGAAGCGGCGGCGCAGCTGTTCTCGGCGCAGTCGCCGCAGCTGGCGATGGCCGGCTTCGGCGGCACCGCGGCGCACCAGCACGCCACGGCACACGCGGACACGGCGCCCAGCGCCGTCCCGACGGTGCGCCTTGGTTCGGATGCGCCGTCGGAGACCGAGAGCCACGCACACGGCGCGGATTGAGCACGCGCACTCGCGCGCTCGCACGCGGCTCGATTTCTTGCTGAAATTTGGCCTGATCCGGCGGGCGGTTTCGCATGCGTCCATACGTTGCGCGCATGCCTCGTGCCCCGCAAGAGATTCCCGATGACGTCCTTCGCCTTGCCCTCGCCTCCGAGGCGGGGCCGGTGTTCCACCACGCCGCGCTTGCCTGCATGGGCAGCTGGGAGGCGGTGACGCGCGCATCCGCGGCGGACTTCCTGGCGCTGGCGCGGATGCAGCCGGATCGGGCATCGCGCATCCACGATGAGTTGCGGCGTGTCTGTCCCGACACCGAACGTCGCGCCATGGAACGCATCGGTGCGCAGGCGGTGGTGCTCGGCGATGCGGACTATCCGCCGCTCCTGGCACCGGTGCCGCATCCGCCCATCATGCTCTGGGTGCGGGGCAGGACCGCGGCGTTCCATGAGGATGCCGTCGGCATCGTGGGCGCGCGCCAGGCCACGGCGTACGGGCGGGCGCAGGCGGCGCGGTTCGCGGCGGCCGCCGCTGCCGAGGGTGTGGCCATCGTGTCGGGAGGCGCGCGGGGCGTGGACGCCGAGGCACATCGCGCCGCGCTCCGCGTGGGTGGCACGACGATTGCGGTCCTTGGCTGCGGTCTCGGCGAACCGTACCCGCCGGAGCATGTGCGGCTCTTCGAGGAGATCGTCGAGGCGGGCAGCCTGCTGGCCAGCGAGTTCCCGGTGGGGTGGCCGCCGATGGCGTCGAACTTCCCGCGCCGCAACCGCATCATTTCCGGGCTGTCCCTGACGGTGCTGGTGGTGGAGGCAGGCGTATCGAGCGGTGCGTTGATCACCGCGCGCCATGCCATCGACGACCACCTGCGCGAACCCTGTGCGCTCCCCGGTCCCGTCGACAGCGCGCGATCCGCCGGATGCAACGCGGCCATCCGCGACGGCTGGGCGCATGCGGTGCTCGACCCGGAGGACATGCTGCGGCTGCTGGACGGGAATGCGGAGCGGATGGGGCGACCGGCGTTCGTGCGGCCGGACCTCGAGGCGCTGGGCCTGCCCGATGAGCTGCGGGCGCCGGTGGTGCGCGCGGCGGAGCTGATGGCGCGCCGACCGCGCATCGGGATCGACGACCTCGCGTCGACGCTGCAGGTGGATGCGTCGCGCGCACGGATCATCCGGACGTTTGCGGAGATGCTCCTGGCGCAGGTGGGAGCGGCACGGCGGAGCCGCGCGCGCGAGCTGCGGACCGTGGTCGACGCCCCGCGTGCGTCAGTGCGCGGCGATGCGCGCGGTGGCACCGTCACCGCCGCTTCCCCGCAGGTTCAGTGATGTGGGACGGCATCCTGCCGTCGGTGGATCAGGTCCAGCCGATGGCGTAGAAGATCGTCGAGAAGAAGAGGTCGCTCAGGATCACGAAGATCACCGTCTGCACCACGGTCTCGGTGGTGGCGCGGCCCACGCCGGCGGCGCCGCCCGTGACGCGGAGGCCGTTGTAGCAGGCGATCAGCCCGAGCAGCAGGCCGAAGACGCCGGCTTTCAGCAGGCCGGTCAGGAAGTCGGACATCTTGAGCTGGGAGATGGTGTTCGAGACGTACAGGTCGTAGGGGATGCCGAGGACCGTCGTTCCGAGGAGCATGCCGCAGAAGACCGCGGTGAGGTTGCTGATGACCGCGAGCGCCAGCAGGCTGGTGACCGTGGCCGCGAGGCGCGGAACCACCAGGTAGCGCACGGGATTGAGGCCCATGGCCTCGAGGGCCTCGACCTCCTCGCCGACCACCATCGTGCCGAGCTCTGCGGCGATCGATGCGCCGGCGAAGCCGACCATGACGATGGCGGCGACCAGCGGGCCAAGCTCGCGGAAGACGGCAACGCCGATCAGGTTGGCCACTTTGTCGGTCTGCCCGTACTGGTCAAGGGTGGGCGAGGTCTGCAGCGCCAGGATGATGCCGATGGAGCCGCTGACGAGCATCACGATGGAGATCGAACGCACGCCGACACGCACGATCTGCGAGGTGATGGCGCCGGCCCCGATGCGTACGCGGCGCACCACGAACGCGCGCCACATCCACTGCACCGTATCACGGCCCAGCCAGTACAGCGCGCCGACGAGCTCGAAGACCGATTCCCAGAAGCCGATCCACCGGTCAAGCAGCCCGAAGGGCCGGACGGGGAGTGACGGGGCGGATGATTCCTCGGGGGGTGCCATGGGGGTCGGTCATGCCGTCAGGGGGATCGGTCAGCTGCCGAGTGCTGCGTCGAGTGTTGGCACGAGCTTGAAGACGTCGGTGAGCCGCGCGATCTCGAAGATGCCGCGAACCCGCTCGTTCGCTCCTGCAAGCACCATCTCCATGTTGCCGCGCTGGGCAAGCTGGAGGGTCTGGACCAGCACCGCCAGGCCCGGGCTGCTCAGGAACGCGGTGTTCGTGAGGTCGATGACGAGCTTCGGTGCCTTCTTGGCGATCGCCGTGGCGATTCCCTGGCGGAAGGGGTCGATATTCATCGCCGAGACATCGCCGACGACGTGCACCACGGCAACGCCGGGCAGCGCGTCGACGGTGACTTGGATCGGGTGCATTTCCATTGGCGGGAGTCTACCGGGATCGGGCTGCCGCAGGGGTGCGTCAGAATCCGGCGAATCCCCGTCAACGGTCGCCGAGCAGGTTCGTGAGTTGCAGCATGCGAACGAGCGGCGGGCTGGGGTCTGCGAGACGGAACTCTCGACCGAGGCTCTTGGCTCGGGCGTTCAGCTTGACCAGCACCGAGAGGGCGGTGCTGTTCATGTAGGTGGTGTTGCTCAGGTTCACGATCACGGGCAGTCCGGGCCCGTGCAGGTGGGCTGCAACCGCCTCATCGACTTGGACGCTGCCCGGGCTGGTGACGTCCCCGTGGACATGGATGACGATGGCCGCCGGGGTCGTCTCCGTGGTGATGGTGAGCGGGGTTTCCTTCATGTGGTTGGCGTCCTGGTCGCGAGCCACGCCTTCCAGCGGGCGATCCCCTGCGATCGCTCCGATGAAGGCGCATCGAAGCGGTAGCCGTTGGTCTGTCCCGTGATGCGCCGGAGCGCGCCGATGGCCGCGAGCCGGACGGCCTCGTCGTCGGACGACAGGTTCTCGATCAGGTGCGGAAGGTCGGCTTCCGAGCCGGTGCGCGCCGACTCCTTGATGGCCCCGAGCCGAGCCTCCGGGGTGGGGTCCTGGTACGACGGCTCGACCGAGGTCGAACAGCCCGCGAACAGCAGGCTGGCGCAGGCGACCGCGAGGGACATTCCGAGGTGGCTCGGCATCGGACGCGCAGTGTAGGCATCCCGGCCGCTCTGTAGGATTCCTCCCTCCCCATGAGCAACGCCACCGAGACCATCCTGATCCTCGACTTTGGCAGCCAGTTCGCGCAGCTGATCGCACGCCGAGTCCGTGAGCTGGGCGTCTTCAGCCTGCTCGTGGCCCCGAACACGCCCATCGAGACCATCCGCAAGCTGGGCGCCAAGGGAATCATCCTCTCCGGCGGACCGGCAAGCGTCTTCGAGGAAGGTGCGCCCCGGTGCGACCCGGCAGTGCTTGAGCTCGGCATCCCCGTCCTGGGCATCTGCTACGGAATGCAGCTCGGCTGCCACATGATGGGTTTCGAAGTGAGCCCGGCGGATCACCGTGAGTACGGCCGGGCGCACCTCGACATCCGCGAGCACGACGGCCTGATGCATGGCGTGCCGGCGCGCACCACGGTGTGGATGAGCCACGGCGACCAGGTGAAGGATGCGCACGGTGACCTGATGGTGCTTGCGTCCACCGACACCTGCCCGGTGGCGGCGGTGGCGCACCGGTCGAAGCCGTTCTACGGCGTCCAGTTCCATCCCGAGGTGACGCATACGCCCCACGGGATCGACATCCTGCGCAATTTCCTCTACGGCCCGTGCGGATGCGCGGGCAACTGGCGCATGGCTGACTTCCTGGAGCGCGAGTCGACGCGCATTCGCACCGAGGTCGGCAGCGACCGCGTCATCTGCGGCCTCTCCGGCGGCGTGGATTCGAGCGTGGTGGCTGCGTTGCTGGCCCGCGCCATCGGCGATCGGCTGACCTGCATCTTCGTCGACAACGGGCTGCTTCGTCACGGCGAGCGCGACCTGGTGGAGAGCACCTTCCGCGGCGCGTTCGACGTGGACCTGCGCGTGGTCGATGCCTCGGCGGACTTCCTGTCCGACCTGAAGGGCATCACGGATCCGCAGGAAAAGCGCCGTCGCATCGGGCACCGGTTCATCAACGTCTTCCAGGAAGCGGCGAAGGACGTGGGCGCCAACGCGCGCTGGCTGGCGCAGGGCACGCTCTATCCCGACGTCATCGAGAGCGGTGCGAGCCTGGCGGGCACGGCGGCGAACATCAAGCTCCACCACAACGTGGGCGGGCTTCCCGAGGAGCTCGGCTTCAAGCTGGTGGAACCCCTCCGTGACCTCTTCAAGGACGAGGTGCGCCGCCTGGGCGAGGTGCTCGGGCTGCCGTCGCAGATCGTGTGGCGGCATCCGTTCCCGGGCCCCGGCCTTGCCGTGCGCGTGATCGGTGAAGTGACCCCGGAGCGGCTGGCCATCCTGCGCGACTGCGACGAGATCCTGCTCGAGGAGATCGTGTCCTCCGACCTGTACCGCGCCACCAGCCAGGTGTTCGCGGTGCTCCTGCCGGTGAAGACCGTGGGAGTGATGGGCGACGGCCGTACCTACGACTCGGTGGTGGCACTTCGCGCGGTGACCACGGAAGACTTCATGACCGCCGACTGGGCGCGACTCCCGTACGACGTGCTGGCCCGGATCTCCAACCGGATCATCAACGAGGTGAAGGGCGTCAACCGCGTCGTCTACGACATCTCCAGCAAGCCGCCTGCCACCATTGAGTGGGAGTGAAGCGGCGAGTGGGAGTGAAGCGGCGAGTCGGAGTGAACCGGCAAGTGGAAGTGAACCGGCGAGCGGGAGTGAGCTGGCGCGTCAGGCGCGGCTGCCGCCCGCGGTGCGGCTGAGCGCCACCTCGAGGACGTCGCACACCGTCTCCACCTCTTCATCCGTCATCCGGTTGAAGAAGGGGAGGGCAATGGTCCTGGCTGCGGCGCTCTCCGCCACCGGGCACTGGCCGGGTTCCGTACCCATGACTGCACGGACCTGGGGCAGCAGGCAGGTGGCGGGGTAGTAGTTGGCTGCACCCACGTCCTGGCGATGCAGCACGCCGATGATGGCATCGCGGTCGTCCGAGGTGAAGCGGGTGGAGAGCCGGATCACGAAGTTCGCCCAGCTGACGCTGGCGCCATCGGGCACCGTGGGGAGGACGATGTCGGGGTTCGCGGCCAGGCGGCGCACGTAGCAGCTGGCGAGCGCCTGCCGGCGCATGACGGTGTCGTCGAGCCGGCGTACCTGTCCGCAGCCGAGCGCGGCCTCGGCCTCGGTCATGCGGGCGTCGTAGCCGCCGAGGGGCATGTGTTCCAGGATGCCGCCGGCATCGCGCGGCTGGCCGGCGAAGCTCATGCGGTCCATGCGTCCCTGGTGCCGCAGTGCGCGGCACGCGGCGGCAAGGGTGTCGTCGTGGGTGACGAGCATGCCGCCTTCGCCGGTGGTGACCTGGCGGTTCGACCAGAAGCCGAGGCACGCGATGCGGCCCCAGCGGCCGGCGTTGTCCTGGCCGTAGGTGGTTCCGAGCGCCTCCCCGGCGTTCTCGATCATGGGGATCTCCATGCGCGAGCACAGGGCGATGAGCTCCGGCATCATGGCCGGGTTGCCGAACGTGAGCGAGGCGAGCATCGCCTTGGTCTTCTTGCCGATGAGGCGGGCCGCCGCCGCGGGATCCATGTTGAGGCTCATGGGATCCACGTCGACGAACACCGGTCGTGCGCCCACGTTGAGCACGCTGTGTGGCATGCCGCTGTAGCCGAAGGCGGGGACAAGCACTTCGTCGCCCGGGCCGATGCCGAGGGCGCGGAGCGCGATCTCGATTGCGATGGCGCCGGAGGCGACGCCGATGCCGAACGGGCGGCGCGTGCGCTCCGCGACCAGCTGCTCGAACTCGAGCAGGCGCGAACCCATGCTGAGGGTGCCGCGGCGCAGGGTCTCTGCCACCAGGTCGATGTCCTCGTCGAGGATCTCGGGCTTGTTGAGGGGGATCACGGGATTGCTGGCGCGGTCAGGCATGGTTCACCTCGTTCCTGCATCGGCCGAACGGGCCGTGGAACTGGCGATGCGGTTGGCCACTTCCTCATCCTTCTTGGCGGCGCGGATGCAGTACCAGGCGGCTTGCAGGCCCCGCTCGGGGTCCATGTCGCCGCCGCCGGCCGCTGCGCGCCCGAGGACCCGGAGATCGTCCTCGTTCAGGGTGGCGCCGTTGCGTGCCAGGATCAGGGCGGCGATGCCCTCGGCGGCGCGGGGCAGGTGGCCGCGGTTGGCCCGGGCAATGTCCACGGCGGCTGGGACGCGGCTGTCGGCGATGCCGACCATGGCGGCAAGCTGCAGGTCCGGCTGGTCCTTGAAGCCGTCGAGCATGGCCTTCACGGTGGCCGGCTCGCTCTTCATCAGTTCGCGCGCCACGCCGGTCACCAGCGAGGCGGGAGGACGCTTCGAGGCATCGGCCTCGTCGAGCTTCGCGAGGATGTGCTTCCAGACCGGGGCAGCGCGGTCGACGGGCAGCTCCGAGGCGCGCACCAGCGCCCACTCGGCGCAGGTGGGATTGCCGAGTTCGAGGAGGCCGATCAGGGCCGGGGCCGCGTCCTTCCCGGACGCCAGCGCGCTGCCTGCGTCGGCGATGCCGTCGAGGATGGGGGTGCCGTTGCGGATCGCGTCGAACGCGGTCGGCGGCACGCCGCGGTCGTAGGAGGCCAGGAGCTGCATGCCGGCGCGCATGAGCGCAAGCTGCGAGCGGTTGGCGGTCACGCGCTCCTGCCACGCGGCGACGCCCTTGGGGGTATCGAGACGCAGGCACATGCCGACGGAACTGACACGGACCTCCTCGCGGCATTCGGGGGCGCTGGCCAGCTCGGTGAGCGGCGTTGTCGCCGAGCGGAGCTCGAACATGGTGACCGCTTCGATGAGCGCGCGCAGCACCATGTCGCGCTCTGCCTGGGACATGGCCGTGAGCCGGGCGCGGAATGCGTCCCAGGGGGCCGCATTGGCGGGGTCCTTCCCGTTGCCATCGCGGAGGAGGAGCGATGCGAAGCCGGCGGCGATGGCATCCTTGGAGGTGGTGATCGGCAGGACCAGCGCGGGATCCCAGGACTCGCCGCGGCGATCGATCTCGCCCACGAGCGCCAGGATGCCGGCGTCGGTGAACCTGCCCTGCGCCAGGATCGCCGATGCCGGGGACTTGCGGAGGATGCCGCTGACGTTGGCTTCGCGGATGACCGCCGCTCGCTCGTCCTCGGACTGGAGGCCGGTCATCAGTTCGGGGTCGATCCCCTTGTCGCTGTTCAGCGCCGAGCCGAGCACTCCGTAGACGCGCACGCGCGGATCACCGCTCTTGGTCATGGCGCGGAAGAGCACCGACATGGAGGGGTCGCCGGCGCCCGCGAACGTGGCGACGCGGCCGCCGAAGTTGTTGCCGGGGACCGTGAGCGCCTCGACGAGCGTGCTCTCGGAGGCCTTGGCAAGGTCCACCTTCTCGTAGAACTGCGCGAAGGCCGGGGTGGCGATGCAGGCGACCGCCGCGAACGCTGCGATGGCGTGTCGGCGGATGTCGACGGAAAGCCTCAGTGGGAGCATGACCCGAAGTCTATCGGGTGGCTCGGCTTCGCCGTTCCACGCCGCGACGCACGGTTTCCACCAGTTCGCGCACGCTGCGGCTGTCGGCGGCGCGATCGTCCGGCGGCAGCTCGTCGCCCCGGTCGAGCATGTCCCGCACGCGCCGTGCGGCGGCGTGCGCGCTCGAGTGCGCGGTCCGGCCGAGGTGGCGCGCGATCTCCGGGAAGCTCAGCGTGGTCATCTCGCGTGCCAGGTGCACCACCACGCCGCGGGCGAGCACCACGCGCTTGTGGCGGCCGGTGGCGGCGAGGTCGTCGCGGCTGACACCGAGCTCGTCGCACGTGGCATCGACGATGGAAGCAATGCGGGGCGGTACGCCGCGGACGCCTGCTTCACCGATCCCGAGCGCGCGTTCCACGATGCTCAGGGTGGCGATGCCGCCCATGTCCTCGAGGAGCAGGGCAGCGGCGATCCGGGCCAGGGCACCTTCGATCTCTCGCACGCTCCCGATGGAGCGGTCGCAGACGGCGCGCGCGGCGGCGGGTTCGAGCGCGATGCCGCGCTCCGCGGCCAGCCGCGTCACGAGCGATTCGCGCGTTCCGCGGTCGGGGGCTTCCACCTGGACCACCATCCCGGCAAGCATGCGGCTGACGAGCGCCTCGCTGAAGGCGCGCAGCGCGCGCGGGTGGGCGTCGGTGACGATCGCGATGCGTGCGCCGGCCAGTCCGATGGCATCGATCGTGTGCAGGAACTCGGCCTGCGTGGCGCCCTTGTTCGAGAGGAAGTGCACGTCGTCGATCGCCAGCAGGTCGAGCTTGCGCACCTTCTCGCGGAACGCCTCGATGCTGCCGCCGCGAACGGCCTGGATGTAGTCGTTGGTGAACTGCTCGCCGGTGGTGTAGCGGATGCGCTCGGCCGGGAATCGCGCGCGGCGGCCGGCGCAGAGTCCCTGCAGGAGGTGCGTCTTGCCGACGCCGCAGCCGCCGTGGAGCAGGATGCTGCGGATGCCGCCGAGGTTGTCGTCCGCCAGGCGCCGCGCAGCCTCGAAGGCGATGCGGTTGGACTCGCCCACCACGAAGTCGTCCAGGCGGCGCCAGCGCGGCTGGTTGCGACGTGCCGCGGCAACCTGCGCCGGGACGGCTTCGACTTCCAGCGGCGGGGAGACGATGCCCGGGGCCTCGTGCACCAGGACGCGCACCGTCTGCAGGTCCACGTCCGCGGCCACCGCGGCAAGGTCTTCGCGGAAATGGCGGTCGATCCAGTCCGCGGCGAACCGGCTGGGTGCCGACACGAGGAGTTCCTGGCCGTCGATCGTCAGCTGCGCGGGCTCGGAGAACCACATGCGGTAGCGGGCGGCGCCGATGCGTGCCGCCAGGCGGCGTTCGATGGAGGCGGAGGTGGGAAGTTCACGCGCCGACGCTTGGGCGCTTGGTCCTGCTGCGAGTGCTCCGGGGGCGGAGCCAAACGTGTTCAGGGCCTGCGTCAAGGTCATCGTGATCCTGCGTCTGTTGGCGCCGAAGCGCCGTGAAGCTGCCGAGGCAGCGGAAGGAGACACGGCATGCGGCGGAACCAACAGACCGCCAGGCACCGTCCGGGGGACGTTGCGCGCATGCCGACTGATTTGAGGATCTTCCCTGTCCGTTCCGCAGGTTCTTTGCCGAGGCTGTTGGCCTGGGCTCGCCCTGCGGCGTTCGACGGTCCGCCCACGCGGCGGCCAACGGGCTTCTTGCCACGCCGGCGCCAGTGGGGCGCCACACGGGCGGCGCCGTCAAATGCCCCACATCCTGCGGAGCAGCGCGAAGAGTAGCGGCGTTCTATCGATGCGCAAGGGGCGAGTGTCCGCACCCGGACGGCGCGCGCGCGTAAGTGCCGATTCGTATGGCAATTCCTGCGCCGAGAATTAATTCATCCACCGAGGTGGCGTGGCCGTGGTTGCGCATTGTGGACAAGTGGCGTCACTTGACAGTGACTCGCTGGCGCCGTTAGGGCGCGTGCGGCCGGCGGTCATGCGTCGAGGTGTGCGACGAACGCCTCGCGCCGTCGCAGCGTGCGGAAACCGGTGCGCGCGTAGAGCGCGGTGGCAGGCGTGTTCCGCGCGTCGACGGCAAGCGCCATCATGCGTTCCGGCCGATCGGTCACCAGTCCGAGTCCGTGTGCAAGCAGTGCCCGTCCCAGTCCGCGCCCCCGCGCCTCGGCCGCGATTCCCAGGTAGATCACCTCCACCGAGTCCGTCGGCGGCGATGGCGCGAGGAGGAGCGCGCCCACCGGCCGCCCATGCAATCGCGCGATGGTCCAGAGGGAGGGATCGTGTTCCCCGGCGGCAAGATGGCCGTCGACGATGTCGGCCGGGGTGCGCATCTGCGCGAGCCCGGGGCAATCGAGCGTTTCGACGTAGGTGTCGACGAGCAGCTGCTCCAGCATCGCGCGGTCCGCGGGATCCCACGCGGCGAGTTCCATCCCTTCGGGGAGCGAGGCCTGGGGCAGGGGAGTGCCGTTGATGGGCCGTTCCATGTAATCGAGCGATGCGAGGTGGCGCATTCCGCCCGCCACCCATGCGGTGCTGCGGAGCGTCTCTCCCGGCGAGGACAGGGCCTGGACGAGTCGGACTTCCGGCATCGAGGCGCTCTCCGACAGGACCGTGGCGATCAGCCGCCCGAGTTCGGCGGCGTGGGCGTGGTCGCGGGGGGCGGATGCCATCACCAGGGCGGTTCGCCCCGGATGCGGGACCAGGATCGCCGCACCGATCATGGCACCGTCGGTGGAGGCGGTCCAGAGATGGGAGAGGTCCACGCCGTTCGCGGCGGCCCGTCGCTCGAAGGTGGGCGCAGACGCCACATTGGCGCCGAAGACCGACGACAGCGCCGCCGCGCGGTCTGCGGGCGTGGCCCGCGCGCAGTCGATCGGGCGGGGAGCGCCTCCGGCGCGCCCAAAGAGTCGTCGAAAAGGCACGGGGTGAGCGTAACCGCTGGACGGGCGGAGCCGTAGAATCCCGGCCATGTTCGCTGCCCAGAAGACCGTTTCCCGCATCGCCTCCTTTGCTGCCGCCTCGGCGCTGCTCGGAGGGGTGATCGCCGCCGCTCCGTTGGGTGCCGGCGCCCCGCCGGCCGATGGCGCGGGCAGTGATTCGTCCGGGAAGGACCTGATTCCGAAGGTCAAGCCGGCG
>Ga0209088_10001760_pt1 | contig 13734 bp, 15 predicted proteins | sample S_140625_EF_Meta_FD_187324 | JGI IMG/M metagenome (GOLD analysis project Ga0209088, IMG submission 187324) | Freshwater microbial communities from Lake Simoncouche, Canada to study carbon cycling - S_140625_EF_MetaG (SPAdes) (version 2) | ecosystem: Environmental > Aquatic > Freshwater > Lake ... | reverse complement strand
AGAAGGTGAACGTGCTGCTGACGTGCTCGGCGAGATGGATCCTGATGATGCCGCTGACTTATTGCGCGAAATGGGCCAAGAACGCGCCGATGCGTTAATTGAACTAATGGAACCTGAAGATGCCGAGGATGTTCTTCGCTTGATGAACTACGAAGATTATTCAGCAGGTGGAATGATGACAACCGAGCCAATCGTGATGTCTGCCGATGCCACGGTTGCCGAAGCTCTGGCCGCAGTTCGTAAAAGTGAAATCTCACCAGCGCTGGCTTCACAAATTTTCGTCTGTCGCCAACCGCTTGAGACTCCGACCGGACGTTTCATGGGCATCGTTCATTACCAACGATTACTACGCGAACCGCCAGCGACTCTGTTGGGCTCGATCGTAGATACCAACACGCAAGGGCTTAATCCAGATGCCAGCTTGAATGAGGTTTCGTCATACTTAGCCAGTTATAACTTGCTTTCATTGCCAGTTATCGATGCCAACGACCGTTTGCTCGGTGCCGTCACAGTCGATGACGTGCTCGATCACTTGTTGCCAGAAAACTGGCGTCATGATCATCGTGATCTTTCTCGAAGTTCGATCAGAGTAAATACTGAATTGGAGGGCTAACCATGGCACGTCACAATGGTTTAGACACCCCACGCAGCAAGGGGCGCACCCTTCGCCCAAATTACGATCCTGAAACTTTCGGTCGGTTATCTGAAAGTTTTGCGCGTTTCCTGGGAACTGCACGTTTCTTGGTTTACATGACGGTATTCGTAGCAACTTGGGTTATCTGGAATACCGTTGCACCAACAAATCTGCGTTGGGATGATTACCCATTTATTTTCTTAACATTGATTCTCTCGCTGCAAGCTTCTTATGCTGCTCCACTAATTTTGTTAGCACAAAATCGCCAAGCAGATCGTGATCGAATTCAAAGTAATGAAGATCGCGCACAGAACGAGCGCAATATTGCTGATACTGAATACTTAACTCGCGAATTGGCAAGTTTGCGTAGCGCGCTAGGCGATGTTGCTACTCGTGACTTTATGCGTAGTGAGTTATCTGACCTGGTTGAGGAACTTGAAAAAAAGTTAAGTGCTCAGCCCAAGCCGAACGCCGACTAAAGATTTCGGGCGCACGATAATTCGCGCAATAATTTCATCAAATACTTTTGCCGCAAAACTATCCGGGCTAGAAACAACTACTGGAATTCCAGTATCGCCACCTTCACGTAAGGCCGGACTAAATGGAATCTGACCCAAAATCCGCACATCTTTGCCAACTAATAGCGATAACCGTTTAGCAGTTTCAGCGCCACCGCCTTCACCAAAAAGTGAAATGGTTTCACTACAAGTTGGGCATGGGAAAGCCGACATGTTTTCGATTACACCGATTACTTGCTGCTTCATTTGATGAGCAATGCGACCAGCTCGCTCTGCTACTTCGGCCGCTGCAATTTGCGGTGTTGTAACAACCAATATTTCTGAGGATGGGATCAATTGACCCAATGAGATCGCTAAATCGCCAGTTCCGGGCGGTAGATCCAACAGGAGTAGATCAAGATCGCCCCAGTAGGCATCAGATAAGAGTTGCTCGAGAACTTTGTGCAATAACGGGCCACGATAAGCAACCGCATCGGAGCGTTCAGGCTTAAACATCTCCATAGATACGGTCTTTACGCCGTATGACTCAAGCGGAATAAACATTTGATCAATCGCTGTTGGCCGTTGACCAATTAAGCCCATTAAGCGTGGAATTGAGTGGCCATAAACATCAGCATCCAAAATTCCAACTTTCAAACCTTGATTGGCAGCTGCGATTGCTAAGTTGGCAGTTACTGAAGATTTACCAACTCCACCTTTACCTGATGAGACACCAATGACTCGAGTTAGTGAATCAGGTTGAGCAAACGGAATAAATTTTTCGCGGCCATTGCGCAATAATGATTTCACATTTTCACGCTGTTTATCTGACATTACTCCGAAAGTTAGATCTACCTCAGCGATGCCTGCGATTGAGCTAACTGCATTAGTTACGTCAGTGCGCAAGCGATCTTTCATTGGGCAACCTGAAATTGTTAGCAATACGTGGAGCTCAAGGCGACCATCTTTAAAATCAATCCGATCGACCATGCCTAGCTCGGTAATGGAGCGATGCAGCTCTGGGTCCTGAACTTTTGCTAAAGCTTCGGTAACTTGATCTATTACGCTCATATTAGGTCCGGATCTATTTTGCTTTCAAAGGTTGGCTTACTCTTTTGCGGTTGATCTTCTTGTGCCATGGCATCATTAATCTGTTTCTTGATAAAAGTTTTAGGATTTAAATCACTTGGTTGTAGATCTTCAAAACCTGGTCCGAGGTTTTCGCGCAGTTCGGCAGTTGCCGAGTTTGAAATATTGCGCAACTTCTTAACTAACTTTGCCGCATCGCTGGCTAGTCTTGGCAAACGCTCGGGTCCGACCAAAATCATGCCCAGAACAGCCAAGCCAAGCATTTCACCAGCGCCGAGGTCAAAGAACATCTGGCTAGCCTATCGGTTGCATTATTTGCCAGCGATCAAAATCAATTTCGCAGTACCACTTTGCTTTCCACGAAGATAAGTAATGGTCACCTCATCGCCGACGTTGTGCGTGCGAATTTCAACGATTAATTCTTCGGGGGAACCAATCTTGATGCCATCAATAGCGGTGATCAAGTCACCCGGACGCAAACCTGCTTTTGCCGCAGGCCCACCGGCCATGATTGCTGTAGCAGTTTTGGCGATTAAAGCGCCACCGCTGGTGTAATTCATATCTACTGCCACACCGATAACCGGATAAGTGGCTTTGCCATCTTTAATCAATTGGTCGGCTGTTTTTCGAGCTTGATTAATTGGAATTGCAAAACCAAGTCCGATTGAGCCTGCTTGCGAACTGCCGGCGTTTCCAAGTGAAGCAATAGCCGAATTAACGCCGATAACCGCACCCGTGGCGTCGACTAATGGTCCGCCTGAATTACCAGGATTAATTGCAGCATCTGTCTGTAACGCACTGATAAATGAGGTTGAACTATTGTTATCGCCTGCAGTAACTGGGCGATTTTTTGCGCTAATGATTCCTTGAGTTACGGTGCCAGATAAACCAAGAGGCGATCCAAATGCAATTACTGCGTCACCAACTTCAACTTTACTGCTATCGCCAAATTGCAGCGCCTTTAATCCAGTTGCTTTTATCTTCAGAACCGCTAAATCATAGGATTGATCGCGACCTAGAATTTTTGCCACATATTCGCGGCCATCATTTAAAATTACTTTAATGGTCATTGCATCAGCTACAACGTGATTATTTGTTAACAGATATCCATTCGGGTCAATTACGAATCCAGAACCAGAACCGCCGCCATCTGTTGACATGGTCTCAATCGATACAACAGAAGGCAACACCCGTGCTGCAATACCCGCAACTGAATCTGGTGATCGCTCAATAGTTGAAGTGGATGAAACTAAATTAACGCCACTTGAAATCAAACCTTTAGTCGCATCTCCGCCAAGAATTCCACCTAGTAATCCGGCTACCAAGGCGAGTACGACGATTGATGCTGTTGGCAAAGTGCGTTTTTTGCTCGCGCTCTGCTCGAGATCGTTAAGGAAGGCTAATTGATTTGGTTTGCGGCGAAAGATGCGCGATGGTTTACGAACTGACATGAGGCTATCTTGCTATAACTTTGTGGCGATCAACAAACCATCTCCGACTGGCAATAGGGAACTCTGCCAATGGTCACGGTTGGTTTTGATTCTTTTCCCAGCCTCGCGAAGCGCAATTGTCTTTGGGTCTCGCTGTGCCGGGTCTGGCACTTTGCCGCCGCCGAAGAAAGAGTCAATGACTAAGACTCCCCCGCTACGCAGAATTCGATGTGCTTCATCGATTGTGTAAGTTAAATCAATTGGGTCATGGCGCAAGATCACTAAGTCATACGCACGATCAGTTAACTTACTTAAAACATCCATTACTGGATTAGTAATCAGGCGAAAGCGAGCTGCTTCGATCTCATCTTCATAGAAAGCCATTTTGGCAATACGGGTATGCTCTATCTCGTCATCAATAGAAGTTAGTGTGCCGCTATCGATCATGCCACGCAGTAAATAGAGGCTACCAACGCCAGATCCGGTACCTACCTCAACGACTGATTGCGCCGAAAGAAGGTGTGCTAATTGCTGCAGGAATACACCAGTTCCCACAGTAATGTCATTGGCTCCGACTTCAACACCTCGTGCTCGAGCATGCTCTAGAACTAAATCTTCAGGGATAAAGTTTTCGGAATAGTTAAACAGTACTGAATTCATAGCGAAGAAATCCAGGTTGTTAGCAAGCGAACTCCGAAACCAGTACCACCTTTAGGATTTTCGCCTGCGTCAACTTCGCTGCGACCGGTGCCAGCAATGTCAAAATGCACCCATTTGCGTTTACCAACAAATTTTTCTAGAAATAGCGCGGCAGTAACAGACCCAGCGCCGTAGCCACTTTTTCCGCCAATATTCTTTTGATCAGCAATCTCACTTTCCAGGCAATCAGCGTACTCATCTACCAATGGCATACGCCAAACTTGATCACCTGATTTGTCTCCCAGTTCATAAAATGTTCCAGCCAACTTGTCATCGCGCGAATACATCGCTGCATATTGTTTGCCCAGACTTAAAGTTGCTGCTCCGGTTAGAGTTGCAATATCAATTAAATAATCCGGCTTTAACTTTAAGTCAGCATATGCCAGGCCGTCCGCCAAAACTAACCGACCTTCGGCATCAGTATCTAGCACTTCAGTTGTAGTTCCTCCGAAATGCGTAATGACATCACTTGGGCGTTGGGCAGTACCAGATACTGCATTTTCAGCACACATTAACAACGCAGTTACCCGAACCCGTGGGGCTAATTCTGGAAGTGCGCTCACAACACATAGAACTGCAGCAGCTCCAGCCATATCTGTTTTCATTGCCATCATGATGTCGTAAGGTCGCTTCAAAGAGTACCCGCCGGTATCAAAAGTAATTCCTTTGCCAACTAATACGACATGTGGCCAATTGCTCGAGCCCTTTGGCGCATATGTGATTTCAATAAATCTGGGTGGTGATTTGCGCGAAGAATTACCGACTGCACTTAAGCCACCAAATTGCGCTAACTCTTTCCCAGCTAAAACTTTGATCGAAATATTGCGTTCTTTCGCAACTAACTTTGCATTTGCTGCCATCCACGCTGGTGTCTTTACATTTGCTGGTGTGTGCACTAGATCGCGAGCACGCCAAACTGCAGCGCTAACTGCCAGAGCCCGCTTTAGCACCAAGGTTGAAGTAGAAAGATAAATCGTTGGCTTTAGTGGCTTAGGTCCGCTTTTTAAATTCCAGAGATAGGCACCCATAGTCGCCGAGATAGCATGCGCTGTTACATGTGAATCCGTTGTTGCGCAAAAAGTTGCGATGCTTTGTGCCTTACCTTTTACTTTCCGACCAATTGTGGCGCCTGCGGCACGCAATGCAGCTATTGATTGATCACCTAAACCGACAAGTAACAGCCGGTCAGATTTAGCATCTGGTGCACTTATCGGAAGTTCGAAAGATTCGCCTGCTTTTCCAGAAGGTGTAAAAAATTTAAGCTCATCAATCAGGTCAATTCCAAATGTTTCAGCGATGCTCTTTAGTAAAAGTGTTGAACCAACTAACTTGAACTCTTTTTCAGCGCTAGCATCTGCATTTTCGACCGCGACAAAACCGAGGGCAATAATTTCACTTGAGAGAGCGGACTTGAGATCAGCGGGAATCGCTTTTAGCGCTGGAAAATGTGCGGGAAGAGACATAAGCGTGAGGCTATCTGATTACTACTTCTTAATCAGCCCAACTGCTGCGTGTAACGCGGCACTTAAATTCGTGGCTTCCTCTGGATTCATTTCAACGACTAAACGTCCGCCGCCTTCTAGTGGAATCCGCATAACCAGGGAGCGAGCTTCCTTGGTTACTTCCATTGGGCCATCACCAGTACGAGGTTTCATGGCAGCCATTGGAACTCCTTTTAAGATCTTACGCGGGTGTGAGGGAGAAGTATCTCGCATTTAGGGGGTGAAACAGAAATCAAGAGCGCCGATTAGAGGCCCAGCAAAGCGCTCAATCTGGACTTTCCGCTCGAAATCAGCGAGTGAACTGCCCGTTCCGGCACCCCAATTAAGTTGGCAATTTCGGGGGCAGTTAGGCCACGCAAGAGATGCATGGTCAAGATAATGCGTTCTTCTTCGGGTAACTCAGAGAGCACTTCGGCCAAGGTTTTGGCAGGTTTTGAGGCGCTCATAGGAGTACAGGCTACTAGCGATTGGTAAGAGATCTCCGAAAGCGTAAGAGTGAGATTCGCACGCCTAAATAGGTGGGCAGATAGATCAATAGAAACACCACTTTGGGGGCTTTGATCGTTTCTGACCATTGGAAGTTAGTTGCAATTTCTCGCTCATCGGAAAGATCTGATAGCTCGAACTTACCAGTGCCTTTTATTATCTTGCCCACATGATCGACTTCGCACAATCGCGGTGGCAGCCAATTAGTAACCACCATTTTATCTAGTAAACCAAATTTAAAACCGGACTTAACTAGGGGTCCAGTAAGTGCGCTAATTGAAGTACCAACACCGCTGCGAATATCGGAAGTTACCCAAACTCGAGTCTGCAACATCCAATCGCCTTGACTCTCCCAATCAGCTATTGCTGCCCACACTTTATCGATAGGAGCGCTAATTTTCATTCGAATATTTATTTGATTCGCTGACAATTTATTTAACCCGATTATTTAGTGCCGCTAGTTAGAGTTGCGATTACTTGTTCAACGCTAGTGCACCAAGTAACTAATTCGCGTTGACCTGGTTTTACAAAACCCTCAGCTTCGAGATGATCAAGCAGGGTTACTAATGGTGCAAAAGCGCCGTGTGGATCAAGAATCAAAACCGGCTTATCATGAAACTTAAGAAAGCGACCGACCCAGATTTCAAAAAATTCTTCCAGGGTGCCAGGGCCACCAGGTAAGGTAATAAAAGCATCTGCTAAATCTTCGATCTTTGCTTTACGTTCGCGCATTGATTCGACCACATGTAGTTCATCGCTGTCGTGGTCAGCAAATTCAATATCAACTAATGACTGTGGAATTACACCGATTGTATGTCCACCAACTTCGCGGACAGCTCGACCGATTGCGCCCATCGTGGAAATATGGCCACCGCCTGAAACTAAACCCCAGCCTTGATTGCCGATCGCATTTCCAAGTTCGGTTGCAACCGCTTGGTACTTCGCATCAATGGTGGGTGATGATGAACAAAAGACGGCAATACGCATGTCGGTAAGGATAGGGGCTAGGCTTGCCTTATGTCGCAACGAGCAGCTGGATATGGAATCGCCACCTTAATCAATGGTGGTGAAAAAGATGGAACCGTTCTTGATACTTGGTTCCCAGCACCTGTTTTAGGTAATTTGCCTGCGACTGCGCCCATCGAGTTAGCCTCTCTTGCAACAAAAGATAATGCACGCGGTGTTCGCAGTGAAGTAGTTAGCGTTGAAATTGATTTAGTTATGCCTCCAGCGTCAGTCAGCGATGCCTATTTACGTTTACATTTACTTTCTCATCGTTTAGTTAAGCCACATGGGCAATCACTTGATGGTATTTTCGGAATTCTAAACAATGTTGTTTGGACTTCAGTTGGACCTTGTTCAGTTGATAATTTCGAAGTCACTCGCGCCAACATTCGCGCAGCAACTGGACAACATGTGGCTGTTTATGGTGTAGATAAGTTTCCGCGCATGGTTGATTATGTAGTTCCAAGTGGAGTGCGAATCGCAGATGCTGATCGAGTAAGGCTCGGCGCTCACTTAGCTAGCGGCACAACAGTCATGCATGAAGGCTTTGTAAATTTCAATGCCGGAACTCTTGGAACTTCGATGGTTGAAGGGCGAATCTCTGCAGGTGTAGTAGTTGGCAATGGCAGCGATATCGGTGGTAGTGCCTCAATAATGGGAACCTTGAGTGGTGGCGGCAAGGAAGTTATTTCAATTGGTGAGAACTGCTTACTAGGTGCAAACTCTGGATGTGGTATTTCACTCGGCAATAACTGTGTAATTGAATCTGGAACTTACGTAACCGCTGCTGCCAAAGTTTTGTTGCCTGATGGTGAAGTAGTTAAAGCAGCCACTCTTTCTGGTGCTAGTAATTTGCTTTTCCGCCGCAACTCACAAAGCGGTGCGCTTGAAGCAGTTATGCGTACTGGCACCTGGGGCGGACTTAACTCAGTTTTGCACGCTAACTAGCTCTTCAGCCGTTAGCACAAACCAAGCTGATGGCAGCTTAGATCGACTGCGAAATGTCTCACCGCTTAGTTTAACTTTCTTACCAACGCTTGATTTACCCTCAATAAACTTGACCGTGCCGGTTTCATTTAGCGACAAAATTTTGACTGAAGCCACATCTGAAAGCCCAAAAGTACTTGCCAGCACTGATTGCGCGACATCTCGTTGCCACTTGAAGAAATTAGGGTTTAGCTTTGGATCAAGTGACCAAGGGTCAGGAACTGAGAAGGTATAGCCAACATCGGCTCCCCACGCATTTTTGGAAGTTTCAGTTACGCCACCTGTTGACGAGCCGAAATAGGTGCGAATCGGTAATGAATTTCGAGTAACGGTTAATCCGGTAGTTTCCGAAGTTGAAGTCCTTGTTACTGCGGCTTTCCAAAGCAGTCCCCATTTAGGTTCGGTCTCCTTGGAGTAACCAGCAAAATTCTGATCACTAATTGATGAATAGAGTTCACAATCACAACTCTTAAGAACTTTTCCAACTTTGCTCATCGCATAACTTCTGGATGCAATGGCTTGCGCCTCTAGAGCTGCGGCTGGCCAAGAGGATGGAACTTCGCCGATTCCCCAAAGATATTCATCATGCAATCTAACTTGGTTCACAATCGCTAACCGGTTGCCAAGTTTGGCATCTGTGATAACTTTAACTTGAATTTGTCCGTACCGATATTTAGTTGTTTTCTTGGTGTGTGTCAAAGCTAAGACTGAATCGGGCCCAGCTAAATATCTAGTACCACTCCAGCGAATAGTTAATTGATCAACTGGCGTTAGTATCTTCGTAATTCCAACTTGAGTTGTAGTGATCGCAACTTGCTTATCTGAAATTGATAACTTAACGGAATCTTTAGCTGCTAAACTAGAGAGAAATTGTGGCTCCGTGCCATCTCCAGAAATTAGTTGAAGTGACATTCCAGGTGAATCACTTTTTAGTGATGCAGAAGTTAATAGGTTGCCAATGTTTACGCGCAGAATTTGATCATCGGTTAGTGGCGTGACATCGCTACCTGGATAGTAATAATTCATAATTGCCGTTGCGGTATCGCCAGCAAGAGCTAAACCGCGAGCACCAATTTGACTCATTCCAACACCATGACCGTAACCTTTGCCAGAAAATGAGATGACGGCAGGTATTTCAGCCGATGCTGAAGGTGAATTAGCCATCACTAGGGTTGAAATCAGAATAGGTAGAAGAGCGCCAAAATAGTGACGTTTCATGGCTAATCCTGAGGTACTAGTGATTTTGGCGAGGTTATGAAGCCGGCACCCCAAGCCATCTGCATTGTGAAAAGGACCGCAGGCATGATCATCTTTTCTAGCAAGCCTTTGCCTAGGGCTAATCCAGCTATCAACGTAAATCCAACATAAACAATGGCTGGAATAAAGAGTGATTTCGAGAGAGTTGCTCCAGCAATCAAGGAAAGTACGGTTCCAGCCAGAGCCAATGGTGGCGCAAGATATCGGTAGTTAATCGTGCCCGAATGCTTTCGGGATACCACGCGACGCCAACGGCCATATTCAAAATATTGCTTTGCTAGCGCAGCCAGATTTGGTCTTGGTCGATAAGTGACCTCAAGTCTAGGATCGAAATAAATTTTGCCACCACGTTTACGTAGTCGAAAATTAAGTTCCCAATCTTGGGCGCGAGTAAATCTTTCATCAAAGCCACCAATTTCAATTAGTGCTTCACGCAAGAAGCAACCTAGGTACACGGTATCTACTTCGCCAGAGATACCACCAGTGTGAAACTTTGCAGCACCTACACCGAGTGGGCTCCGCATCGCACGCGCCACACTTTTTTCAAATCTTGTTTTTCCGACTGCACCCATTAATCCGCCAACATTTACGGCACCAGTTTCACGAAGTAGTTCAACTGCGATAGAAAGATAGTTGCTAGGGATTTCAGCATGACCATCGACTCTAACAATAATTGGGGAGTTTGATTTAGCTAGTGCAATGTTCAATCCGGCAGCTGTACGTCCAGTCGGGTTCAATACTACGACTACTCTAGAATCGGATTTTGCTAATTGATTAGCAATCTCAAGGGTTTGATCTTTTGATGGTCCAACTGCCAAAATAACTTCAAACCTGCCTTGATAGTCCTGCGCGAGAATCGCTTTAACTGCTGCTGCTAAATGGTTGGCCTCATTTAAAACTGGCAAAATTACCGAGAGATCCGGTGAGGTAGATAACTCACTTTTTCTCGGGTTAGGTGCGGTAGTCATAGCCCCTAAACCGTATCGCCCAAGTACGCTTTCACCATGTCTTCGCCTCGCAAACACAGCCGTGCCATTCGAGCGATTACCTCAATTTCAGTCGGAATTGTGGCCCTATCTGCGATTGGTTGGCTGGGGCTGGGCCGAGTTAGCGGTTCTCTTAACCGAACCGATGCATTTGCTAATGTAAAAAACCGTCCCGATAAACCAACTAGTGCGATGAATTTATTGCTGGTGGGTTCGGACAATCGAACTGGATTAACGAGAGAACAAGTCCGTGAACTTTGGGTAGGTGGAACTGAAGTCGCAGCTGGTGCTCGCTCAGACACCATGTTGTTAGTTCACATTAGTAAGGCTCGAGACAGTGCCGTAATTGTTTCACTCCCCCGAGATTCCTTAGTCACAATTCCAGAACATGTGAGTAGTTCAGACTCAACTAAAACGGTACCGGCCCGGCAGAATAAGTTAAATGCTGCCTTTAATTTTGGTGGGGCTCCGCTTTTGATTGAAACCATCGAAGGTGAAACTGGTCTGCGAATTGACCATTACATCGAAATAAATTTTCTTGGATTTAAAAACATCATTGATGCTCTTGGTGGAATTGATGTTTGTGTTAAAAAAGATATTAAAGATTCTAAATCTAACTTACAACTCTCAGCTGGTTTACAAACTCTAGATGGCATTCAAGCTCTCAAATATGTTCGTACTCGTTATTTTGACGGGCAGGGCGATATTGGCCGAATGAAACGTCAGCAAGAGTTTATGTCGGCAGTCTTGCGCAAAGCAACCAGCACTGGCACTCTGCTGAATCCAATTAAACTGGTTAATTTCTTAAATGCCGCAATTAAAACTATTACAACCGATAATCAGTTCAACAAAAATGACCTTTTAACCCTAGGAAAGCAGTTGAAGAACTTATCTGCCGATCGAGTTCGTACGCTTACTGTTCCCCTCTCAAACGCCAACGGACGAGCAGATGGAGTCGGCTCAGTTGTTATCTGGGATGACGTATTAGCGCCTGATCTGTTTAATCGCTTGCTTAACGATCAACCAATTATTGATGAAGTTAAAGCAACTCCTTCGGCGAGTGCCTCGCCAACCACGACGATCGTAGATAAATTTAAGACTGGAACTGCTGCAGATAACGCATGCCTGACTTCAAAATAAGGGAATGACTATGAAAATGAAGCTATCGGTTATCGGAACTGGTTACCTGGGTGCTACGCATGCTGCATGCATGTCTTCACTAGGTTTTGAAGTAGTCGGGGTTGACACGGATGCCGCCAAAATTGCCCTATTAAGCAAAGGTGAGCTGCCATTTTACGAACCTGGCTTAGATACCTTGTTAGCCGAAGAAATTAAATCAGGTCGCTTAACTTTTACAACTGATTTTTCCAAAGTTGCTGACGCTGATATGCATTTCGTTTGTGTTGGAACACCGCAAAGCAAAGATGGTTTAGCTGCTGATTTAACTTATGTGCGTTCATCAGTTGCTGCAATTACCCCGCACTTAAAGCCAGGCTCCCTGGTAGTTGGAAAATCAACCGTGCCCGTTGGTACCGCACAGTCGCTGCGCGAAGAACTTCTTAAATCCGCTCCCCAAGCTGATTTAGCTTGGAATCCAGAATTTCTACGTGAAGGTTTCGCCGTTGAAGATACCCTGAGACCAAATCGACTAGTTGTTGGGGTCACCAGCGACAAAGCCGAAGAGATGTTGAAAGAAGTTTACGAGCCAGTGCTTGCTCTTGGCACTCCATGGATTCGCGCTGATTTACCAACTGCTGAACTAGTTAAAGTGGCGGCTAATTCATTCCTGGCCACCAAGATCTCATTCATTAACGCAATGGCCGAAGTTTGCGAAGCTGCTGGTGGTGATGTCACCGTCTTAGCTAAAGCTATTGGTTATGACCCACGAATCGGCAATCGATTCTTACAAGCCGGTATTGGATTTGGTGGCGGCTGCTTACCTAAAGATATTCGTGCCTTCATGGCTCGAGCTGAAGAACTTGGCGCTAAGCAAGCGCTGGAATTCTTAACCGAGATCGATGCAATTAATTTACGCGCACGTCAACGTGTGATCGATGTAGTGCGCGCAGACCTTTCGGAAGATTTACCTCACTACAAGATCGCGGTATTAGGCGCAGCATTTAAGCCAGATAGTGACGATGTGCGAGATTCCCCAGCTTTAGATATCGCCGCCCAACTACATGCAGCTGGTGCCAAGGTAGTCGTGCATGATCCAAAGGCAATTGAAAATGCCCGTAAGCGATTTCCTAATTTAGATTTTGCCAGCTCAATCGAAGAATGCGTAACCGGGGCCGACTTAATCTTGCACCTAACTGAATGGAAGCAATATCGCGAACTAGACCCGGTAGCCATTAAAGCCCTCGCTAAAGGTGCAATGATTATTGATGGTCGTAACGCGCTCGATCGTGAACTTTGGCGAGCAGCGGGTTGGAAATTCCATGCCTTAGGTCGCACTGATTAATTTATGAACGCCACTAAAACAATTTCTCAAGCACTTGAACTTAAGAATTGGGCGGTAGTTGGTTTAAGTAATAACCCAGATCGGCCAGCATTTAGGGTTGCTAAGTTACTGCAGGACAAGGGTCATCAAATTTTCCCAGTGCACCCTAAAGCTGAAGCGGTTCATGGCGTGCCTGGCTATCAATCGCTATTAGATATCCCGGTTCAAATTGATGTGGTCGACTGCTTTGTAAATTCAAATTTAGTTGGCGAAGTAGTTGATCAAGCAATTGCAATTGGAGCTAAAGCAGTTTGGCTGCAGCTTGGAGTTATTGATCAAGCTGCAGCAGATCGAGCTCAAGCAGCGGGTCTGTTAACAATTATGGATCGTTGCCCGGCGATTGAGTACCAGCGCATAATTTAAAGTTTTGCTAGAAGCCGGTTTTATGATTTCGGCGCGCGGTTAAATTTGCGCCTTTCGCTTTCGCTTCACTTTCTAGTTCTTTTAAGTGCTCTGCTACTTGCTGGGAGATTTTTTCATCGCTGATTCCCAAAATTCGGGCAGCCAAAATTCCAGCATTCTTGGCATTACCAATTCCGACAGTTGCAACTGGAATTCCAGCCGGCATCTGCACAATTGAAAGAAGTGAATCCATGCCATCTAAAGTTTTGAGCGGTACTGGTACGCCAATTACGGGCAGCGTAGTAAGCGAAGCCACCATG
>Ga0209088_10001755_pt1 | contig 13758 bp, 16 predicted proteins | sample S_140625_EF_Meta_FD_187324 | JGI IMG/M metagenome (GOLD analysis project Ga0209088, IMG submission 187324) | Freshwater microbial communities from Lake Simoncouche, Canada to study carbon cycling - S_140625_EF_MetaG (SPAdes) (version 2) | ecosystem: Environmental > Aquatic > Freshwater > Lake ... | reverse complement strand
AAGGGCATGTGGAAGGTGGGCCGGGTTGGATTTGAACCAACGTAGGCAGAGCCAGCGGATTTACAGTCCGCCCCCATTAACCACTCGGGCACCGACCCGAACCACACCCCAAGACCTTACCAGCCGACCTTCCGGTCTCTAGAACCCCTGCTGGCCGTTCTCCAGAGTGCCCAGCGCTCCTTGCTGGGCTCTTTACGATCGCGTAAAAACTTTCGGCCTGCGGGCCATGCGAGGTTGCCCCGATGCGCCTGCTCCTGCTCAACGGTCCCAACCTCAACCTGTTGGGGCTCCGGGAGCCCGGTCTCTACGGCGCCACCACCCTGGCCGCCATTGAGACGGATCTCCAGGAGCGGGCCACCGCCCTGGGGGTGGAGCTGGCCTGCTTCCAGAGCAACCATGAGGGGGCCCTGGTGGACCGCATCCACGCCGCCCGGGGCACCGCCGGCGGGGAGGGAGTGGACGGGATCCTGGTCAACGCCGGGGCCTTCACCCACACCTCCGTGGCGATCCGCGACGCCCTCCTGGGGGTGGCCATTCCCTTCGTGGAGCTGCACCTGAGCAACGTGCACGCGCGCGAACCCTTTCGCCACCACAGCTATCTGGCCGACAGGGCCATCGGTGTGGTGAGCGGCTTCGGCCCCGCCAGCTACCGCCTCGCCCTCGAGGGTCTGGTGGGCCATCTGCGAGCAAGAGGCGGGGTGGATTGATGGTGGGCATCGGCTCCGCTGGGGCGTCACCGGTTGCTGGGGAACAGGGGCCGCCGGAGCTCCCCGTGGGTGGCCTGGCGGCCCGGGTCCGCTGGCTGGCCGCCCCCAGCGGCGCCGCCTGGCTGGCGCAGGCCCTGGCCCATCCCGACCTGGTGCTGTTGGATCACGCCCATTGCGAGCGGAAGGCCGCCGGCGTGGCCCTGCAGCTGATGTTCCGCTACCCCGGAGACGGGGAGCTGGCCTCGGTGCTCAGCCCCCTGGCCCGGGAGGAGTTGGAGCATTTCGAGCGGGTTCAGGCCCTGCTGGCGCGACGCGGCATTCCCCTGCGGCCCCTGGCGGCTCCCCCCTATGGCGCAGCCCTCACCGCCCAGGTGCGGCGGGCGGAACCCGACCGCATGCTCGACAGTTTCCTGGTGGCGGGCCTGATCGAGGCCCGCAGCCACGAACGCATGGCCCTGCTGGCGGCCCACAGCCCGGATCCGGAGCTGCGGGAGCTGTATGGCGATCTGTTGATCAGCGAGGCGCGCCACTTCGGGCTCTACTGGGTGCTGTGCGAGCGCCGCTGGCCCCGCGACAGGGTGGTGGCCCGGCTGGCCGATCTGGCGGCGGCGGAGGCGCACCTGCTGAGCTGCCTCCATCCGGAAGCCCGCATGCATAGCTGATGACGCCCGATCCCCGACCGGGCCCGTCAGGACGAGGGAAACTGTTGCTGTCGGAAGGGATTCCAGCTTTGATGGTGCCCAACCCTCCGCCTTCGAGCGCTATGGCAAGAAAGGATCAGATTCTTGGACTGATTCGAACCTGCATGGAGCGCGATGCCGCCCTCAAGCAGGCCCAGGAGGAGTACTTCGCCGCGAAGGATGCCCTCTTCCTGATGGTGCGGGAGCACTACAGCGATCTGCTCGACATGGACGGTGACGGACCGGATCGTCCCACCCTGCTGGTGATGGATGAGAGCACCCGCGCCTATGAGATCTGTCTCACGGGCACCGTCCATGGCGTGGAGATCAAGCCCCGCTCGATCTGCGCCTAATTCCGGCTCTGGTCCGGACCTCAGTCGAGGAGCGGGTAGCGCTCGGCGATGGCATCGCCGGTGAACTGGGCCACCCACCCCTGGGGATTGTCGAAGAAGCGGATCGCGGTGAAGCGAGGAGCCGCCCCCATGTCGAACCAGTGACGGGTTCCCGCCGGCACCCGCAGAAAATCGTTCTGCTCGCACAGCACCTGGAGCACCTCGTCGCCGATGTGCAGGCAGAACAGGCCGCGGCCCTCTACGAAGAAGCGCACCTCGTCCTCGCTGTGGGTGTGCTCCGCTAAAAACTTTTGCCGCAGTGCCTCCCGATCCGGGTGCTCCGGGGTGAGCCGGATCGCATCCACCGTGGGGTAGTTGCCCGTGGCCTGTACCTGGCCGATCTCGCTGGCGTAGGCGGCCAGGATGGTTTCCGCCGTGGCTTCCGGCGGCAGGGTGGCACGGGTGGGCCAGCGCTCGAAACCGATCCCCCGCTCCGCTAGCTCCCGGGCGATCAGCTCGGGATCGCTCAGATGTCGGGGGGTGCTGGGGGAAGAACCGCTGCCGGACGCGGCGGCGGGATGGATCACCAGGCTGGTCATCGTGACGCGGGCCGCGGCTCAGGGGCTGGCCCAGCCTAGAAAGGGCCGAAGCTCCCGGCCGCGTGACCTCTCCCCAGCCGTTCCTCCCCGCCACCGTTGCCGATGCCGCCCTCACCCTGGTGGGGGTGGGGCCCGGCGATCCCGACCTGCTCACCGTGGCCGCGGTGCGGGCCTTGGCCGCCGCGACCGTGGTGGCCTATCCGGTGGCCCGGCCCAGCGACGCTGGCATGGCGGCCACCATTGCGGCCCCCTGGATCGCCCCCCACCAGGAGCGCCTACCCCTGCTCTTCCCGATGACGGCGGAGGTGGAACCCCGCCGCGTGGCCTGGCGGGAGGCCGCCGATCGCCTCGCGGCCGCGGTGGCGGCTGGGCGGTCGGTGGTGCTGCTCTGCGAGGGGGATGTGTCGCTCTTCGCCACCAGCAGTTACGTGCTGCTGGCCCTGCGCCGCTTCCATCCCCGCTGCCCCGTGCGCCTGATCCCGGGCATCAGTGCCGTGGCCGCGGCCGCCGCCGCCGGTGCCTGGCCCCTGGCCCTGCAGCAGGAGGGCCTGTTGATCCGCCCCACCCCCGAGGAGCCGGCTCTCCTGGAAGCGCTGCTGGATCGGGCCGCGGCGGACAGCGTGGTGCTGGCCCTGCTCAAGCTCGGACAGCGCTGGGCTTGGGTGCGGCCCCTGCTCGAGCGGCGCGGCCTGCTGGAGGAGGCCCTGTTCGCTCGCCGCGTCGGCTGGTCCGACCAGGTGGTGGCGCCGGCACCCGCCGTGGCCGCCGGGGAGATGCCCTATTTCTCCCTGCTGCTGATCCGCCAGGGATGGCCGGACGTGCTGCCCTGAGGTTGCTCCGGCCGGGTTGTCGAGCGTTTCAAGGCTGAGGACGGCCTGTGGATCGGTGAGCGCACCCTGGCCCCTGCGGGAACCGCACCTTGACCCCGGTGCACGGCGACCTGAGGGCCCACAACCTCCTCTTTGGCGACCTTGGCGACCTTGGCGACCCGGCGACCGCGATGGGGCCTTGCTCCTCAACGGGCAGAAGGTCAAACGCAATCTGGTAGCACGGTGATGCCCGAGCCGAGGGTATCTGTTCAGCGTGATTGTTGGGCAGGTTTCATGGCATGGTGATCTGAAATTCTTCAGCGTGTTTTGCCTAGGTCCATCCCGTTTCGGTTGATGGTGTTGTCCCTGGGCAGCCTGCTATCGGTTGCGCTTGGTGGCTGCCAGGCGCCATGGCGACCGTGGGAAGCGCCCCTGTTTGATGGACCCGGTGTTTCGTTGGCGGGGACGGCGAAGTCGTCTCGGCGCAGTCCGCCGGGTCAAACGGAAATCATTCTTGGATCAACCCAGGCTTCGGCATTATTCGGTATGGCGGCCCTTAAAATGATGGATCTTGCTAAGGAGAATAACAACTCGACCTGGCTTGGGGAGAATTGGTCTCTGACGATGTTTCCCTTGGCAAGCCGCCGGTCAATCGAGATCTATTGCAAGGACTATTGGCGAGGCATTTACAGCATGGTTGTGAGCACCCAGCCAGTCCCCAAGGACTTGTTCCAACTCTGTGCGCGTCATCGGGTTCCACCGTTGATCGAGATTCCAATCGCCAGCAGCGCCATCGCTTTTGTGGTGGCAGATAACCATCCTTTTGCCCAGAGCCTTCAACTGGAGCGATTGGCCCAGATCCTTCCCAAGGCTGGCGATCAGTTGCTTTGGAGCGATCTTGATCCCCGTTGGCCTCGAACCAGTCTGCGGATTGGTTGGAATGGAGCCTCCATTGGCGAAATCTTGTTCAGTGCTTGGACAAGCAATCGACCTTTGCGTTTTCTTGGCGTTGATGATCCTTCGAAGTTATTGGATCGGATCAGTGCCGATCCAAAACTTTTGGGTGTTGTTACCTATAATACGCTTCTAGAGGCTCAGGCGCGGGGTGTTCCCGTACGCGCCCTTGCCGTGGGCGAGGCACAGCGTGATCCCGTTCCTTTGGTCGACGCCACGGTGATGGATGGAACCTACCCGGAACGGCTTCGTTTGTTGGTTCGTGGTGTGTCAACTCGCGAGGCCATGATGCGATCTTGTTTTAGTGCTTCCGCGTTGGCCGTTATCCTGAATCCATCTTACGATGTGCCTGGGTCGGCTAGTTATTTGCCCCTTCGGCCCATCGAGTATGCCAAGGCCTTGTCTGTTTTTCGCGCCGCTGAGCCCAAGCATCACTGCATTGGCAAGCTCTGATTTCGTCCGATGAAGCGCCTCTCCCTGCTCACCAGTTTGTTGCTGTCGACCAGCGCAGTTGCTGCCCCGGCCGGTATGGCGGGGTTTGATGCCACCCGCTATGAATCGCAAGCCAAGGCAAATGCGATACGCCAAGAGCGTGTTAGACAAGAGGTTGACTCTGCGATAGAGATTTACTCCATAACTGATGACATCGTGCGCCCCAACGAGTTTCAGGTCAGCGGGGCATTGGTTGTGAGCTGGTCGCCGGAGGCTCGCCCTGACTTTGATCCCAAGCGCTTAAGAGTTCTCAATCGTGAGCACTATGAACCCGTTGGTTTCGGTCAGCAGACCGAGGTGACTCTGGCTAATGGTCGAAAGCTTTGGCAGGGAAGGTTTGAGCAGAACGTGACGGTTGTCTCAACCAAGTATCAATTTTTTCCTTTTGATACCCACGTGGTTCCGATGATTTTTCAGGTTTCGGCCGTGCTTGGTAAAGATGGCGGTCGTTTATCGAGGGGTGGGCTGCGAACGCGACTATTCGATGTGAATTATGTGCCGGTCTTGGGCAACCCCCAGTCAACCCTGGAATTGCGTGCCGTGGGCTATGGCACCTCCCAGCGTCAGATGTTCTGGGACACCATGATGAATCAAACGGTTTATCGACCCGGCGGTCTCAAGCAGGGATCGGCGCAGGGTTATCAGGTCTTGAATCATTATACTTTTTATACCCGGCGGCGCCCGATGTGGAGCGTGCTTTTGATGTTGCTCATTCCGATGGCCGTGATTGTGGTGAATACTTGGTTTGGTTTTTTCTGGAGGGAGTCAAGCCCTGCCACCCGCTTTGGGTCGTCGGGGATCCTCTCGGCGATTAGTCTTTACTTCGCCTCCAGGGTCTTTCGCCCTTCGGTGAGTTACTTGGTGCTTACTGATGTGTGGTTTTTGGCGCTTTTTGGCCTGATTACGATCAACAATTTTGCCCTGACTTGGTTGTATCGAAATGCCAAAGCCCTCGGTGCCCTCGATGGCCAGCCTCGACGGCGACTGGAGTTGCGTATGGCGCTTGCCTCTTTCGGCTTCACGATGCTGTTCCCTTCGTTGATCGGGATGGGTGTGGTTCTGCGGAACCGGCCCAGCGTGCAGGAACTGATCAGTCCCGATTCCTGGCCTTCGGCCATCCAAGTGAATGTGATTGTGCCGACCGAACTCCTTCGTGCCGAGACCATCCCTGCCTGGATGGAAGCGGCGAAGCCCAATCCCTGAGTCTGGTCCTACCGGGCCGGTGCTTGCATGGAGGCCCTACCCACCCCGGGTTCCCAGACCCGATGTGATGACCGCCCTCGACTGGCTGGCCCTGCTCCACCCGGCCCTGATGATCCTGTTCGTGTATCCCGTGGTGGGGGCCACCATTCGGCTGGGCATCCTGGTCCGGGAGCGTCGCCTGGACATCAATCCCCTCCCTCCCACCGTGCCGGTGGAGCACACGGACCATGGCCGCTGGGTGACGACCGGCAGCGTGGTGGCGGTGCTGATCGCCCTGCTCTGGTCGTTCCTGGCGCGCCAAGGGGCAGGCCTGCCCTTCCTCGGCGGAAGTGAGCGCCTGGTGCGCCTGTTGGTCCTTGGCGGTGCTTCGCTGGCCGCTTGTGCCGCCCTGTGGCGGTTGCGCCGACCGGGCCGCCGGGCTCTGGCGGCCCTGGTCGCCTGGGGCAGCCTGCTGCTGCTGGGGCTGCAGCCGGAGGTCTGGCGCCTGGCCGACAGTCCCCTGCAGCCGGCCTTCTGGGCGTCCCATTTCTGGTCCGGCTGGCTGCTGATCGGCCTGCTCCTGTTCGCCATGGCGGCGGCTCCCGAGATCGCCCACCGCCCCGCCCTGCGCCGGCTGCATGTGGCGGCCGCCTTGCTGATGGCGGTGCTGCTGGCGGTGCAGGCGATCACCGGCTGCCGCGATCTGGTGGGCCTGGCCCAGCGCTAGGGGGACGCGCCGGTCCCCGCAGCAGCCGAGGGCCGATCAGGGGCCGTTCTCCCGGATCCTTTCCGATGCCCTCGCCAGCAGTTCCCGGGTTTCGTGGGGGGTGCCGGCCCGCATCAGGCCATGGCGGAGCTCCGCCGCCCCGGCGAATCCCTGGCAGGTCCAGCCCAGGTGCTTGCGGGCGATCAGGAGGCCCCGTTCCCCTCGGGCCTCCAGCAGGGCTTCGAGCTGCTCGGCCGCCAGGGCGAGACGTTGGCCGGCATCGGGGATGGGCGGCACCGGCAGGCTCCGCAGGGCCGCATCGATCCGGCCCACCAGCCAGGGAGCCCCCATGGTGCCCCGGCCCACCATCACCGCGTCGGCGCCGGTGACGGCCAGGCAGCGCAGGGCCTCCTCCGGACTGCTCACATCCCCGTTGGCGATCAGGGGAATGGTGAGGGCCCGTTTCACAGCTGCGATGGCGGCCCAGTCGGCTTGCCCCTTGAAGCCCTGCTCCCGGGTGCGGCCGTGGAGGGTGAGGGCCCGAGCACCGGCGTTCTGAAGGCCGAGGGCGAAGTTCACCGGATCGGCGCTGCTGCCGCACCAGCCCAGCCGCGTCTTCACGGTCACCGGAATTCGCACCGCACCGGCCACCGCCGCCACGATCCGCGCCGCCAGTTCGGGGTCGCGGATCAGTCCGCTGCCACCCCCCTTGCGGGAGATCTTGGGTACGGGGCAGCCCATGTTGATGTCGATCAGAAAGGCCCCGCAGGCCTCGGCCCGGCGCGCCGCCTCGGCCATGGCCGCCGGTCGGTGGTCGAAGAGCTGCACGGCGATGGGCCCGCTTTCGCCGGCCAGGTCGTCGAGTTTGGAGTGGCCATGGCCCAGTTCCAGGCCGGTGGCACTCACCATCTCGGTGAACAGCAGGGCATCGGGCGCCCAGCGGCGCACCAGATTCCGGAAGATCCGGTCGCTCACACCGGCCAGCGGGGACTGCAGGACCCGGCAGTGCAGTTGGCGGTCGATGCCGTTGCCGGTCAGCCGCAGGGGGCCGGGCCCGAAGGGCGGGCTCGCCGAGGGCGCTGCGGGTGGGGTGACCTGCCCTGCGGCGGTTGGAGGGGCGCCGCTGGGGGGCTGGCCGGCATCCGGGTCTGCGCTGGCGGTGAGGCAGGCATGCCAGTTGCCCCCATGGGGTTCGTGCTGGCTGTCGATGGGGCTTTGGACCGCGCAGGCGGCAGATTGACCACCGGCGGTGTTGTTGAACCGGCTGCCATCGGGCCGGCCGTTGGGGCCGCTAGCCCCTTGGGGCCCGGCCCCATCGTTGCGGGCTGGGCCTTCGCCGGATCGGCTGGCGGATTGGGGAGAGGCGATCATCGGTGCCATTGTCCTTCTCCTCAGCCCGAGCGGCCTTGGTTCCCTCCGCCCTCTCCCCCTCCAATCCCTTCCCCCTAAGCCGCGCGTTGCTGGAGGCGGTGCTCGCCGACAGGCTCAGCGATCGCTTTGTGTGCGAACTGATCTGGCCGCGGTTGGGCTATCGGCCGGCGGCCGCCCCTTCCAACGCCACCGCCTCCGCCATCGGCTCCTGGATCGCCGGATCTGCCACACCGACGGAGTGGGCCGAGGCCTTTCCCGAAGCCCCCGAGCTGATCGCCACCCGGCCGGCCAGCGTGCGCCTCACCCGCTCGATTACCGCCCCCCACAAGCAATTGCTCAAGGAGCAGTTGGGTTTCGGCGGCTACCGCATCGGCGAGCTCTACCCCCGCCGCACCCGCCGCGCCACGGCCGTGAACTGGCTGCTGGCCCACCTGGCCGAGCGGGGCGAGGCCCTGCCGGACACCGGCCCCCTGCCGCCCCTGCTGGAGCCTCCCCTTGACCCGGTGCAGGGCCATCCCGGCGACCTGCCGGTGGGCTGAAGGCCCTCAGGGCCGGATCGTGACGGGTGTGCCCAGGGGCGTGTGCTCGTACAGCCAGCGGGCCTGGTGGGTGGGGAGCCGCACGCAGCCATGGCTGCGGGGCACCCCGAAGCGTTCGCCCGCCCGCTCCTGCCACGGCGCCCCGTGCAGGCAGATGGTGGCCTCCGGGTTGAGGCAGAGCACCCAGGGAACGCCAGGGGTCACGTAGTCCCGCCCCCGCATCGTGGCGCTGGCGAACTTGCTGAGCACCGTGCTGGCGCCGATCGGGGTCGGGGAGCTGCTCCGGCCGCTACTCACCAGCATGGTGCGCAGCAGCTGGTGCTCCGGGGTGTACACGTAGAGCTTCTGCTCCGACAGGTCGATCAGCAGGCTGGCGATCAGCTCGACCGTCCCAGGGCCCGGGCCGCGGCGGACCTCTCCAGCTTCAGCAGGAGGCCGGGCTGAAACGGGCCTCTGCGGCGCATCCCCCGCGAAGTGCGGTCGCCACCGTGCGCGGTAGGGTCGATGCAAGACCGTATTGAAGGAATAAGTCCGTGCCGCTGCCTGTGGTCGCCATCATCGGGCGCCCCAACGTGGGCAAGTCCACCCTGGTCAACCGCCTCTGCCAGAGCCGCGAGGCGATCGTGCACGACCAGCCCGGTGTCACCCGCGACCGTACCTACCAGGAAGGCTTCTGGGCCGACCGCACCTTCCGGGTGGTGGACACCGGCGGATTGGTCTTCGACGACGACAGCGAATTCCTCCCCGAGATCCGTGAGCAGGCCAACCTCGCCCTCGCCGAGGCCGCCGTGGCCGTGGTGATCGTGGACGGCCAGCAGGGCCTGATGGCCGCCGATCAGTCGATCGCCGAATGGCTGCGGGGTCAGGGGGTGCCGGTGCTGCTGGCGGTGAACAAGTGTGAATCGCCCGATCAGGGCCTCTCCATGGCGGCGGAATTTTGGGGCCTGGGCCTGGGGGAACCCCACCCGATCTCGGCCATCCATGGCGCCGGCACCGGCGATCTGCTCGACCAAGTGATCAGTTTTCTGCCGCCCACCACGGAGGAGGAGGGCGAGGAACCGGTCCAGCTGGCGATCATCGGCCGGCCCAACGTGGGCAAATCGAGCCTGCTCAATGCCATCTGCGGCGAGAACCGGGCGATCGTGAGCCCGATCCGCGGCACCACCCGCGACACGATCGACACGACGATCGAGCGGGAGGGCCTCACCTGGAAGCTGCTCGACACGGCGGGAATCCGGCGCCGCCGCAGTGTGGATTACGGGCCCGAGTTCTTCGGCATCAATCGCAGTTTTAAGGCGATTGAACGCTCCGATGTTTGCGTGCTGGTGATCGATGCCCTCGATGGCGTCACCGAGCAGGACCAGCGCCTGGCTGGCCGCATCGAGGAGGACGGCCGCGCCTGCGTGGTGGTGGTGAACAAATGGGATGCGATCGAGAAGGACAGTCACACCCTGCCGGCGATGGAGAAGGAACTGCGCGCCAAGCTCTATTTCCTCGACTGGGCGCCGATGCTCTTTACCTCCGCCCTCTCCGGCCAGCGGGTCACGGCGATCTTCCCCCTGGCCAAGATGGCCGTGGAGCAGCACCGCCGCCGCGTCACTACCTCGGTGGTGAATGAGGTGCTGGAGGAGGCCCTGCGCTGGCGTTCGCCTCCGACCACCCGCGGGGGGCGCCAGGGCCGCATCTATTACGGCACCCAGGTGGCTACCCGACCCCCCAGCTTCACCCTGTTCGTGAATGATCCCAAGCTGTTCGGCGAGACCTACCGGCGCTACGTGGAACGCCAGATCCGGGAGGGGCTCGGATTTGAGGGGTCGCCGATCCGCCTCTTCTGGCGCGGCAAGCAACAGCGCGATGCCGAAAAGGAGCTAGCCCGTTCCACCAGCCGCGGTCGCTGAATGGACTGGCTGCGGCAGCTTCCGATCGGCCAGTACGTCGATGACGGCGGCCCGGACCGCGGCAGCTGGCTGAAGCGGATCGATCCGCGGCTCAAGCTGGCTTGGACCGTGGCTTTTCTGGTGACGCCGATCCTGGCCGGCCCCCTCTGGCGGGTGGCTCTGGTGGGTCTGCTGCTTCTGCTCACCCTGGTGAGTGGTCTCCCCCTGCGGATCTGGCGGCGCACCCTGCCGCTCCTGCTGGTGCTGGCCGTGCTTGTGGGACTGCTGACGGCCCTGCTGCCGGCAACCGGCACCGGCCGGGCCACCCTGCAGCGGCCCCCGGAGGAGCTTCGGCTGGAATGGCCAAGTGGGCCGGGATCCGAGCCGCCGCCGGAGCGCAGCGGCCTTGCCTGGGAGCTGCTGCGCTGGGGGCCGGTGCAGCTCGGGCCCTTCCCTTTCGGCCCGCTGGTGGTGACCCGCCGCTCCGCGCAACTCGGTCTCAATAGCTCCACCTTGCTGGTGACCCTGCTGCACAGCGCCAATCTCCTGCTGCTCACCACCACCCCGGAGGAGCTGGCCTGGGCGATGAGCTGGTGGCTCAGTCCCCTTGGCCGGTTGGGACTACCGATGGAGCGGCTTGGCTTCACCCTGCTGCTGTCGTTGCGTTTTCTGCCCCTGGTGCAGGAGGAATTGCAGAACCTGCTGCGGGCCCTTGCCACCCGCGCCGTGACGCTGAAGGGACTGGGCTGGAAGGGCGCCCTGGGTCTGGTGCTGGCCGTGGGCGAACGCCTGCTCGCCAACATCCTGTTGCGTTCCGAACAGGGTGCCGAGGCCCTGATGGCCCGGGGGGGGCGCTGGATTGCACCCGATGCGCTGCACCGGGTGCCCAGTGGATCGGCCTGGCCCAGTCGTCTGGGATGGCTGGGCCTTGGGGCACTGCTGCTGTTGCGCTGGCGCCTGGGTGGCTCCTGAGGCGATCGACATTGCCGACAAGAATGCCATCAGAACCCGGTGGCCTTTAATGGCACTAGCCCTGTAGTCAACGTGAGCGCTGAGCGTTATCTCAACCACCCCACCTTCGGGATGCTCTACCGGGTCGCTCCTGTGTCGGACGGGCGGGATCTTTACGCCACCCTGTATGCGCAGCGCATCTTTTTTCTGGTGACCCTTCAGACCCGCGGCGCCAGCTTCGAGGTGATCCCGCTGATGGATGCGCGCCACCACGCCGAACAAAATCTGGCCCGCTCCCGCCGCAGTGGTCCTGAAGAGCACGGCCGCTGGCGCCAGCTTTTCGATCAGACCTTTCTCTGAACCGCCGCCTGTGACTGCCGTCGAGCGACCGCCCTCCGATGGCGGGGAGGCCGCTCTGGCGCTGCCCCTGCCCCTTGGCCTTGCGGCCGCCCTGCCGGAGCTGCGCCGGCGCCTGCCGGCCAGGGCCCGGATCCTGGCGGTGAGCAAGGGGCAGCCGGCCGAGGCCATCCGCCGCGCCGTGGCCCTGGGCCAGCGGAGCTTTGCCGAAAGTCGGCTGCAGGAGGCGATCGCCAAGCAGGAGGCCCTGGCCGATCTCGGGCGGCTCGACTGGCATTTCATCGGTCGCCTGCAGGCCAACAAGGTGCGCGGAGTGCTGCGCCATTTCGCCACCATCCACTCCCTCGACAGCCTGGAGTTGGCGGAACGGATGGCCAGGATCGCGGCTGAGGAGGGGCTTGAGCCGGCGGTGCTGTTGCAGGTGAAACTGCGGCCGGATCCGGCTAAGGGCGGCCTCAGCGCCGCGGAACTCCACCAGCTCTGGCCACGGCTGGCTGGACTGAAGCCCCTCCGGCTGGTCGGCCTGATGACCATCGCTCCACTCGGCCTCGACGCAGCCGCCCGGCTTGCGTTGTTCCGCGACTGCGCCGCCCTTGCCGGCGGGCTGGGCTTGCCGGAATGCTCGATGGGAATGAGCCAGGACTGGCCCGAAGCCGTGATGGCGGGCAGCACCTGGTTGCGGCTGGGCGGCGCCCTGTTCGGTGCGCGCCCCACTTGAAGGACTCCTCCTCTAGGGGCAGACGGATCCAGGAACGACCGTCCAGCCCTTGCCTCCACTCCTATGGGACGCTATTCAGGATCCGAGCATCCACCCAGAGGCCTCCATCCGTGTCGTTGTTCTCCCGCCTGCGTGCCGTCGTCTCCGGTGATGACTACCTCGATGGCGACTACGACGACGAACTGGATTACGACCCCGGTGAGATGCCCGAATCGTCCAGTTCCTCTTCGTTCTCGGGTTCGGGCCTGCGTAGTTCCAGTGCCTTGGCGCTGAACAACGACTTCGGCATCGACGATCCCTTCGCCGGCACCAACGTGATCGGCATGCCCGGCATCTCCACGGCGGTGGCAGAGGTGTATCTCATGGAGCCCCGCAGCTTTGATGAGATGCCCCGGGCCATTCAGGCCCTGCGGGAGCGCAAGACCGTGATCCTCAACCTCACGATGATGGAGCCGGATCAGGCCCAGCGGGCGGTGGATTTCGTGGCGGGTGGCACCTTCGCCATCGATGGCCATCAGGAGCGGGTGGGCGAGAGCATCTTTCTGTTCGCCCCCAGCTGCGTCACCGTGACCACCGCTGGAAGTGAGGAGTCCGCCTCCCCCACCGTGGTGCCGAGCCGGCCTGCTCCCTCCGACTCCCAGGATGCGGCCCCCAGCCCCGCCTGGGGCCGGACGGATGCCCTGGGCTGACGCTGGGGCGCCGACCGCTGCGGGAGATGCTTCGTCCGGTGGATCCTTCGGCATCGTGGGCCTGGGGCGGATGGCCCAGGCCCTCCTGTTTCCTCTGATCAACGACGGGGTGATCGACCCCGCCACCGTGCGGGCCGCGGTGGCCAGTGAAGCCTCGGCCCGCCAGTTGGCCGAGGCCCATGGTTTGGCGGTGAGCACCGATCCCGGAGCGGCCTGGGGCTGCTCCACAGTCCTGCTGGCCGTGAAGCCCCAGCAGCTCGAAAGCGTGGCCGTTGCCGCCAGCCAGGCCGGAGCCATCCCTGACGTCCTTGGTGTCGCGGGAAGCGCCCAGCTGGAGCGTCCCCTGCTGCTCTCGGTGTTGGCGGGGGTCCGTCTTGAGCGGCTGGAAGCCCTGTTTCCGGGTTGGGTGTGCGTGCGGGCGGTGCCTAACACCCCCTGCCTGGTGCGCTCCGGCCTTACGGGGCTGGCCTGGGGGCAGGGAATTGACCCCCAGCGCCGGGACTGGGTGCGGGGCCTGTTCGCCCGGGTGGGGGAGGTGGTGGAGCTACCCGAGGGCCAGCTGGATGCCTTCCTGGCCCTGACCTCCTCCGGTCCGGCCTTCGTGGCCCTGGTGGCCGAGGCCCTGGCCGATGGGGCGGTGGCGGCGGGTCTGCCGCGCGCCCAGGCGCAGCACCTGGCCCATCGCACCCTGGCGGGCACCGCGGCCCTGCTGCATGAGCGGGAGCTCCATCCCGGCCAGCTCAAGGACATGGTGAGCAGTCCAGGCGGCACCACCATCGCCGGGTTGCGGGAGCT
>Ga0209088_10001753_pt1 | contig 13774 bp, 13 predicted proteins | sample S_140625_EF_Meta_FD_187324 | JGI IMG/M metagenome (GOLD analysis project Ga0209088, IMG submission 187324) | Freshwater microbial communities from Lake Simoncouche, Canada to study carbon cycling - S_140625_EF_MetaG (SPAdes) (version 2) | ecosystem: Environmental > Aquatic > Freshwater > Lake ... | reverse complement strand
ATTTAATCTTGTATTTTTTGAAGTTTTCAATCTAGGAAAACGATAAAAATTCTACCTTATTATTCCATTAAAAAACGCTTGTTTAAACCAAAAGATTTCACGAAAATAAAGTCAGAAGTAGAAGTTTACCCTTGCTTATGAATAATCCTCTTTTATGGTTCGATTAAAACGTGCTTAGATCGTTGTTATACTTACGATGGGGTTCATCCATTGCTTGAGTATGGAGCCCTTTCATGGCTGGGTGGTTTATTCCGGTAAAGTCATATTCTGTGTTTCAGAACTAATTTTATCTCTGATGTTTCGCATCATTTTACAGCGTCAAACTGTTTTTCTTTTTTAGTCTTTTCCAAAATTTACAAAGTCTAGCAATGTGACGGCAGTTTTCCAAACTCCTCTTGCCAAAGAAATTAATTCGGAATGGCAAATTGTGCAAGAAGGTGAGATTAAAAACCATGTAAACACCAAAATGGATAAAGAACCCAATGGCAACAGGATTATCCAATAATAAAGATTTACATTTTAATTAATGTAAAAACGGTTGAATTTGTTCTATAACTGTCCTAAGAATGAGGAGTATCTTGCTTGTTTCTCTTAATATTAAATTGTAAATTTACAAATAATCAATTAAGACGGCACAAATTTTATGGGGCACTTGAAAAATAAATCAGAATTAAACTTAGGTGCAGCAGAGCTTTTGCACCAATATAGCTACTATTCTTCTGTTGTTCATTGTGCATATTACAGTTGCATTCAACTTATGAAACACACTTGGTTAAATTCAATGGGGAAATCAGATAATGATTTAAGAAATTTAAACAATAGTTCCAGTCAAGGTTCCCACGAAGTGTTGATAAATCAAATAAAAATATTTATTCAGAGCAAATCGCAAAATGGTAGAGTTTTTAATAGAGATATTTTACAGTTAAAAAGGTTAAGAGTAAATGCTGATTATGATGAAATATTAATTGATTCCAAGAAGAGTAATGATTCATTAATATTATCTAAATCTTCATTAAATATTTTAAAAAAATGTATATGAGCAATTTAGAAGCAACAAGTTTAATTAAAGAAGCTTTAAACGGATTTATCACAAATTTTCCTAAGACTCGTGTAAGATATGAATTCGATATTAACGCTAATGTTCATTGTATAGAAATAGTGCCAAATCATATTTATCATTTAGAAAATGATTATATTGAATGGGAAAATAAATTTACAAACAATTTCATAGCCTTATTTCCAGAGCAAAATATTTGCTTTTTTTCAGATGATGCATTAGTTGGTATTAACCATATTCAGTTTGAACTTGAAGGTAGCAGATATGTTGAATTAACTTCTACTAATGAGGGCAAAGTTCCAGCTAATCAAGGACTTTTTGTTAAAATCAATAAATAGACCTATAAATTGATTTTTTGGAAATAGTTTGTATGATTGCTGGCCAATGATTCGCTTTCCACTTTAATAGTGATTATTTAGCCTATTTACTTATATTCAGTGGTATGACAACTACCTAAAATAGCGAAACTTGTAAATTTTGCAAGTTTCGATAATTTATTTTATATCTCTGTCCGATGAAAAGACGGTAGAACGTGAGTTTGGAGCATTAGAAAAAATCAACGATAACTATCCAAAATTTTTACTTACTACAGACGGATTTACCCAAAACCGAAATGGAGTAAAACATTTGAACGTTTTTAATTGGTTGCTTGAAACAAATTAAAAATAATAACTACAGCTTATTTCCACATCATCCCGTTAAATTTTTGAGGCACTTAAATATGCCAGCAAATCTGCTAATTCCTGAAGACTGATATTCAATGACTTTGCTGCCGGCATCAAACTTTTGGTTTCTTTTACTTTTGATTTTACCTCCGACTTTTTTAGCACTATTTGTTTGCCTGCTAAATCTTTAATGGTTAGGTTATTTTCATTTTCAGAAAGTAAAAAGCCATAATACCTGTTTTCATCTTTCATTTCAATATTGAAAGCTTCATAGCCAAATACAATAGAAGAGTTCGGATAAACGATGGCTTCATAAAGACCTGATTTATCGAGTTTAGAACTAATATGCGTAAGATTAGGGCCTATTTGCATGCCCAACATATCCATTTGGTGGCATTGGATGCAATGGGTGTTAAATACCTCTTTTCCTGCTGCGGTATTGGAAACTAAACCTAAAATTTCTGCCTGAGGATAGGATAAATTTTCATTTTCCATTTGATTTAAGCTTTGTGCCTGAAGCCTGATAGCTGGTAAATCACTGGCCAAAAGTGCCTTTCTGGAGGAATCGGCAAGCGCCCCAGTAAGGATATTTTTTTTATATAAATCAATGAGAATTTGAGCGCCTACTTCATTTTTTGCCATGGATAAAGCCGTATTTTTTCGATCTCCAAAAGCAATATTTTCATTTTGCATTTTTTCTTTATTGGCAAGCATTTTAAAAAGGATTTTTTGCTTTGCCAGTGCATCGGCGTCATCTGACCAATCGTGGAGTTGACTCCACAAATTAGAACTTCTGAAAACTAACCAATAACTGGCTTCCTCTGCGATGGACTGGTTAGCGTTCGTTTTAAATGTTAAAACGGCTTGAACTGCCTCTTTTGTAGGCATAAATCCAATGGCAGTAAGCGCTTTTTTCCGTTTTTCAAGGGTGCTTTCTGTATCAAGGACAATATTTTTAAAAAAATCTAAAGCTAAATCCGGATGTAAAGTGAATAAGAGATCAAAATATCCCTCTCTCTCTAAAAGTTCCTTGTTTTGTTTGTAAAAAATATCTACATTTTCCTCGTCTAAAACCAGCTTTACGGCATTGTTAAAATAGGCATCCTGATAAGGTAAAAGTAAAGACTGAAGGATAGCATTTTTGGTACTATAGGTTTCTTTTTCTAAGGCTAAAAGGATTTCACGACGTAGAAAAGATGAACTTTGGGAGGGAAACTTTTTTATCAATTCCAAAAGATTATCTGCTGATAACACGGAACGAAGGGCTCTAAAAGCTACTATTTTTTGATCTTCATTTCCGTTTATAAGTTTATTTTTCAAAAAATCGATGCCTCTGTCTCCGGCATACCCCATCAGATAATAAGCTCTGGCCGAGGAGAAAGGATTTTTGTTTTGCACCCAGGAGATGGCAGCTTCAAAGGCAGAAGATTCACTGCTTTTAAGGGCATTAAAAGCCTGATTTCTAACATTGACGGCAGGATTATTGAAAGCAATATTTAAACCTTTTCGCGTAGAAAAATCTAAAACCGGGGATTTCAGTTTTTTCCCTTTTGGGGTAATTCGGTAAATTCGACCGTATGCCTTTTCATCTTTTACCTGATGGCCTCCGACCACAGCATCAAACCAATCGGCAACATACAATGCGCCATCCGTGCCGATAAGCGCGTCTGAGGGGCGGAACCATTTTGATTTATTGTCGAAAAAAGCTTTATCGTTCCATTCGTAAGCAGGATTATCCTCTTTATTTGAACTTAAAAATATAGATTTTTTTCCAGCCAGATGATAGCCTGAACCAGATTTATACGGTTGATAACCAAAGAGTACATTTCTGCCGGCATCACAACTTAGCACCATGCCTCTATACTTTACACCCAGGCCATCGCCTTCTATTCTCAACATACCAGTAGGGGATCCGGCTCCGGTATTATCTCCGGCAGGCATTACTCCCGGGTCATTTTGGTGCCAGTGCGCTTGCCACATAGTTTGGTTGGGTCTATGATCCGCATTCCAGTAACGTGTACCATCCTCACTAAAAAAACCTGCATTTCCGCCTTCTGCCAACCAGGAAACCCGACAGGTAACTACTTGATCGTCATTATCATTTTGCCACATATTACCCATGCCATCCACATAGGTTTCAAATGAATTTCGAAAATTATGAGCTAAAACTTTTAATCCAGTTGCATCTGCATTCATTTTCAATTGTAACCCTCCAACCCAGATTTTCCCATCATCACTTTTTTGATTTCCTTGATTTTGAAGATTATAGGGAGATCCACCTGTATATAAACTGCCTGAACGTAAAGTAAATCCGGATTTATCAGTAACCTGATGTGGCCCTGCGTTTCCCACGTTAAAATAATAGGCACCATCGGGACCTGTCACCACACTATGCAAAGAATGATCGTGATCTAAACCGCCAAAACCAGTCAATAAAATTTCTTTTTTATCTGGTTTATCATCCCCGTCGGTATCTGTATATTTAATTAAGTGAGGGGAGCAAGAAACCAGCACTACATTTCCAAGAACGGCAATACCCATTGGACTGATGAGATCTTTATCTTGTACATAAACTTTGGATTGATCTGCTTTGCCATCTTGATCGTTATCGGTTAGAATAACAATTCTATCCCCCTCTTCTCTGTTTAAAAATGGTTTTCCTTCCCGATTGAACTTTCTATAATTTACAGCTTCTGTGACCCATATTCTCCCTTTAGCATCGGTGTCCATATTACTTGGGTTATAAAGCATCGGGGATTCAGCCCAAAGATTAATTTCCAAATCATCGGGAAGATATAAATCAAGGGGATATTCATTGGCAAGCTGAAACGGATTTTTATCCAGTGAGAGCAAAAGGGCACTTGCAAATCCCAGCTTTAAAAATTTAAAATAATTAAGCATTGAAGATACTTTTTAGGAAAGTAAGATTTTGTTGATGTCCATTTATATAATCATATTTAGGGGGTAAAGCCCCTTCGATTTGCATCCATTTAGCAGGATGAAAGTTAATTTCATTTAAAGCACGAGAAACTTTAACCCAATCGATATCAGCTTTTCCGAGAAAGGCTCCATTTTCTTTAAGGTGAAGCTCACAAATATTTTTATTTCCCAAAAGCTTGATTTCATGATAAATATCATTTCCTGCATCCTGTGCATTCCTGAAATCGTAATAAACCTTCAAATAATCAGAACCCACTTTATCCATGATATCAAGATGTTCCTCTGCGGTTAGATAGGATTCTATGCCCAGGGTAATCTTATTTTTTTCAGCATAAGGCATCACTTGTTTTAATTTTTGAATCACAGTATCCACGCCTTTAGCATCATTCCTTAGATCATTTTTAGAAAAAAATGCCAATAATACTACTTCAACATTAAAAAATTTAGCGGCATCGATGGCATCAAAAACCCATGCATCTGTTTGATTATCTGACTTATATGGTACATTATTTAGTTCTCCTATAGCCATGGAGGAAATGGCTATACCCGTTTCTTTTGCTTTATCACGAAATTGGATCTGGGTATTTTTATTTCGCAAGTGCATGCCATCTTGTCGGGTGCCTAAATTTACCTGAACACCGTCTAAACCGATGGATTTTGCCACGTCAAACGCAGCTAATTTTGAATTTTGACCCAATGACCAGTCACATGCGCCAATTTTATAATTTTTAAGCTTCAAGGAAGCTAAATATTCAAAATCGAAACAGGAAGAAGCACCTAAAATCGTTAATGATTGTATAAACTGACGTCTTACCATGATAATCAAGATGAAGTTACTTTGTAATAATACGAAAAATTATTTCGATTTCAAACAATAAAACATGAACCAAAGGACCTGAATCTTTTGGAATTTTACCTTTAATACTTCTTTTTCATGGAAGTATTAATTAGTCGTTTTAATGAAAATAAGGTTTAACTTGTCTGGATTTCCTGTTTTTGGGAATATCTTAAAATAAATAAACCTATAGGTTGATTTTATGGAAATAGTTCGTATCTTTAATGAGCAATTATTCGCCTTCCACTTTAAAGGTGAGAAGTTTAATGAGATGCGAAGATTATTAACATTATGGAACGATACAGCATACCTATACGAGTTTGTTACAAAAAATAAATCGGATATTCCAAAAGATTTGAATATCCTTGCGTTAGTTTCTCAAATTATTGACCATGCCAATGATATTGATGATAGACTTTACGAAATTTCTAGTAACCCGGAAAAAGGATTTGAAGAATTTTTTAAACCATTGGATAATCAAGAATACCATATTGTGGAGCTTTCAAAACAAAAGGGAAGAAAGAATTATCTTAGATTATTTGCAATCAAAATTGATTACCATTGTTTTGTTATAACAGGTGGAACGATAAAATTTCATCACCTAAACAAAGATAGACCTCACACTCAAAAAGAAATGCAGAAAATGGATAGATGCAGGGATTACTTAAAAGATAATGGGGTATTTGATGCTGATTCATTTTATGAATTTTTAAATGAACAACAATGACAAACAAAGATAAATTTAATCAACTGGTTTCAGTAGAGGATAATAGGACATTAGCAGATGTTAATAAACGAATTAAAAATCGTGCAATGTTGCGTGAATCTCAGCAAATTGCTCTTAAAGTGCTAATGAAATTAGACGAATTCGGCTGGTCACAAAAAGACCTTGCAAAAGCGATGGAAGTTACTCCTCAGCAAATTACAAAAATTGTAAGTGGTAAAGAAAACCTAACCATTGAGACACAAATCAAATTGCAGCATATTTTAGATATTCCTGTATTGGCAAGTTATTACGAAAATAAAATGACTGAAATAGATCAACGGATAGTAACTTTTGAAAAAAGAGTGGATAAAATGGTAGTTCAATCTATTGAGTATAGCAATAATTACCAATCAACAAAAGTCTTGAAACTAGAAAGAATTGATTATTAACAGGAATATTACCAAGTAATTGTATTGTAGTGAAAAAGGAAAATACAGAAGTTGGATTTGTAATCAAAGGAATAAAAACGGAGCAATTTGCCATTTTTGAGGAGAATTTTGCCCCTAAAAAAGAAACATGTTTAGAAACTGAGTTACAGTTTAAACTAGATCAGTCAAATAAACAAATGGCAGTTTTTCTTGAATTTGAATTTATGCAAGGAAAAAAAGTATTCCTTAAAGTTCAAGTAAGTTGCCATTTTAAAATAGACGAAGGTTACTGGAACTTATTTATTCAGGAAAATAAATTAATTGTTCCCAAAGATTTTTTGGCACACCTTGTAATGATTTCAACAGGTACCTCAAGAGGAGTTTTATTCGCAAAAACTGAAGCAACTCAATTTTCTAAATATATTATTCCTTCCATAAATATGGCAGAAATGATAAAAGAAGATGCTTCCTTTGATATGGTTGTAGAATAACTGTATCAAAGGAATTTATATTTTAGATAACCTCATAATACCTGAATTAGTGTCGCTATAAATATCAGATGTGCGGTATGTACGCGAATTTGTACCTGCTGAGTTGAATATTGCCGTATTATCCTGCGACAGAAGGAATAATTAACTTCATTCCTCTTATCAGTCTTGTTTTTTATGGAAAATAACCCTTTATTGATTTGTATTTTGTATTTTTATTATCTTATTTATTCAAATTTGAAAATTACAGATGTATATTGAAAGGAAAATAGACGTTGAATTGGTTGAATGGATGAGGACATCATCAAGAAAACCCTTACTCGTTAGAGGAGCCCGTCAGGTTGGTAAATCCATTGCGATTAGAAACTTTTCAAAATATTTTGACCATTTCATTGAAATCAATTTTGATGAGCAACCGCTATACCAACAATTATTTTCAAAGACGTCCGATGTCCATGATGTATTAGAACAACTCGCCATTATAACGCAAACCGAGATTATAGAAGGAAAAACGCTGGTTTTTCTCGATTAAATACAAGCTTGTTTACCAGCAATTTCTAAGCTTCGGTATTTTTATGAGAAAAAACCAAATTTACATATCATTGCTGCGGGCTCATTATTGGCGTTTGCTTTGGCAGAATTACCCTCCTTTGGAGTGGCCAGGGTTCGATGTTTATTTATGTACCCATTCTCTTTTATTGAATTTTTGGGTGCTTTAAATGAAAAGCGATTGGTGAGTATGCTTCAGCAAGCAAATCCATTAAAACCAACCCACTTCTAATGAATGAAATAATTATCAACATTTTCCCCAAATTGGCTTATCGCAATTTTGTGCAGCCCCCAAACGTTTACCTCCCGAATGGACATCATTCACGGATAATAAAAAAATAAAAAATGAAATATATTGAACTTTCAATGTTACTTCTAGGATTAACCTTTTTCGGATGTAACCATGCCGAAAGTAAAACAACTGCGCGCGCAAAAGAAAAAATAGCTGTGCCATTAAACGATAAAGAGAAAATCCAAAATCTTATGAGACAAGTTTATGAGTGGCACGAAACACAAATTTTTTCAAACAATGATATGCTATACGATGAGAAAGACAGTATTTATATCGGATTTAATCTTGACCAACTAAAACAGGATATTGAAAACCTTAAAGAAACCAGCTTTTTCTCCAACGAATTTTTGGAAAACTACTACAAAATTTATACCACGCTTGACAAAAAGTTAAGAAATAAAGAAATTGAATGGTTAGTAGGAGACCTGCCTCCTTTTGGAAATGATACAAATCCTTGGTGTAACTGTCAGGACACTCCTGATAATTACTGGCACAAAATGACATTAAAAATACTTCATATCGAAAGTAATAAAGCTACATTTACATGGACTTGGGGGGATAATTTTGAATATAAAGCCAGAGCAGTTAGGGAAAATAACTTTTGGAAAATAGCCTATTTACAAGGTTTTGACTTTAAGGAAATGACAAAAAAGAAGTATTAATCCATAGGAAATAATTCCTACCCATAGCTTCCTAAAATAATTATTTCACCCCCTATTTATTAATTACATTTATTCCAACGCAGAAATATTATTCCGGTCGTTGATTTCATTTATTAATTGTTGCAACGCCTTTGTTTGCTCATCAATAGTAGAAGAAGAAAAAGCTACCATCTTATGAAATACACCGATGGAAGGACTTTTAATTCCCGAAAGATTTTTTTCTAATCTCAATAATTGTTTTTCTTGGTCAGACCAGAATAATGCTTTAAAAACCGAGCCGCTCAAAGGGGAAGATGCCATACTAACCAAATATAACGCTTTATGTCCGTCAATTTCATCATAGTAATAATGATTACCACTTTCAAATGATTCAAAAAGAGAGCCCAGGGAATATTTAAAACCTCCAATGTACATGCCACCACTTGATAAAATATCGGGGTTCAACAGATAATATTCTGCTTTACTTAATACTAAATCTCTATGTTGAAAAATCAATGCTACATGATTTTCAAATAATCTATTCATTTTATGTTTATCATCAGCTAAGTAATTCGTAATAAAATAATGATGATATAAACCTTTTATATCAATGTAATCTTTTGTGATCCGAATGAGGTTGTCCTGTATTAAATGTTTACAGATCCTGGCGATATGCCCCGATTTATTCTCAAGCACCAGATTGCCATCTATTTCATCAAGAATTTTACAGGTAGAATCTTCATTTACATTCCATTGGCTAAAATCAATAGGTAGAAACTTACCAGCTTTTGTTTTAATATTCGTAAGCATTTTTATTTAGTTATAGTGATTAATTATTTCACTTGATTTATAAAATGGTCTTGATTCTTTACTTTGGTATAAAAATCTAGGGGTATTGTACATGCCTCCACGATCACCTTCGGGTTCAAGTTGAAAATGAGTGCTCCAGGGTTTGGAATTTTCAGTAACCAATAAATATTTGGGTATGACCCTGTTCTGATCGGCTATCCTGTTCATCAAACCATGCTGACCAAATTTATCGTAATTTCCGCTTGATTCAACATATAGTCAACGTAAAAAAATGAATGGGCACTGTGGGTAGAACCGAATACCTTGACAGCATGTCCATCGGTGTAAGAACCAGGATAATAGACAATTCTTGAGGCAAAAAAATTCTGGTATGGAAATGGGTCTTCCGCCTTGATTTCGAGAAGCCATCGGGGAATGGGCTCTTTGTCCTTTTTCAAATAATCATAAACGGTCATCCTAAATTATTTTAAGTTTTTTTTGATGTACTTCATTTTAAATGCAAAATTATAGCTATAAAAAAACGCAATCCATTTTTGACAAGGTTGTTGTACCCTAAAATTATAATTTGGAATAGGCCAAATACTGTTTCAAAACATAAAATTTGAAATTTATTTGCATTTTTATAAATTTGACATATCTTTGTCCATGGTTAATATAGATATCAGAGAGACATGTTATTAGAATTCAGCGTAGAAAATTTTCTTTCATTTAAAGATTTGACGACCCTTTCAATGGTGGCGGCTAAATCATTTAAAGAACATCCGGAAACCCATATAATGGAGACAGGTGGTAATCTTAAACTTCTAAAGTCTGCTATTATATACGGAAACAACGCTAGCGGAAAGAGTAATTTTCTTGAATCTATGGGATTTATGAAGCAAGCAGTTCTGAACTCATTCAGAGATGCTTTAATGGAAAATAGTGAAAAATTATTTCCATTAGAAAAATTTTCGCTCCATTCTAAAACAGAGAAACAGTCGAGTTTTTTTGAGATAACTTTCATTCAAAAAGAAACTAAATATCGTTATGGCTTTGAAATTGACTATGACAAAATAGTGGCTGAGTGGCTTTTTCATACTACAACCAAAGAAGTTTACCTGTTCAAACGAGACCAACAAAAAATCGAAGTAAACAAATCAGCTTTTAAAGAAGGATTAGGAAGGGAAAATGATGTTAAGGAGAATGTTTTATTTCTCTCTCTTCTTGCTACTTTAGGAAAAGAGTCTTCAACAAATATCGTCGATTGGTTTAAAAAATTCAGTTTTGTTAATGGTATTCATGATCGTGGACACAAAAGATATACTCTTGACAAACTAAAATCAGATAAACAGTTTTTTCATTGGGTTTTACATTTTGTGAAATATCTAGAAATTGCAAATCTTTCAATAATGGAGGAAGATGTAAATGATATAGACCTTGAAACGCTAAGAGAAAAGGAGAAAGATGAAGAAATTATCAATCTTTTCACAAGCATTCAAAAGATTCAATCGAAGCAACCTAAAAGAGACCAACTCATAACATTTCATAGAAAATATGATGATGATAATGTGTTCATTGAAACCGTGCCATTTAACTTCGATAAACAGGAATCGGAAGGAACTAAAAAACTCTTATATTTACTTGGACCTTGGTATGATACCTTGCAAAATGGAAAAGTGTTAATCATAGACGAACTTGACTCTAGATTTCACACCCATTTAACTTTGAAATTAGTTGACTATTTTCACAAGTTTAACGAAAGTAAGGCTCAACTTATTTGTGCCGTTCATGATATTTCTTTGCTCAATAAAGATATTTTTAGAAGAGACCAAATTTGGTTTATAGAAAAAAATCAATTTGGAGCATCCAGTTTATTTTCATTGGCAGACTTTAAAACGGACAAAGTCAGAAACAAATCTGCATTTGACAAAAATTATTTTGAAGGTAAATATGGTGCAATTCCTTTTTTTGACATCGATGAAAAATCTAATGATCTAATCCATGGGAAAAGAGAAGCTGAACAGGTTTAAAGAAAGAAATAATGCTTCCTACAAAAGAAAAATTGAGAGGATTGAACTACGTTCCGCACAAACCGAAAGATATATTGTACTAAGTTTTAAAGATTTTGATAGTAATCAAGGACAAACATTTGAATATTGGGAGAGGGTTAATTTACTCTCATTAGCTATTAGAAAACTCCAGGGAGTTTGTGGGCTTACCCGGATGGATGCGACACGGCAACAAATAATCAAAGAATACCCAAAAGGTAAATTTCCTGAAAATTCTGATTTTTCACACCCAAAACATATACTTGAAGATATATCTTGGTGCTCAATGCATATTCAAGGTAAAGAATGTGTCATAGGATATTTTGAAGAAAATATTTTTTATGTAGTTTTTCTGGACAAAGACCATAGATTTTGGATAACTGAAAAGAAAAACACCTGATAGGAGATTAGGCAAATATCCCATAATTATAAATTTTTCAAAAATGATTTCCTGTTTCCAACCTCTGTCATCTACCTAATTAATTGCTTATCTTTAAGTTTTAAAATGTTTATTTAATCTTATCAAATGAAAATTACCATTTTGTCAATGATTATTTGCCTGACCTTTAACGGGTTAAATGCACAACGATTGATGGATAGTTCCAGATCTACCATCGGTTATATTGACAACGGAAGGGTGATGAATAGTTCCCGTTCGACCATTGGATATATCGATGCCGACAGGATGATGAATAGTTCCCGTTCTACCATTGGTTATTTTGATAATGGCAAGGTCATGAATAGTTCCCGTTCGACCATCGGCTATCTTGACAATGGCAGAGTAATGAATAACGCCAGATCTACCATTGGTTATTGGGAAAATGGCAGGGTCCAGAACAATTCCCGCTCTACCATTGGGTATTATGAAGGGGTAGCTGGCGAGCATGCTGCTCTATTCTTTTTCTTCTTTTTTTATGATTCCAATACCATTAAAGTTCCCACTCTTTCCACTACAGCTATTAGTAATCTGGGGAGCAATACCGCAAGTTCCGGAGGGAATATCACTTCCGACGGGGGTGCAACCGTGACGGCTAGGGGTGTAGTTTGGTCCACTAATCCGTTGCCGTTGGTAACCCTTTCAACCAAAACTTCCGATGGAACCGGAATAGGTACATTTACCTCTTCCCTGACCTCTCTTTCTCCCAATTCGACCTATTATGTCCGTTCTTACGCGACAAATAGTGCAGGCACGGCTTACGGAAATGAGGTAAGTTTTAAGATAAATACGAATAATGTGGTGACTTCTGGAAATTTGACCTCAACTACGAATATAAGTATCAAAAAAACGTGGTCCCAACAACCTAACGGATATACCTACCCGATGAATATTTTTGTTCCAACAGGTGCTGTCCCTCAGGGGGGCTTTCCCGTTTGTATATTGCTTCACGGCAATGGGGGAAATGGGGCAGGAATGATAAACCAGTTTTTATCTACTTTGTCGTGTCATATTCTGGTGGCTCCCAGCGGTTATCAGACTAGTTGGAATATCTGCGCTGAAAACAGTGATGCGCCTGATGTTGAGATGATTCAAGATCTGGTGAATAACCTGCAAGGCTATACCAATGTTAATCCTAATAAAATCAGAATTTTAGGTTCTTCAAATGGTGCAGGGCTTGCCAATCGGGTATTTATAGAGAATACAAATCCGGGCATTGATATCATTTGTGCTATCGTTTCTCATTTGAATGAACCACAATATCATTCGGGGAATTTTTATAAGCCGGCAAATGCTACGGACCCATCTGGTTCTTTCTGCGGATACAACGTATTGGCCTCTCCTTTAAAAACAAGGAAATATTTAAGTATTAGTAATGATAACGACAATCTGATCCCATATTTGGGAGGTACTTCAGTGGTGGGAGTAAGCTTTTTAGCAGCGGAAACGGCCGCATTGACCATTGCAAAATATAAAGGTTACCCAAATAATATATTAGCGACTGGGGTAACCATGGGAGATCCATCGATTTCTGAATTTTCCTATCTTTCAGGAGATGTAGTGCATTTAAAGGGGAATGCGATGCATGGAACGAATGCTACACAAAGGTCTTATATAAAAAAATATTTTTCAGACTGCCAGGCATCTACGAGTACTACTTCCTTGTTGCCGGCTGAGGTATTTGAAATTTCCCCGAATCCCGCTTCAGATGATGTGGACATATTGTCGATTGGTGATATTTCTGGAAATGCGACACTACATTTAATTGGATTGAACGGTCAACAGTTATTGACGAAGAAATTTAACGGATTAAGGTCAGGTGAAAGTATCCGACTTCCACTGAATCAGGTTAATTCCGGTTTATATTTCTTACAAATTCAGACAGAAAAGGGGGTATGGG
>Ga0209088_10001752_pt1 | contig 13775 bp, 10 predicted proteins | sample S_140625_EF_Meta_FD_187324 | JGI IMG/M metagenome (GOLD analysis project Ga0209088, IMG submission 187324) | Freshwater microbial communities from Lake Simoncouche, Canada to study carbon cycling - S_140625_EF_MetaG (SPAdes) (version 2) | ecosystem: Environmental > Aquatic > Freshwater > Lake ... | reverse complement strand
CTTGGCGCATTAACAGTTGGTGTTGTTACTAAGCCATTTACATTTGAAGGAAAGCGCAGAACAGCACAAGCAGATGAAGGAATTGAAAATTTAAGAACTGAAGTTGATACCTTAATTGTTATTCCAAATGATCGATTGCTGGCAATCTCTGATCGTTCCATTAGTGCACTTGAGGCATTTAGAACTGCTGATCAAGTATTACTCTCTGGAGTTCAGGGAATTACAGATTTAATTACTACGCCTGGCTTAATCAATTTAGATTTTGCCGATGTTAAAAGTGTGATGGCTGGTGCCGGTTCTGCATTAATGGGAATTGGTTCAGCAAGAGGAGAGGCAAGATCTGTGCGTGCTGCCGAACTTGCGATCTCAAGCCCACTTCTTGAAGCATCAATTGATGGTGCCCATGGCGTATTACTTTCTATTGCTGGTGGATCTGATCTTGGTTTATTTGAGATTTCAGAGGCGGCAGAGTTAGTTGCAAAATCAGCTCATCCAGATGCAAATATTATTTATGGAACAGTCATTGATGATGCATTAGGTGATGAGGTAAGAGTGACCGTTATTGCTGCCGGCTTCGATGGTGGACAACCTAAACGAGTTTTGATGCCAGTAATTAATGCCGCAACCATGAGTGGGGAAGCTGATCCAATTCCAGCAAATGATCCAATCTCTGTTGCACTTGATTTAAATATGGAGGGTGCCGAGCGCCCACGCAAGCGAATCACATTTGAGGAACTAGTCGCAGAAGATGAGATCGATATACCTGATTTCATGCGGTAGTAATTACCGTGGCTCGGCTACTTTTCACATCTCGTTATTTTGATTCACTTGCAGATCCACTTGATAGGACAGCGAAAGCAAAGTTAGATCAGTTACTTGGAAAAGGTACTCTGTTTATGAAACAGAGCCACAGTAATCAGGTAGCAGTCGTAACCGATCATTCATCTATCCCAGAAGCAGATGGAATGGTTACAAACAATAAAGAAATTGCCCTAGCAGTCCGAATTGCTGATTGCCTGCCCGTTCTAATGTATTCAGATCATGCTGTAGCTGCCGTTCATGTTGGGCGTAAAGGTTTATTAAACAAAGTTGCGGTGAATGCGGTGGTGGCTATGAAAAAGTTTGGATCCTCACCAATAACAGCTGTAGTTGGACCCCATATTTGCGGTAATTGCTATGAAGTTGATGCTCAGATGTATGAAGAGATTGTTAGAGATCACCCAACAACTGGCGGCAAAGTGAATTATTTAAATCTATTTGCTGGATTAAAAGCTCAATTACCAGAAATTACGTTTACTAATCTTGGCCTTTGCACAAAAGAAAATAGAGATTATTTTTCATACCGTAGTGGGGATCTAACCGGTAGGCAGGTTGGGGTAATTAGCTTATGAGCCGTTCTGAAGAGATCGCAGCAAATTTAAATGATGTTAAAGGCAAGATTGCATCCGCTGCATTAAAGGCAGGCCGGGATAAAGGTGACATCACATTAATTGTTGTGACAAAAACCTTTCCAATATCTGACTTAGAGATTTTATACTCACTAGGAATAAGAGAGTTTGGTGAAAACCGTGACCAAGAGGCGATTGAAAAGGTAGGTCAGCTTCCTGCTGATATTAATTGGAGTTTTCAAGGTGGAATTCAAAGTAATAAATTAAAATCTATTACTACCTGGGCTGGGTGTATTCACTCAGTAGATAAACTCAAATATGCGCAGATTATTTCTGAACAAAATACCGAAAAACCTAAACCAATTTTTATACAAGTATCCCTTGATCAGCCTCCAGAATCGCGAGGCGGGGTAGACCCAAAAAATCTAATTGAATTAGCTGCCGAAATAACAAAATTACCTGGAATTTCCCTGCAAGGTTTAATGGCAGTTGCCCCGCTAGATATTCCAGCTAAGGAAGCATTTTTGAAATTGAAGGAAATACAAGCGGGTTTTACGGCGGTGTTCAAAGATGCTAAATACCTATCTGCGGGCATGAGTGGTGATTATGAAATGGCAATTTCCTATGGTGCGACACATCTGCGAATTGGCAGTTCAATCCTCGGTAATCGATAGTTGACCCCATAGATTTGACCCATGGCTAGTGCATTTAAGCGGGTTGCTGGGTACCTCGGATTAATGGACGAGGAAGAGTTAGACCACGGCACAAATCAATTAACTGAACGTGCCCCTAGATTGGTGCGAGCAACTGCAAAGCCAGCAGCTAAATCTAATGTTGAAATTTTTCCTCACGCTGAATCAAATAAAGTTATGGATCACATTATTTCATTAACTCCACGGACGTATAGTGAAGCCCGATTAATTGGTGAGCACTACCGTGAAGGTAAACCAGTAATTATGAATTTAAGTGACATGGAAGAGTCAGAGCGCAAACGGTTAGTTGATTTTGCATCTGGCCTAGTTTTTGGTCACCATGGAAGTATTGAGCGAGTAACACCAAAGGTTTTCTTACTTACACCTCCTAACGTTTCAGTTAGTGTTGAAGATAAAAATTCTGCTGCACAAGCAAGTTTTTTTAATCAGAGCTGATTTAGCCCTTTAATAAATGGGCGCAATTGTCGGCATAATTTACTGGGCCTTAAATTTATTTTTATTAGCTTTAATTGGCAGATTGATTTTAGATTACATAAGAATCTTCTCACCAAATTGGCGTCCTCGTGGAGTTGTGTTAGCCCTTGCTGAGTTGATTTACTCAATTACAGATCGACCGCTTAGGTTTGTAAGGCAATTTGTGCCGCCGCTTAGATTAGGTGCGGTCTCGTTAGATCTATCTTTTATTGTGGTCTTTTTTGTAGTACAGCTTTTAATGCGCTTAGTTATTATTCTCTAATTCTTAATTAGTTTAAGCCAAAGAGATAGTTCATTATCAGACGAGCTTTCTGAATTAATTTGCACCATGTTTGTAGCTAAAACCTCTGCGCTTATCTCTGTAATAGCAGATGAAATTGCAGTCGCAAGCTCTGTTGGTGCATTCCAGTTAACAGTGATGCGATCACTAACATCTAAGCCGATATTTTTTCGCTCTTCCTGAATTGCTCTAATGACCTCTCGGATTTGCCCGGCTCGAATTAACTCTGGCGTTAGTTCAAGATCTAGCGCCAGACTCTCACCTGAATGAGAGGCAACCGACCACCCACTTCTTGGTGTCTCAGTAATTACCAAATCATCAATATCGATTTCAATTTCCTTATCTTTTCCAGCCAGATTGACCTTTAACTTGTAGGTATTACTAATTCGAAGCGCCTTAACCATTGCAGCTGGATCAACCGATGCAATCTGCTTTGCAATCACCTGAACATCTGCGCCAAATTTTGTGCCAAGTGTTCGAAAGTTAGCTTTAACAGAGATATCAACTAGGTCACTTCCGGCAACATGGATTCCATCTAGTTTTAATATGTTTAACTCCTCTGCGATGTGAGTTTTAATCTCATCTGAAATCTGCTCCCAACCAGGTGCTGAAACTAATGCGCGAGATAGGGGCTGACGGATTTTTACGCCAGATTCAGCTCGGGCAGATCTTCCTAACTCAACTAAGCGACGAGATAAGGCAACTGAAGTCGATAACTTTTCATCGATTACTGCTTTATTAGATACTGGAAATTTTGCAAGATGCACAGATTCAATTTGATCTGATTCAGCCACCTTGATAAGTGTTTGCCAAACATGTTCAGATATAAATGGCACCATTGGTGCAAGAAGTAGAGTTAGATTTTTTAGGCAGAAATAAAGTGTATTTAATGCAACTGGATCACCATCCCAGAAACGACGGCGGGATCTACGAACATACCAATTTGAAAGATCATCAATAAAGGCTGCAAGTTGGGTACCTGCTGCTTGTGAGTCAAAGTTTTCTAAAGCGTTATCTACTCCTTGAATGAGTTTATTTAGCTCAGAAAGAATCCATCGGTCCATCAATGTTAAATCTGTTGGTAAAGAAGTAACTTTAAAATCAGCAGCATTTGCATAGAGGGTGAAGAATGAGATTGTGTTCCAATAAGTTAGAAGAGTTTTTCTTACTACATCAGTAATTGCATCATGTCCTACTCGACGGGCACTCCAAGGGGAGCCGGCAGCTAACATGTACCAACGAACTGCATCAGCGCCATGTTGATTCATAAGTGGCATTGGCTCTAGAACATTGCCAAGATGCTTACTCATCTTTCTGCCGTCTTTATCTAATATATGACCTAGGCATAAAACAGTCTTATAGGAAGATTTATCAAATACTAAAGTTCCAATCGTCATCAAGGTATAAAACCAACCTCGAGTTTGATCAATTGCTTCACAGATAAAGTCTGCTGGGTATGCAGCTTTAAACTCTGCTTCAGAACCTGGCTTATGTGGGTATCCCCATTGCGCAAATGGCATCGCACCAGAGTCATACCAACAATCAATAACCTCAGGAATACGCTCCATAGTGGCTGAACATTCTGCGCATTTAAATTTCACATCATCTACAAAGGGGCGGTGTGGATCTAAGTTACTTAATTGCGTTCCGGAGAGTTTGCCTAACTCAGATAGGGAGCCAACACAAACTTCATGTTTATTTTCACATCTCCAAATTGGAAGTGGTGTGCCCCAATAGCGATTACGTGAAACCGCCCAATCAATATTGTTATTTAACCAATCACCAAATCGACCAGTTTTAATCGTCTCTGGATGCCAATCTGTGTTGGAATTTTCTCTAAGCAATTCCTTCTTTATCGCAGTGGTTTTTATGTACCAAGATGGTTGGGCGTAATACATCAAAGCGGTATGACATCTCCAGCAATGTGGGTAGGAGTGCTCAAATTGCAAACTCTTAAACATTAAACCTCGAGATTTAAGATCTTTTATCAGCGCCTTATCTGCTTCTTTGAAAAATACACCACCAACTAGCGGAACCTCTTTTTGGAAATGACCATCAGGGTTTACTGGATTTACCACTGGCAGGTTATATTTTCTGCACACCTCAAGATCATCTGCGCCAAAAGCCGGGGATTGATGGACTAAACCTGTGCCATCTTCAACAGTTACATAATCGGCAAGGACTACGTAATGAGCATCATTAATCTCAACAAAATCAAATGGCCGGCTGTATTTAGTGTGTTCAAGTTCAGTTCCCTTAAAAGTTGCAATTACCTTGCGATCCTCACCAAGTACTGAAGCCAAATCTGTTGCAACTACTAATCTTTCACTCTTATCATCAGTTGTTATTTCAACTACTTGGTACTCAACCTTTGGATTTACTGCAACCGCAGTATTAGCAACTAATGTCCATGGAGTTGTGGTCCAAACTAATAAACTTGCATTTAGATCTGCTAACTTGCCAGAGGTGGCAGGAAAGCGCACAAATACTGATGGATCTTTAATAGTTTCATAACCTTGCGCAAGCTCATGATCAGATAAGCCAGTGCCACATCTTGGACAGTATGGCGCGACTCGATGATCTTGGACTAGTAATCCTTTTTTCCATATTTGTTGTAGTGACCACCAAACACTTTCAATATATGCCGGGGACATAGTCCAGTAGGCATCATCAAAATCAACCCAAAATCCCATTCGTTTAGTCATGTCGGTAAATTCATCAACATGCCGCTGGACTGATTCTTTACATTTTTCATTAAAAGCGGCAACACCAAATTTTTCAATATCTGCTTTACCGGTAAAGCCCAACTCTTTTTCTACTGCAATTTCAACAGGCAAACCATGACAATCCCAACCAGCTTTGCGAATTACTTGCTTACCTTTCATTGTTTGAAAGCGCGGAAATAAATCTTTAAAAACTCGTGCTTCAATGTGATGTGTGCCAGGTTTTCCATTTGCAGTAGGTGGGCCTTCATAAAAACTCCATCTAGGAGCACCGTTACGATTAGCAACAGATTTCTCAAATATTTGATTTTGCGACCAAAAATCTAAAATTCCAGCTTCCATCTGTGGAAGATCGATTTGCGCAGGTAAGGTATTAATTCCGCGGCCAGATTTCATATTCACCCTACATTCTAACGCGCACAGTTGCCCTTTAATGAACTCATCATTGAGCACGGGGGTGGCGGTTGGTAATTACTTGAGCCAAGCCATAACCTTTCCCCCCTCAGGGGGTAATGTGGCTATCAAGAAGTTATTTAAGAAATCATCAAAAAAGAGTGCAAAAACATCGGCTAAAAAACCGGTAAAAGTTGCTGCGAAAAAGGCTGCTAAAAAGAGCCCACCAAAAAAGGCTGCTGTTAAAAAAATTGCGAAGCGTTCACCAAATATTGTTAAACCTAAACTAGCTAAGAAATCTGCAATTAAAAAGGCTCCTGGAAAACCTTTTCCAGCAAAGCTTCAGACATCTACCTCAGGTTCTTCAACCACAATTTCTGTCACTTCAACTATCCCTAATGCAAATGCCCTGCCAGTAGTTGAAGAGCGTAGATTAGTTATGTTGCCACCGCCAAAGCCGGTATTAAAGTCAAAGAAAGCGGCAGCATTAAAGCCAATTAAAAGTGCACCAGCACCTCTAGTTGTGCAGGCAAGTGAGATTGCTTGGAATGCAACCGAATTAAAAACTATGAAAACTGAGCTATCTAAAGATTTAGTGAGATTACGTAAAGAACTTGAGTTAGCAGAAGCCGAGATGGAAGATCTAGTTGAAGCTGCAGGTGTTGGCGCCGGTGATGATCAAGCCGATGCTGGAGCGAAAACATTTGAACGAGAGCATGAAATGTCACTGGTATACAACGCTCGAGATATGGTTCAACAAACCGAACGAGCACTTGAGCGAATTGCAAATAAAACATATGGAAAGTGTGAAGAGTGTGGAAACTTTGTTGGAAAGGCAAGACTACAAGTTTTCCCTCGCGCTACTCTATGTATGGTTTGCAAACAAAAAGAGGAACGACGCTGAACTTAATTCAGCGAAAATGGTTAGCGGCCACCGCTTTAATAGTTTTTGCCTTTGATTATTTAACTAAATTACTAGCAATTCAATATCTTACGGATGAGCCAAAAAATATAATTGGATCAATTCTACAATTCCGGCTGGCATTTAACTCTGGAGCTGCATTTAGTCTTGCCTCCAGTGGAACAATATTTCTTTCTAGTTTCTCAATAATTATTGCTGCTGCTATTTTTTACTTCGGTCGTAAAGTTAGTTCTACACCCTGGGCAATTGCACTTGGCCTTGTGCTAGGTGGAATTTTTGGTAATTTGACCGATCGAATATTCAGGTCACCTGGCGGCTTGCAAGGTGAGGTAGTTGATTGGATTCAAATCCCGCATTGGCCGATATTTAATATCGCAGACTCCTCAGTTGTTTGCGGGGCAATACTTATTACAATTTTGAACTGGAAGAATATTGAATTTAGTAAGAGTGAGGGTAAAAAGTGAGTGAGCGTGAGGTTAGAAACCTAATAATCCCAGAAGGACTAAATCAGGAGCGGGTTGATGCTGCCTTATCAAGACTGCTTGGTTTATCTCGTAATGTGATTGTTGGGTTAATTGAATCTAATGAGATATCAAAAGATGGAAAATTTGTTGGTAAATCTGACCGAGTTTTAAGTGGTGATCAACTTGAAATATTGATGCCGGCAGCAAAAGGTGAGGCAAAATTAACTGCTACACCGGTTGACGGATTAAAAGTTGTTTATGATGATGAGTTTTTAATTGTGATAGATAAACCGGTTGGAATTGCCGCTCATCCAAGTCCAGGTTGGCAGGGCGCAACAGTAGTTGGAGCAATTTTTGCGGCTGGTTATCAGCTTGCTACCTCTGGAGCTGCTGAGCGACAGGGCGTTGTGCACCGGTTGGATGTTGGAACATCTGGCTTAATGGTCGTTGCTAAAAATGAAGTTGCATATTCAAGTTTGAAAGATCAGTTTCGTGATCGAACAGTTTCAAAGGTCTATCACGCACTTGTGCAAGGCCATATGGATCCAACGGTTGGAACTATTGATGCACCTATAGATCGTCATCCAAGAGAGGATTATCGTTTTGCTGTTGTAGCAAATGGAAAACCAAGTATTACTCACTATAAAACTTTAGAAGTTTTCCCAGCTGTCACATTGCTTGAGATTGAACTTGAAACTGGCAGAACGCATCAAATTCGAGTGCACTTCTCTGCACTTCACCATCCATTGGTTGGTGATCTAACTTACGGTTCGGATCCGGCGTTAGCAGCAAGGCTTAAGATCTCTCGTCCTTGGCTGCACGCAAAACAACTTGCCTTTACCCACCCAGGAAGTGGGGAGCGAATCTCATTTACGGCTGAGTATCCAGAGGATCTGACACGCTCACTTGCCCTACTTTCAGATATTACCCGCTAGAAATTAACAGCAGTAGTAATCTCACCATCCATGCCTAATTCAACTAATAACCTAGAAAACTCGGAGAATTTCGTACATCTTCATGTACACACCGAGTACTCGATGTTAGATGGTGCTGCAAAAATATCTGAGTTAGTTGCAGAGGTTGCTCGTCAGGAAATGCCAGCAGTTGCCATGACTGATCATGGAAATGTATTTGGTGCATTTGAGTTTCATAAAACTGCAAAAGCTGCTGGGGTTAAACCGATAATTGGCATTGAAGCATATGTTGCACCCGAATCAAGATTTGATAAAAGAAGGGTTAAGTGGGCAGAAGGTGGTGAGGATGATGTATCTGGAGGTGGTGCCTATACCCATATGACATTGCTTGCTGAAAATAATCAGGGTTTATCAAATCTATTCAAGCTTTCTTCCCTTGCCTCACTTGAAGGTTTTTACTACAAGCCAAGAATGGATCGAGAGTTACTTGCTAAGTACTCAAAGGGAATTATTGGCACAACTGGATGTGCTGGTGGTGAGATTCAAACCAGGTTACGAATGGGAAACTATAAAGAGGCGATTAAAGCAGCCAGTGAGATGAAGGATATTTTTGGACCTGAAAATTTCTATCTTGAAATTATGGATCACTCGATTGAAATTGAGAAACGATCATTTTCGGATTTGTTAAAGCTAGGAAAAGAGTTAAATCTGCCATTGCTGGCAACTAATGATTTGCACTATACCCATCACGATGATGCAAGTGCCCATGAAGTTTTGCTATGTATTCAATCTGGCTCAACTATTGCAGATCCAAAGCGGTTTAAATTTGAAAACTCCGAGTTTTATCTTAAGAGTGCTGCACAAATGCGAGAGCTATTTAAGGATTTTCCAGAGGCTTGTAATAACACATTACTAATCGCCCAACGTTGTGAAACTACAATGCGTGAAGGTGAAAACCTATTGCCGCGGTTCACAGTTCCGCAAGGGGAAACCGAAGATACCTGGCTGAAGAAATTATCTAATGATGGCCTTGCTGCTCGAATGGGGAATCAAATTCCAGTTGAATATCAAGAGAGACTAGATTTTGAATTAGATGTAATGATGAAGATGGGTTTTCCTGGGTACTTCCTAGTTGTAGCTGACCTTTGCAAACATGCTCGGGAAGTTGGAATCAGAGTTGGTCCTGGCCGTGGCTCTGCAGCTGGTTCTCTTGTTTCTTACTCACTTGGAATTACAGGCCTTGATCCCATCAAATTTGGTTTATTGTTTGAAAGATTCTTAAATCCAGAACGTATATCAATGCCAGATATTGATCTAGATTTTGATGAGCGTAGAAGATCAGAGATGATCCAATATGCCACTACAAAGTATGGCGATGATCGAGTTGCACAGATTATTACCTACGGAACTATTAAATCTAAACAGGCAATTAAAGATTCAACAAGAGTTCTTGGTTATCCATACGCGCTAGGTGAACGTTTGACCAAATCACTTCCACCCTCAGTAATGGGTAAAGATATTTCACTTGGCGGAATTTTTAATATGGATGATGATCGTTATGGTGAGGCAAGTGAGTTTAGAAATTTGTATGAGTCTGATCCAGATTCAAAGAAGATTGTTGATACTGCGTTAGGTATCGAAGGATTAAAGCGCCAATGGGGTGTACACGCTGCTGGAGTTATATTAAGTAAAGAGCCACTTTTGGAAGTAATCCCAATTCATCGCCGAGAGGCAGATGGGGCAATCATTACCCAATTTGATATGGGTGCGTGTGAGGCAACCGGGTTACTTAAAATGGATTTTCTTGGGCTGCGTAACCTCTCAGTTTTAGATGATTGTCTAATAAATATTGAAAAGAATTTGGGTAAAAAAGTTGTACTTGAAACATTGCCTCTTAAAGATCAAAAAACTTTTGATTTACTATCTCGCGGAGATACTTTGGGAGTTTTCCAGCTAGATAGTGCACCGATCAGATCTTTGCTACGGTCGATGGCACCAGACAGTTTTGAGGACATTGCTGCGGTTATTGCTTTATATCGCCCCGGCCCAATGGGTGAAGATTCACATAATAAATATGCTGATTATAAGAATGGTAGAAAAGCTCAAGTTGGTATTCATTCAGAGCTTGATAAACCACTGAGTGAAATTTTGAAAGATACTTATGGCTTAATTGTTTATCAGGAGCAGGTTTTAGCAATCGCTAGAAAAGTTGCTGGATTCACACTTGGTCGCGCAGATCTACTGCGTAAAGCGATGGGCAAGAAAGATAAGAAGATTCTTGATAAAGAGAAGGTTCACTTTGAAGCCGGAATGAAAGAGAATGGCTTTTCTGCTGATGCGATTGAAAAATTATGGCAAACACTTATTCCATTTTCCGATTATGCATTTAATAGAGCCCACAGCGCTGGCTACGGATTACTCTCTTTCTGGACCGCATATTTAAAAGCAAATTATCCAGCTGAGTACATGGCCGCACTTTTAACCAGCGTTCGGGATGATAAAGATAAGAGCGCGCTCTATTTAAATGAATGCCGGCGAATGGGAATAAAGGTATTGCCACCTGATGTAAATGAATCAGATTCTGAATACACCCCACGTGGTACCGATATTAGATTTGGGTTAACTGCGATTAGAAATGTTGGTGAAAATGTTGTTTCATCAATCATTGAGAATAGAAAGACAAAAGGAAAGTACTTAAGTTTTGGTGATTTCTTAACCAAGGTTGATTCCCATGTTTGCAATAAAAAGACAGTTGAATCACTGATTAAGGCCGGTGCCTTTGATTCCTTAAACCATACTCGCCGAGGTTTGATGATGGTCTTCTTAGAGGCGCTAGATGCAGTATCTGAGGCAAAGCGAGCAGAAGCAATTGGTCAATTTGATCTATTTGGGGCAACAAATGCAACCACAAGTGTTAGCGGTGTTGAGTTAGATATTCCTAATACTGAGTGGGAAAAAATGATGCTACTTGGATATGAGCGAGAGATGTTAGGACTTTATGTTTCAGATCATCCACTTCTAGGAGTTGAACATGTACTGCGTTCAGTTGCAGATTTTTCAATCAGCCAAATATCTGAAGTAAGTCATGATCAGATTATTACTATTGGCGGGTTAATAACTCAGATTCAACGTAAAGTTTCAAAACAAGGTACCCCTTGGGCAATTGTTACAGTTGAAGATCTAGATGGTGCGGTTGATGTTTTGTTTTTCTCAAATGCTTATGCCGCCCATGGTGTGAACTTGGTAGAGGATCGAATTGTTGCAATTAGGGGTCGGGTTGATAAGAGAGAAGAACAGCCAAGGATCTCAGCTCTTGATTTAACACTGCCTGATTTAAAACAAGTACCAACTGGCCCATTTGTTATTTCAATGGAAATGTCTAGGTGTACTCCGCCAGTTATTGATCGGATGAATGAAATTTTGCGTTCTCATCCAGGCGGGCGAGAGGTGCACTTGAGGTTAGTAGATGGTGAAAAAAATACTGTTTTAAAGTTAGATGAAAATTTAAAGGTAACTTCCTCACCAAGTTTAAGTGCAGATCTTAAAACTGTTCTAGGCCCAGATTGTTTAGTTGTTTAGGTATTAATGAAGACTCTTGAATTATTGCCAGCAATAGATATAAAAAATGGGAAATCTGTCAGATTAAAACAAGCAGGATTAGATTCGGCAGAGCAATATGGAAGCCCAACTGAAGTGCTCGCTGAATTTATCGCTAAAGGTGCAAAATGGGTCCACCTTGTTGACTTAGATTCAGCCTTCAATACTGGAAGTAACGTAGATTTAATTAAGGATTTAATTGATAAGAGTTCAATTAACATCCAACTATCTGGCGGAATAGTAGATGAATCCTCATTAAACCAAGCTTTAGCAACAAAAGCTGTCAGAATTAATATTTCTACTGCTGCATTACAGAATATTGATTGGTTAGTAAGAGTTATTAATTCCTACAAAGATCGTTTAACAATTGGACTTGATATAAATAATGGCGTACTAATTGCCAGAGGTAGCGGTGAAGTAATTGGTGATCCATTTGAATATATCAAGGTTTTAGATAAGGCTGGATGTACAAGATATGTTGTTACAGATAATTCAAAAGATGGTGAACTAAATGGCCCAAATCTTGATTTATTGGATAAAGTTTCAAGATCAACCAAATCATTGATTATTGCAAGTGGTGGTGTTTCTAAATTATCTGACCTAGATAATCTGCGCCAGATGGGTCTAGATGGCGTAATTGTTGGTAAAGCTCTGTATGTCGGAGCAATCGATATCGGTTTGGCTATCAAAACCTGCTACGAATAATCGGCGCCTGGCAGTTAGTAATTACGGCAGAATAGGGCAGTGGAAAAAGCACTTATTTCTCTGGAAGAGTTTCGCAGCTATGCCCGCGACTTTAATGTGATTCCAGTTGCTCGTAAGATAACTAGCAAAAGTGAAACACCACTTTCAATCTATGAGAAATTAACTCAAAACCGCAGTGGAACATTTTTACTTGAATCAGCAGAGGCTGGAATTTGGGCAAGGTATTCATTTATTGGCGTAAATAGCGAAGCAACATTAACTGAGAAGAATGGTTTGGCTACTTGGATAGGAGTTATGCCAGCAGGTGCACCAACTGGCATAGATCCTTTATCTGCACTTAGAATTTCTACATCACACCTTCGCTCTCCAAAATTAAATAACTTACCACCTCTAACCGGTGGCTTAGTTGGTTACCTTGGTTATGAGATTGTTCGTAGATTGGAAAAACTACCAAATCTTTCTAAGAAAGATATTGAAATTCCAGAGATTGCAATGATGCTTACCTCCGATTTAGCAGTTTATGATCATCAAGAAGGAATCATCACATTAATAGCTAATGCAATAAATTGGGATGGTAGTGCAGATCGAGTTGATTTAGCATATGAAAAAGCAATTGAAAGATTAGATAAAATGGATATGGATTTAAATCAAAGGTTTGTATCTAAAGCCAAGGATATTCCGGCTCGAGAAACTCCAAATTACTCTCGTAATACGACTGACTTAGAATATATAAGTAAGGTTGAATTAATTAAGGAAGAGATTAAGTCTGGTGAGGCTTTTCAAGTAGTGCTTTCTCAACGTTTTTCAATGCCTGTTGCATGTAAGCCATTTGATATTTATCAAGTACTTCGGGAACAAAACCCAAGTCCTTATATGTATATATTTAACTTTTCTGATGATCTTTCAGTAGTTGGTTCTAGTCCAGAAGCATTAGTAAAAGTAACTGGAGAGAATGTGATGATTCATCCAATCGCAGGTACTAGAGCTAGAAATGCTGATCCAAAAGTTGATCAACAGGTAGCCCAGGCACTACTTGAGGATCCAAAGGAGCGAGCAGAGCATTTAATGTTAGTTGACCTTGGCCGCAATGATTTAGGTCGAGTATGCCAAGCCGGATCAGTAGAAGTAACTGAATTTATGCAGATCGAGAAGTATTCTCATGTAATGCATATCGTCTCCACTGTTGTTGGAAAATTATTATC
>Ga0209088_10001751_pt1 | contig 13777 bp, 1 predicted proteins | sample S_140625_EF_Meta_FD_187324 | JGI IMG/M metagenome (GOLD analysis project Ga0209088, IMG submission 187324) | Freshwater microbial communities from Lake Simoncouche, Canada to study carbon cycling - S_140625_EF_MetaG (SPAdes) (version 2) | ecosystem: Environmental > Aquatic > Freshwater > Lake ... | reverse complement strand
TGTAATCAATAGCTATCCACTGTGCGTAAAGAGTGAAGTTAGCTGTTTGGTTATGGGTGTATGGGAAGGAAATTCTGCTTCCACCAGTCGATGAAGTAAACCAGCCAGCAAATGTGTAACCAGCTCTACTTGCATTTCCAGGATCTGCTAGTTGGCTATCAGTTGTAGTCGTTGTGCTATCTGCAACGCCAGAACCACCTTGGGTATTTAAAGTGACGGTTAAAGTATTTGCGCTGAACTGGGCATAGAGGGCGAAGTTAGCCGTTTGGTTATGGGAATACGGGAACGAAATTCTGCCTCCACCAGTTGATGAAGTGAACCAACCATTAAATGTAAAGCCAGCTTTATTTGGCGAACCTGGATCTGCTAATTGGCTATCAGTGGTGGTGGTTGTGCTATCTGCAACTCCGGTACCACCTTGAGAATTTAAAGTGACAGTTAATGTTTTAGCGCCCCACTGGGCAATTAACGTGACATCACTTGATGCAACGGTGTAGCTATCACCACTTTGGTAGGTGATGCCCCCACTTAACCAGCCAGTGAAGTTATAGCCAGGTCTAATTGGCGCAGCTTTAACTGCAAATACTGCGCCGATGTTCTTCGATGATTCGGTTGGAGCAACTCCGCCACTAAAGCCATTTAAGTTATAGGTGATGTCGTAGTTGATCGCGCTCCACTGAGCAAGGAAGGTTACATTCTCGGATGCAACCGTGTAGCTATCTCCGCTTTGGTAAGTGTTTCCTCCACTTAACCAACCAGTGAAGTTATAGCCGGTTCTACTTGGTGAGGCTTTAACCGCAAATGTATTGCCGATGTTCTTGGTGCCTTCAGTTGGAGCAACTCCAGCGGCGCCATTTAAGTTATAAGTGATCGTGTAATCAATGGCGGTGAATTGTGCATATAGCGTGAAGCTCGCTGTTTGGTTATGGGCTGCTGCGGTAGTGATCTTGGTGCCATCAGTTGAAGCTGTAAACCAGCCGTTAAATGTGTAACCAGTTCTAGTTACTTCGCGCAGTGCGGTGATAGTTGAACCTGTCGTGGTGCTGGTATCTCCAGCCGTGACCGTTAGCCCTGAATTATTCTCATAGGTAATTGCTAGAGCGTTAGCGCTCCACTGGGCAAAAAGAGTTAGGTCTTCAGCAAATGAATATTCGGTGCCGTTGGCATAAGGTGTTCCGCCACCAATTGAAGCGGTATTCCAGCCGGTGAAGGTATAGCCATCACGGGTGAAGGTATTGGCAGAAAAGTTAGTTGGAACATTTGCGCTCTGGGTTGCATCAATGCCGACGCCACCATTTGGCTTAAAAGTTACTGACTTATTGGCAATTGCACTCCACTGGGCAAGGAAAGTTACATTCTCAGATGCAACGGTGAAGCTATCGCCTAATTGGTAGTTAAGGCCACCACTTAACCAACCAGTGAAGTTAAAGCCAGGCCTAATTGGTGCGCTCTTGACTGCGAAGATATTGCCAATGTTCTTGCTTGTTTCAGTCGGTGCAATTCCTGCAAATCCATTTAAGTTATAGGTGACGCTATAGGCAATCGCGCTCCATTGAGCAGTAAAGGTAACATTCTCAGATGCAACGGTGTAGCTATCACCGCTTTGATAGGTAACCCCACCACTTAACCAGCCAGTGAAGTTATAGCCCGCTCTGATTGGTGCAGCTTTAACTGCGTATACTGCGCCGATGTTCTTGGCTGTCTCTGTTGGAGCAACACCACCACTAAAGCCATTTAAGTTATAAATGATGTTGTAATTGATAGCGCTCCATTGGGCAAGGAAGGTTACATTCTCAGACGCAACGGTGTAGCTATCACCGCTTTGATAGGTGACTCCGCGACTTAGCCAACCGGTGAAGTTATAGCCAGTTCTACTTGGTGCAGCTTTTGCTGCAAAGACAGCGCCGATGTTCTTGGCTGTTTCGGTTGGAGTAGCGCCACCAATAAAGCCATTTAGATCATAGGTAATGCTGTAGTTGATCGCTGACCATTGGGCAAGGAAGGTGACATCGTTAGATGAAACCGTGTAGCTATCACCGCTTTGATAGGTGACTCCGCCACTTAGCCAACCGGTGAAGTTATAGCCAGCTCTGCTTGGTGCGGTTTTAATCGCAAATACTGCACCGATATTCTTCGATGTTTCAGTCGGTGTAACACCTGCAAAGCCATTTAAGTTATAAGTGACGTTGTAGTTGATCGCGTTCCATTGAGCAGTTAACGTGACATTGTTAGATGAGACCGTGAAACTATCGCCACTTTGGTAAGTAAGCCCGTCACTTAACCAACCCGTAAATGTATACCCAGTTCTACTTGGTGCTCCCTTAATAGCAAAGGTATTGCCGATGTTCTTGGAAGTCTCAGTTGGTGCAACTCCAGCGCTAAAACCAATTAAGTCGTACAGAATGCTGTAATTGATCGCTGACCACTGAGCAGTAAGAGTGACGTTACTTGATGCAACGGTATAGCTATCGCCTGCTGAGTAAGTGTTAGTGCCATCAGACCAGTTGATAAATGTATAGCCAGCTCTATTTGGTACAGCTTTGACTGCGAAGACATTGCCGATGTTCTTATTTGTCTCAGTTGGTGCAGCACCCGCGGCACCATTTAAGTTATAGGTAACGCTGTAGTAGATCGAGCTCCATTGGGCGAATAGCGTGAGGTCAGCTGCAAATGAGTAACTCTGGTTATTTGAGTAAGCAACTCCCCCGCTGCCAGTAGGTGATGTATTCCAACCTGCGAATGTGTAGCCATCGCGGGTAAAGGTATTGGTAGTTAAATTGCTAGCAGTATTTGCAATCTGGATTCGATCAGAACCAATTCCCTCATTTGCTTTGAAGGTTACAGATTTAGTTGGGATATTGCTCCACTGCGCATAGAGAATGGTGTTTTCGGTAAAGGTATAGCTGCCACCAATTAGATAACCGGTACCACTTCCATCTGCTTTTGTATTCCAGCCAATAAAGTTGTAATCACTCTTGAGCAGAGTTCCTTGATCACTGACTGCGAGGGTGCTGTTGTAATTCTGAGTAGCACCAGTTGGCGCACTTCCTGAAGTATTGGTATTTCCATTGTAGGCAAGTGAGTAACTAAGAATCTGCCACTGGGCAGTAAGGATGACATCGTTAGTTGAGACGGTGTAGCTATCTCCTGCTTGGTAGGTAACCCCACCACTTAACCAGCCGGAGAATATGTAGCCGGTTCTACTTGGTGCACCTTGAATTGCAAAGGTATTACCTATGTTCTTGGTTGTCTCAATTGGGGCAACTCCAGCGGCGCCATTTAAGTTATAGGTAATGTTGTAATCGATAGCTGACCATTGGGCATAGAGTGTGAAGTTCGCTGTTTGGTTATGGGGTGTGGATGTTGTGATCTTTGTGCCACCAGTTGGAGCTGTAAACCAACCGTTAAATGTATAACCGCTTCTAGATACTTGGCGCAAGGTGGTAATGGTTGAACCTGTCGTAGTGCTGGTATCACCGGCGACAGCTGTAACGCCTGAATTATTCTCATAAGTAATAGCTAAAGCGCTTGCGCTCCACTGGGCATAAAGCGTTAGGTCAGATGCAAATGAGTATTCGGTGCCATCTGCATAAGGCGTTCCACTGCCATTTAGGTTCGTATTCCAACCAGTGAAGGCGTAGCCATCACGGGTGAAACTGTTGGCAGATAAGTTAGTTGGAACATTTGTACTTTGAATTGCATCAACGCCAACGCCGCCATTTGCCTTAAAAGTTATTGCCTTATTAGCAATCGCACTCCACTGGGCGGTGAAAATGACATCACTCGTTGCAACTGTGTAACTATCTCCTGCTGAGTATGTATTTCCGCCACTTAACCAACCAGAGAAGGTGTAGCCAGCTCTGTTTGGTGCGGCTTTCACCGTAAAGGTATTGCCAATGTTCTTGGTTGTCTCAGTTGGCGCAGCACCTGCGGCACCATTCAAGTTGTAACTAATGCTGTAGTTAATTATTGACCATTGAGCAGTTAGCGTGACATTGCTTATTGCAACCGTGTAACTATCTCCTGCGATATAAGTGTTCGTGCCATCTGACCAGTTGGTAAATGTGTAACCGGCTCTCGTTGGTGCATCCTTAACAGCAAATACTGTGCCTATATTCTTATTTGTCTCAGTTGGGGCAACTCCACCAGTAAAGTCATTTAAATTGTAGGTAATGGCGTAATCGATTGCTGACCACTGGGCATAGAGAGTGAAGTTATCTGTTTGGTTATGGGCGGCTGTAGTTGTGATTCTTGTGCCACCAGTTAGAGACGTGAACCAACCGTTGAATGTGTAACCGCTTCTAGATACTTGACGCAAGTTGGTAATGGTTGAACCTGTCGTAGTGCTGGTATCACCCGCGACAGCTGTAACTCCAGAATTATTCTCATAGGTAATAGCTAAAGTGTTTGCACTCCACTGCGCATAGAGCGTTAGATCTAAAGCAAATGAATACTCAATGCCGTTGGCATAGGCAGTTCCATTTCCAATCGCTGCGCTATTCCACCCAGTAAATTTGTAGCCGACACGGGTGAAGGTATTTCCACTTAAGTTTGTAGGAACATTGATACTCTGAATCACATCAACGCCAGCGCCGCCATTTGCTTTAAAAGTTACTGTCTTATTAGCAATTGTGCTCCACTGGGCAATAAGCGTTACATTGCTTGACGAAACGGTGTAGCTATCTCCAACCGAGTAGCTGTTTATGCCATCTGACCAGTTGGTAAATGTGTAACCAGGTCTACTTGGTGCAGCCTTGATTGCAAAAGTATTACCGATGTTCTTGGTTGTTTCTGTCGGTGCAGCACCTGCGGCGCCATTTAAGTTATAGGTAATGTTGTAGTTGATCGCGCTCCATTGAGCGGTGAAAGTGACGCTATTTGATACGACGGTGTAGCTATCGCCGCTTTGATAAGTAACGCCACCACTTAGCCAACCGGTGAAGTTATACCCAAGCCTACTTGGTGCAGTCTTAACTGCAAAGATATTTCCGATGTTCTTCGTTGTTTCAGTGGGTGCAACTCCGCCGCTAAAGCCATTTAAATCATAGGTAATTCCATAATTGATCGCTGACCATTGAGCAGTGAAAGTGACGTTATTTGCTGCGACTGTGTAGCTATCGCCACTTTGGTAAGTTGTTGCTCCGCTTAACCAACCCGAGAATGTGTATCCGGCTCTAGTTGGTGCGGGTTTAATCGAAAAGATATTGCCAATATTTTTTGCGGTCTCAAGAGGTGTAACGCCATCGTTGAAGCCATTCAAATCATAGGTAATTGCGTAATCAATAGCGCTCCACTGGGCATAAATGGTGAAGCTATCAGTCTGATTGTGAGTGTATGGAAAGGCGATTTTGTTTCCACCAGTTGGCGTTGTAAACCAACCGCTAAATGTGTAACCGGTTCTACTTGGCGATCCCGGGTCTGCTAGCTGGCTCGTCGTTGTAGTAGTTGTGGTAACTGCAAGTCCACTTCCACCTTGAGAATTTAAATTAACGGGTAAAGTATTTGCGCTCCACTGAGCAAGGAAAGTGACGTTGTTTGATGCAACTGTGTAGCTATCGCCGCTTTGGTAAGTGTTTCCGCCATTTAGCCAACCGCTGAATGTGTAGCCAGTTCTGCTTGGAGCTGATTTAACAGCAAAGGTATTGCCGATGTTCTTGGTTGTTTCAGTTGGTGCAACGCCATCGTTGAAGCCATTCAAATCATAGGTAATTGCGTAATCAATAGCGCTCCACTGAGCGGTAAAAGTGACGCTACTGGATGAGACGGTGTAGCTATCGCCTGCTATGTAGTTGTTCGTGCCATCTGACCAGTTAATAAATGTGTAACCGGTTCTAGCCGGTGCTTCCTTGATGGCGAAGATGTTGCCGATATTTTTATTTGTCTCAAGTGGTGCAACTCCATCAGTAAATCCATTTAAGTTATAGGTAATCGTGTAATCGATAGCGTTCCACTGGGCATAGAGAGTGAAGTTTGTGGTCTGATTATGGGCGGCTGCGGTAGTTATCTTTGTGCCACCGATAGCTGAGGTAAACCAACCGCTAAATGTGTAACCAGTGCGTGATATCACGCGCAAATTGTTAATTGTTGAACCGGCTGTTGTGCTGTTATCACCTGCAATCGTGGTGGATCCTGAATTATTCTCATAAGTAATAGTTAAAGCGTTCGCGCTCCACTGGGCATACAGGGTTAGATCTGCAGCAAATGAGTATTCGATGCCATCTGTATAGGGTGTACCGCTGCCATTTAGGTTCGTATTCCAGCCATTAAATGTGTAGCCATTACGAGTAAAGGTATTGTTAAACAGATTAGTTGGAACATTTGTACTCTGAATTGCATCAACGCCAGCGCCACCATTTGCTTTGAAGGTAACTGACTTGTTCGGAATCAGACTCCATTGGGCAGTTAGAGTGACATTGTTTGATGCAACGGTGTAACTATCACCTGCAACATAAGTATTTGTTCCATCAGACCAATTGGTAAATGTGTAGCCAGCTCTAAACGGAGCACCCTTGACCGCAAAGGTATTGCCGATGTTCTTCGTAGTTTCAGTTGGAGCAACTCCGCCACTAAAGCCATTTAAATCATAGGAAATGCTGTAAGAAATCGCACTCCACTGCGCGATAAATGTGACGCTATCTGATGCAACGGTGTAGCTATCACCCGCAACATAAGTATTTGTTCCATCAGACCAATTAGTAAAGGTATAGCCAGCTCTAAACGGTGCGCCCTTGACGGCGAAGGTATTGCCAATGTTCTTGGTTGTTTCAGTTGGTGTAACTCCACCAGTAAAGCCGTTTAAATCATAGGAAATTCCATAGTTGATCGCGCTCCACTGAGCGGTGAAAGTGACTCTATTTGATGCAACCGTGTAGCTATCGCCGCTTTGGTAAGTACTGCCATTACTTAACCAACCGGTAAATGTGTAGCCGGCTCTAGCTGGTGCACCCTTGACGGTGAATGTATTGCCAATGTTTTTGGTTGTTTCAGTTGGTGCAACACCGCCACTAAAGCCATTTAAGTCGTAGGTAATTCCGTAGTTAATTGCGTTCCACTGAGCAGTGAAAGTGACGCTTTTGGATGCAACGGTGTAGCTATCGCCTGCAACATAAGTATTTGTTCCATCAGACCAATTGGTAAATGTGTAACCCGTTCTAGCCGGTGCTTCCTGAATCGCGAAGGTATTACCGATATTTTTGTTTGTCTCAAGCGGTGCAACTCCATCAGTAAATCCATTTAAGTTATAGGTAATCGTGTAATCGATAGCAGTGAATTGGGCATAAAGGGTGAAGTTTGCGGTCTGGTTATGGGCAGCTGTGGTCGTGATTTTTGTGCCACCGATAGCTGACGTAAACCAACCGCTAAAGGTGTAACCAGTGCGTGATACTTCCCGCAAAGTGGTAATTATTGAGCCAGTTGTTGTGCTGGCATCTCCAGCGGCAACCGTAAGCCCAGAATTATTCTCATAGGTAATAGTTAGGGCGTTTGCACTCCACTGGGCATAGAGCGTGAAGTTATCTGTCTGGCCGTGGGCAGCTGCGGTAGTGATCTTTGTGCCACCGATGGCTGAAGTGAACCAACCGCTAAAGGTGTAGCCAGCGCGGGAAACTTCGCGCAAGGAAGTAATCGTTGATCCAGTTGTGGTGCTGGCATCTCCGGCAATGGTGGTACTTCCGAAATTGTTCTCGTAACTAATAGCTAAAGTAATTGCGCTGAACTGGGCAGTTAATGTGACAGTTGCTGAATCAACTGTGTAGGTAGCAAGAGGGGCAAAACTTCTTGACCCATCTGACCAACTAATAAATGTGTAGCCAGGCCGGCTTGGTGCCGCCTTAATTGTGAAGGTATCGCCAATATTTTTATCGCTCTGGATATAGGTAACATCTGGAGCGCCAACTCCGTTATTTAGATCGTAGGCAATGCTGTAGTTAATTGCTGACCATTGAGCAGTGAAAGTGACGTCGTTTGATGCAACGGTATAACTGTCGCCGCTTTGGTAGGTGACACCATTATTTAGCCAACCAGCGAATGTGTAGCCAGTCCTGCTTGGAGCTGATTTAATTGAAAAAATGGCGCCGATATTCTTCGTAGTTTCAGTTGGAGCAACTCCCGCGGCGCCATTTAAGTTATAGGTGATGCTGTAATCGATCGCGCTCCACTGGGCATAAATGGCGAAGTTCGCGGTCTGGTTATGAGTGTATGGAAAGACGATCTTGCTTCCGCCAGTTGGTGCGCTAAACCAACCACTAAATGTGTAGCCAGTCCTACTAGGTGAGCCAGGATCTGCAAACTGGGTCGTAGTTGTAGTAGTTGCGCTAACTGCAACTCCGTTACCACCTTGAGAATTTAAGTTAACAGTTAAAGTATTTGCGCTCCATTGAGCGGTAAAAGTAACGTCACTTGATCCAACGGTGTAGGTGTCGCCCGCAACATACGTGTTGGTGCCATCTGACCAATTTATAAATGTGTAGCCAGGCCGGCTTGGTGCCGCCTTGACTGCAAAGGTATTACCAATATTTTTGGATGTTTCAGTCGGCACAACACCGCCGACAAATCCATTTAAATCATAAGAAATTCCATAGTTGATTGCTGACCATTGAGCAGTAAAAGTGACGCTATTTGCTGCAACCGTGTAGGTATCACCTGCAGCGTAAGCGTTGGTGCCATCTGACCAATTTATAAATGTGTAGCCGGGCCTACTTGGTGCAGCCTTAATTGCAAAAGTATTGCCAATGTTCTTGGTTGTTTCAGTTGGAGCAACTCCACCAGTAAAGCCATTTAAGTCGTAGGAAATGCTGTAAGAAATGGCACTCCACTGAGCGGTAAATGTGACGCTATTTGATGCAACGGTGTAGGTATCGCCGAATTGGTAGGTAACTCCACCACTTAGCCAACCGGTGAATGTGTAACCAGCTCTCGCTGGCGCAGCCTTAACCGCAAAAGTATTACCAATGTTCTTGGTTGTTTCAGTCGGAGCAACGCCACCACTAAAGCCATTTAAATCATAGGAAATGCTGTAGTTAATTGCCGACCACTGAGCGGTAAATGTGACGTTATTTGCTGCAACCGTATAAGTGTCACCTGCAATGTAAGTGTTGGCGCCATCTGACCAGTTTATAAATGTGTAACCAGGCCTACTTGGCGCAGCCTTGACTGTGAAAGTATTGCCAATATTTTTGGATGTTTCGGTCGGAGCAACGCCACCACTAAAGCCATTTAAATCATAGGAAATGCTGTAATTAATTGCCCTCCACTGAGCGGTAAAAGTGATGTTATTTGCTGCAACCGTGTAGGTATCGCCACCTTGGTAGGTAATGCCGCCACTTAGCCAACCGGAGAAGTTATAGCCGGGCCTACTTGGCGCAGCCTTGATTGCGAAGATATTGCCGATATTTTTCGTGGTCTCAAGCGGTGCGATTCCATCGTTAAAGCCATTTAAATCATAGGTAATTCCATAGTTAATGGCACTCCACTGAGCGGTAAAAGTGACGTTATTTGATCCAACGGTGTAGCTGTCACCACTTTGGTAGGTAATGCCGCCACTTAGCCAACCAGTGAAGTTATAACCGGCTCTCGATGGGGCAGCCTTGACTGTGAAAGTATTGCCAATATTTTTGGATGTTTCAGTCGGCACAACACCGCCGACAAAACCATTTAAATCATAGGTAATTCCGTAATCAATAGCGCTCCAATGGGCATATAAAGTAAAGTTTTCGGTCTGGTTATGGGCGGCTGCGGTAGTGATCCTTGTGTCACCGATTGGTGCAGTAAACCAACCGTTAAAGGTGTAACCAGTTCTAGATACTTGGCGCAATGCGGCAATAGTTGAACCGGTTGTTGTGCTGGCATCTCCAGCCGTAACCGTTAGCCCAGAATTATTCTCATAGGTAATAGCTAGAGCGTTTGCACTCCACTGGGCATAAAGGGTGAAGTTCGCGGTCTGGCCGTGGCTATATGCAAAGTTCGCCTTGCTTCCACCAGATGCAGCTGTAAACCAACCGAGGAATGAATATCCGGCTCTACTTGGAGTTCCCGGATCTGCCATTTGGCTGCCGGTCGTTGTGGTGACGCTATCTGCTACCCCTGCGCCGCCCTGCGAATTCAAAGTGACGATTAAAGTATTTGCACTCCACTGGGCATAAAGGGTGAAGTTCGCGGTCTGGCCGTGGTTGTAAGGAAAACTCGCTTTGCTTCCACCAGCTGCTGATGTGAACCAACCGTTAAAGGTATAGCCAGCAAAGGTCGGAGTTCCTGGATCAGAAAGATTGCTTCCGGTCGTCGTGGTGACGCTATCTGCTACCCCGATTCCACCTTGGGAATTTAGGGTCACAGTTAAAGTATTTGCACTCCACTGGGCATAAAGAGTGAAGTTCGCGGTCTGGCCGTGGCTATAGGGAAAGTTCGCTTTGCTGCCACCAGTTGCTGATGTGAACCAACCGCTAAATGCGTAGCCAGCAAAGGTCGGAGTTCCCGGATCAGAAAGATTGCTTCCGGTTGTTGTGGTGACGCTATCTGCTACCCCGATTCCGCCTTGGGAATTTAGGGTCACAGTTAAAGTATTTGCACTCCACTGGGCATAAAGATTGAAGTTCGCGGTCTGGTTATGAGCGGCTGCGGTCGTAATCTTTGCGCCACCAGTTGGCGCAGTAAACCAGCCATCAAATGAATAGCCGGCGCGGGAAACTTGGCGCAATGTGGTGATTGTTGACCCAGTTGTTGTACTTGTATCACCGGCGGTGACTGTTACTCCTGAGTTATTTGCATAGGTAATTCCTAAAACATTCCCACTCCATTGGGCATAGAGGGTGAAGTTTGCGGTTTGGTTATGGGTGTACGGGAAGTTCGCCTTGCTTCCACCAGTTGGTGCGCTAAACCAACCGCTAAATGCGTAGCCAGTCCTGATTGGTGTTCCAGGATTTGCCAAGTTGCTACCGGTTGTCGTGGTTACGGTGTCTGCTACCCCGGTTCCACCTTGGGAATTTAGGCTCACAGTTAAAGTATTTGCGCTCCACTGGGCATAAAGGGTGAAGTTTGCTGTTTGGTTATGGGTGTAAGGGAAGCTCGCCTTGCTTCCACCAGATGCTGCCGTGAACCAACCGTTAAATGCATAGCCAGCCCTGGTTGGAGTTCCAGGATTTGCCAAGTTGCTACCGGTTGTCGTGGTTACGGTGTCTGCTACCCCGGTTCCACCTTGGGAATTTAACGTGACAGTCAGAGTATCTGCGCTCCATTGGGCATAGAGAGTAAAACTTGCTGTCTGTCCGTGTGCGTATGGGAAGCTCGCCTTGCTTCCACCAGTTGGTGCGGTAAACCAACCGTTAAAGGAGTAGCCAGTCCTGGTTGGTGTTCCAGGATTTGCCAAGTTGCTACCGGTTGTCGTCGTAGCTGTGGTTGCTGCGCCGGTTCCACCTTGAGAATTGAGTGTAACTGTGAAGACATCTGCTATCCACAGGGCAGAAAGTGTCACATTTGCTAATCCAACGGTGTAGGTCGCACCTGGTGCATAGGTTCTAATGCCATCTGACCAGGTAGAGAATCGATAACCAACTCTACTTGGTGCCGCTTTAACGACAAAAGTACCGCCGATATTTTTAGTTGGCTCGGTGTAGTCAATACCGAGCGCTCCATCACCGCCATTGAGGTTATAGACGATGGTGTAATCAATTGCGATCCATTGGGCATAAATCACAACTGGGCTATCAGATGCTGGCATCTTCACTGATGCGCCAGCATCAAATGAAGTTCCAGCGTTATTTATTTTCCAGCCAGTGAAGGCGTAGCCGTCTCTACTTGGCACAGAAGCAATCGTGAAAAAGGCGTCTGAGTCGGCCAAACCCGGTGACGCATTTCCACCACTGCCGCTATTCAGGTTATAAGTGAAAGCGACTGATTTGGCAGTCCACTGGGCATAAAGGGTGAAGTTAGCGGTCTGGCCATGGGCGTATGGAAAGTTCGCTTTAGTTCCACCACTAGCTGCAGTGAACCAGCCAGAAAATGTGTACCCAGTCCTACTTGGAGCTCCTGGATTAGAAACGTATCCGTCTGATGTTGTAGTTGCGGTATCTGCAACCCCGATGCCACCTTGCGAATTCAATGTGACGGTTAAAGTATCTGCACTCCACTTGGCATGTATAACGACTGGAATATCGGAAGCAGGCATTTTCACCGATGCGCTAGCATCAAAAAGTGTTCCGGTGTCACTTATTTTCCAGCCGGTAAATGTGTAGCCAGATCTGCTTGGCGCTGAAGCCAAAGTGAAAAAGGAATCTGAATTAGCCGAACCGGGTGCGGCGCTTCCACCACTTCCGCCATTTAAGGCATAACTAAAAGCTACTGATTTAGGTGTCCACTTTGCAGAGATAACAATTGTTTCAGTTGTTATAGGCAACGACGTATCTGTATTAGCGGGAATAAGTGGCCCTGAGTTATTGATCTGCCAACCCGCAAATGTATAGCCAACTCTGCTTGGTGCAGCAGGTGTCGTAAATGTCGAAGGTGTGATCGCATTCGCTGGAGCAGACAAAGCCACTAGCAACAATGGAGCAATTAGTGCCAGTAACACAAGGCGAGTCGTCCGCTTGAACGCCGCCTCAATCATCCGAACCACCCCATTCCGGACTAAAAAACTCGGATACTACGAGTAGGTTCAGTACCCGAGATCGATTAGAACCCAAGTAGCCGTGAATACAACTGAAGTTGTAACGACATACGAACTGCTAGGGGAATAACGGTTCGCACCTACTAACCAGCCTGCAAATAGATAACCATCTCTCGATGGAGCACCAGCCAAAGTGATCGTTGATCCTTCAACTACCGTGCTATCAGCGGGGGCGCTTCCACCCCCGCCGTTAAGCAAGTAACTTACGGTCCGGTTGTTAAAGCCACCTCGCATACAGGGTGATATTTCCTGTAAGCGTGATATTTGAACCTGGTGCATAGAATCCGGCACCGCTCGTCGCACCATTCGAAGTTGTAGTCCAGCCTTGGAATACCTTTCCAGCTGGTGCTACAAACGTGTTGGTATTCAGAGCAGTAACTCCAGAGACTGAGTTCTGCACGGACATACTGCCTGTTCCACCGTTGGCCATGAACGTGATGGTTACCGGATTCGCAATCCAGTACGCATATAGCGTCACGTTCTGCGCTGGGAAGGTGTAAGACGTAGATCCTGCGGCATAAGTCGTACCTAGACCATTGGCCTGAGTATTCCAACCACCGAAGGTGTAGCCAGTTCTTGCAAGGTTTCCAGTGTTACCTCGGATTGTGATTGAGGTAGCGAAGTTGCCTGACTGTAGAGCCGGAACACTTCCGCTAGTTGAACCGTTGTTGTTGAACGATACAAAGTAAGTATTAACAGACCATTGCGCGTAATAAGTTACGGCTCCAGTTCCATTAATCGTGTATGAGCTTCCAGCTCCACCGATACGTACACCACCGGTAGATGTTGTGTACCAACCGCGGAAGGCGTAACCATCACGTGTTATTGAAGGAAGTACAACAGTTCTAACATCTTGGTTGTACCTATTATCAGGAACGTTTGTGCCACCTTGCTCGACAAAGATTACGTCGTAGCCAACTACAGTCCACTTCGCCCATAGCGTTGTAGAACCAGTCAGAGTGATCGAATCTACGGCTGCATATGAAGTTCCAGTTCCATCTGCTGCGGTATTCCAACCATCGAAGATGTAATTAGTACGTGTGAACGTATTAGCACTAATCGTCTGTGCAACGTTATGTTGAACAGTCTGGTTGCTCATTGAACCGGAACCACCGTTGTTAT
>Ga0209088_10001748_pt1 | contig 13789 bp, 14 predicted proteins | sample S_140625_EF_Meta_FD_187324 | JGI IMG/M metagenome (GOLD analysis project Ga0209088, IMG submission 187324) | Freshwater microbial communities from Lake Simoncouche, Canada to study carbon cycling - S_140625_EF_MetaG (SPAdes) (version 2) | ecosystem: Environmental > Aquatic > Freshwater > Lake ... | reverse complement strand
GCATAAGGCGCACGCATATGGCTTTAATGATCACCGACGAATGCATTAACTGCGATGTGTGCGAGCCAGAGTGCCCGAATGAAGCTATTTTTTTAGGGCCTGAGATTTACCAAATCAACCCCGACAAATGCACCGAATGCGTGGGTCACTTTGACGAACCGCAGTGTGTGCAAGTGTGTCCTGTAGCCTGTATTCCTATCCACCCGCAACATGTGGAATCGCAAGAAACTTTGTGGGAAAAGTTTCGCCGCTTGCAAAACCAAGCGGCTTCTTAATTACACAGCCTCTGGTCGTGGGGGCTTGGGCCTTGGTGGTTTGGCTGTATGCACCAACTGGGTAGCCTTCACCATATCTCCAGCCAATAAAAAAGGCACTGCAGAGCGTGCACGTGATATGCAGTCCTCTATGGCGCTACGTTGATCGGGTGCAGGTTTTTTGAGAACCCAATTAGCCACCTCTTCTTTCACGCCGGGGTGACCAATGCCAATGCGCAAACGCCAATATTGGTCAGTACCAAGTTGGGCGTGGATGTCACGTAAACCGTTGTGTCCTGCATGGCCGCCACCGAGTTTGATCTTGGCCTCGCCAGGTGTAATGTCTAACTCATCGTGTACGACTAATATTTCTTCAGACGCTACTTTAAAAAATTGTGCCAATGCACGAACCGATTTCCCAGAGACATTCATGAAGGTTTGTGGTTTGAGTAACCACACTTGGTGTCCTTGAAAACTGGTTTTGGCAACCAAGCCGTGGTAGCTACGCTCTACTTGGAAGGGGGCTTTCAAGTCGTGAGCAACCGCATCTAACCACCAAAACCCTGCGTTGTGGCGCGTATCTTCATATTCAGGGCCGGGATTGCCAAGGCCAACAAACAGCTTGATCATGCGGCAAATTATCGGTGAGGTTGCAAGATAAGACGTTAATAAAAAAGGCCCACCGAAGTGGGCCTTTTTTTAGCATAAAAGCGATTACTTTTTAGCTGCAGGTGCTGCAGGAGCCGCTGCTGGGGCTGCAGCAGCAGTAGCTGCAGCTTGCTGAGGCGTTGGCTCTTCAGCTTTGGTAGCCACCACAGCGACCAACACAGGGTTAGATTTGCCGTGGGTGACAGCAACTACGCCAGCAGGCAAGGTGATGTCGTTGACGTGCAAAGAATGGCCCTTGGTCAATTTACTCAAATCGACTGCGATGAACTCAGGCAAGTCTTTAGGCAAGCATGAGACTTCGAGTTCGGTCATCACATGGTTGATCAAGCACATATCAATTTTGGCAGCAGGTGAGCTCTCTTCACCGCTGTAGTGCAGAGGCACTTTCTTGTTCATCTTGGTGTTGGCGTCGATGCGTTGAAAGTCAATGTGCAGTACTTGTTGCTTGAAGGGGTGGTATTGCACATCGCGCAATAGCACTTGTGCATTGGTTCCATTGAGCTCCATGTCCAAGATAGAAGCGTGGAACGATTCTTTCTTCAAGGCATGCCACAGTGCATTGTGGTCAAGTTCGATGAGGTGGGGTTCACCTTTTCCGCCATAGACGATACCGGGCGTACGACCGGTGATTCGCAGACGGCGGCTCGCACCCGTACCCTGCTTAGCGCGCTCAAAAGCGACAAATTTCATAACTAACTCCTGTTAGAGCCCACCGCGACCAGTGTGGCTCCGATTAAAAAAAGGGTTGTTGCCAACCCCGCTTGCATGCTGTCTGAAAAAACAGTGTTTAGAACAACTGGTCTTGGTCAGAAAACAAACTCATGACCGACTCACCTTTGGCAATACGTTGGATCGTTTCTGCGATCAACGGTGCTACCGTGAGTTGGCGAATTTTTTGACAGGCTTGCGCCACATCAGTCAAAGGAATGGTGTTGGTCACCACGACTTCGTCAAGCGCATCGCCTTTGGCAATACGCTCGATGGCTGGACCTGAAAAAATCGGATGCGTGCAATACGCATAAACCTTTTTAGCGCCCCGCTCTTTCAAAACTTCAGCCGCTTTCACCAAGGTGCCAGCGGTGTCGATCATGTCGTCCATGATGACGCAGTTGCGTCCATCAATGTCACCGATCACATGCATCACCTCAGACACATTGGCCTTAGGGCGACGTTTGTCGATGATTGCCAAATCGCAATTGAGTTGTTTGGCCAATGCACGTGCACGAACCACACCACCAACATCTGGCGACACGACGATCAAATCGTTGTAGTTTTTCAAATTTAAGTCGCCCAACAAAACAGGCGATGCATAAATGTTGTCTACCGGAATATCAAAAAAACCTTGAATCTGGTCTGCATGCAAATCCATCGTCAAAACACGCGCTACACCAACCGTTTGCAACAAGTCCGCCACCATCTTGGCTGAAATCGGCACACGACTCGAGCGAGGGCGACGGTCTTGGCGGGCATACCCAAAATAAGGAATGACCGCGCTGATGCGCTCTGCAGATGCCCGCTTCAAGGCGTCGACCATGATGAGCAATTCCATCAAACTTTCATTGGTCGGCGCGCAGGTGGACTGCACCACAAAGACGTCACGCGCACGCACGTTTTGGTTGATCTCTACCGTCACTTCACCATCTGAAAACCGACCCACTTGGGCTGCACCAAGCTCAATACCTAAATGCCAAGCAATTTCAGACGCTAACGCAGGGTTGGCGTTGCCGGTAAAAACCATGAAGTCAGGTGTGGGAGTCGACATATTGACGGAGACCTTCGCTTCGAAACCAATGACGCTAGCATGCCGTCACGCGCAGATGAAAGATTTGGCAGGGGAAGAAGGATTCGAACCTTCGCATGCCGGAATCAAAATCCGGTGCCTTAACCAACTTGGCGATTCCCCTACACAGGTCAGTCGCCCTAAAGCCACTGACCGTTAACCGTTGCTGTCCATCCATTCGCGCAATGGATGAGACACCATATTGCGACAGATTTGCACTTGCCAGTTGTGTGGTGGAGTGTCCACCACGATGTGCTCGGGTAATTGCGCAAAAACTGCGCTGCCAGAGCCGGTCATGCGAGGTTTCAAACCGAAGGATTGGAGCCAATGAAGGGCCATTTCTACCTCGGGACACAACGCTTGAGCCACTGGTTGCAAGTCATTACGACCAAAGTCGTATGGCTGTGCAGCAAAGTCGGAAATTGTAGCAGTTTTGGTAGCGCGCTCTAGAGTAGTAGAGCCAAAAATACGAGCAGTCTCTATGCCAGCATTGGGTTTGACGACTACAAATCGGCTGGAGGGCACTAAAACAGGGCTTATTTTTTCTCCGATGCCTTCAACCCAAGCGTTGTGGCCATATAAAAAGAAGGGCACATCAGCACCCAATGCCAATCCGAGTGGAAGCAATTTAGATAGGGGCCAATTCAATCCCCACAATTTATTCAATGCAAGCAAAGTGCTCGCGGCATCTGAGGATCCACCACCCATGCCAGCTTGTGCAGGAATTTGTTTGTCGATACGAATTTCAGCGCCCAGTGAGGTGCCACTGGCCGTTTGCAAAGCGCGTGCTGCGCGCACGATGAGGTCGTCAGTGGGTAATGGTGTGTTCAAGTCAATGCGCTGGATACTGCCGTCCAACTTCACATCAAAGTGCAAGGTGTCACACCAATCTATCAACATAAAAACAGATTGCAGAAGGTGATATCCATCCGCGCGACGACCTGTAATGTGCAAGAACAAATTCAGCTTGGCAGGTGCTAGGACGTTGTGGAGCGATTGCAACATAGGTCTAAGGCGTGTCGAGTTTGATACGAAGCACTACCAATGGCTCTGGAGATAAGCGCTTGGCTACCAAAGTGCCTTGATTTAGTGCTGAAAGATCCGTTTGCCATCCTGGTGACGAAGTGGCTTTGCCTTGCAGCCAGTCGAACATGGCGTCCATGGGTAGGGCAGCACCCGTTGTTTCTTCCGTCAAATGGGCCATAGAGTCATATCGACGCTGTTGACTGCCTTGCACCCATTGCGTGGTTGTCGGATTCCATCGCAGTGTGGCAAGGGTGGTGCCGAGAGGAGAGAACAAATTTAATTCGCCTTGGCGTGCATCGCCATCCAATGAGAAACCAGCGCTCATATTGCGCGGAGGATCACTTAGCACGGTCACACTGAGTCGACCTTGCCATTGTTTTTCGGAAGATGCTTGTGCTAGAGGGCGAATGGACGCGGGAGTAGCACATGCTGCGAGCAAGACTACAAGCCAAATGCTCGCCCACACACGCATGGTTAGAGGCTCGGTTTGAAGCGCTGCAGAGTTTGTTGCAGCGTTTCGTTGGTGGGGGAGATTTCTAGCCCTTGACGCCATATTGCTATCGCATCGCTTTCCCGCTTGAGTTGCCACAGCACTTCGCCAAGGTGGGCGGCGATTTCAGCATCTGCGCGGTCTTTGAATGCTTTCTCTAGAAGAGCCAAGGCTTGGTTTGTATTACCCAGCCTAAATTCCACCCATCCCAAACTGTCCGTGATGAAAGGATCACCGGGTGCCAAAGTTAGCGCCTTGACGATCAATTCTTTCGCTTCTTTGAGCCGCACATTGCGATCGGCTAATGAAAAACCTAAAGCGTTATAGGCATTGAAGTGTGAGGAATCTTTGCTAATAACCGTGCGCAAAAGCTTTTCCATCTCTTCCACGCGGTTGAGTTTTTCGGCCATCATGGCTTGTTCATACAGCAAGTCAAGATCGTCGCCTGCATGTTGCGCCAATAAATCAAAGGCCGCTTGCCATTGGCGGTAATCGCGCAAAAGTTGCAACTCCGCCATGAGGCGACTACGCATATCTTCTTCGGTTTTGGCGGGCAATTGCGTAATCAGCAATCGCGCTTCTTTTAACTTGCCTTGTTTGGCCAAGATAGAGGCTCGGCGAGATTGCGCTTGGATGATGCCACGTTGGGTGTTCTCGCTTGGCGCTTTGCTAGCCATTCCGATATAGGTTTGCAATGACGCATCAGCTTGCTTGTCTTGGCCTTGTTCAAATTGCAAAGAACCTAAAAGCAACCATGCTTCGGCATGGGTAGGAAAACGTTGTGTAACGCTTAGGGCTTGTTCGGCAGCCAGTTCAAAACGTTTGCCCTCAATCAAAACCCGCACATACGCCATGGGGTAGTCGGGCTTGTCTTGGTTGGTTAGCGCTTTTGTCACCAATGTTTCAGCTTCCTTTACGCCGCGGCCCAAAAGTTCAAGGGCTAAAAAGGGGGCGCTGATATCGGCCCTCACATTTGTAGCCATGCTTTTTTGAACAGATTGCAAAGCACCACTCAAATTGGCGTTCAACATCTGCATACGGCCAATTGCCGACCACGCGGCGGATGCGGTTTCGGCATTAGTGGTGTAACTATCCAAGGCTTTTTGTACGATCTCTGCAGCTACTTTGGAATCGGTAACACGGGCGTAATAACGTGGCACTACACGAATGGCCGCATTGCGTTCGCTTGCAGGACTAAATGCAATTTCTTTTTTCAGTGGATCCAGTGTTTCGCTGGTCTTATTGAGAGCAATCAGAATTTGCAACAAATTCAGATTGGCCAAACGGTCTTGGGGTAGCGCTTGAGACCAACTGCGCGCAGCCATCAGTGCGCCATCGCCTGAGCGTTCTTTGAGTGCAATTTCTACAGCACGTGCAAAGAGTGGCGCGTCGTTGGATTTACGTGCGGCATCTAAGAGTAAAGCAAACCCAACCAAGGGTTGCCCTTGTTGGATATTGAGTTCGCCGACCAAAATCTCATACAACATTTCACCATTCATACCAGAGTTCGCAACAGGTGCTTCTGGTGTTCCAGGTGAGGTTTGCGCAATAGATGGAGCGCCCGTGAAGGCCAGCGAAAGAACGGCCGGAGCCAATAAAAACTTCATGCAGGCATCATAATGGCTTTACTTTTATATTGATGCCGACATGCCTGAATTACCCGAGGTAGAAGTAACGCGTTTAAGTTTTGCTGACCGCATTGCAAACGCTGATATTTCCGATGTGCGAGTCGGCAAACCCCTTCGCTGGCCACTGGGTGTGAATCCGGCAACTTTGATTGGCCGAAAGGTCTTGGGAGTAAGAAGACGTGGCAAATATCTGCTAATGGATTTGAATGAGGGTTTGGTGCTGTGGCACCTGGGAATGTCGGGTAGTTTGAGTTTTACTCCAGTCGCTAACACTGGCGTTGTCATTAACCAGCCGCAACCCCATGACCATTTTGATTTATTCACTACCCATGGACTACTAAGATTAAACGACCCACGCCGTTTTGGCGCAGTGGTCTATGCAGAGTCTGAAACCAGCGCTATTGCGCAAAAGCTTTTGGGGCATCTCGGTGTTGAGCCATTAGCTGGCAACTTCGATTTAGATACTTTCCATAAAAATTTAAAAAAGCGTAACGCAGCTATCAAGCAAGTTTTATTAGCGGGCGATATTGTGGTGGGTGTCGGCAATATTTATGCATCGGAAGCTTTGTTTTTAGCAGGCATTCGCCCGACAGTGCGCGCGCAACGTATCAGTCGCGCACGCGCAGAAAAGTTAAGAGTCGCGATCATCGATGTACTGGCACGCGCAGTCGCCAAAGGGGGTAGCACTTTGCGTGACTTTTCCAATGCGGATGGGCAAAGTGGTTACTTCCAATTAGAGGCCAATGTGTATGACCGCGCTGGCGAGCCTTGCAGGCAATGTGGTCATTTGATCAAGCGCTTGGTGCAAGGACAGCGCGCCACCTACTACTGCTCTGTGTGTCAAAAGCCGTGACTATACGCAAAACAACTTGGCAGTTTGGCAATGCAATAGTGGCTTGGCAAAAAATACATGGTCGCCATGATTTGCCTTGGCAAAACACACAAGATCCTTATGCGGTGTGGTTGTCAGAAATTATGTTGCAACAAACGCAGGTGGTGACTGTGCGCGATTACTTCGCGCGCTTTATGCAGCACTTTCCAGCTGTCAAAGATTTAGCCAAAGCTTCGCAAGAAGAAGTCATGGGCTTGTGGAGTGGGCTGGGTTACTACAGCCGCGCACGTAATTTACACCGCGCCGCACAAGACGTCATGGCATTGCATGGCGGTGTATTCCCGCGTGATGCATTGACCTTGCAAACATTGCCAGGTATTGGCAGATCGACTGCAGCCGCCGTTGCATCTCTGTGTTTTGGAGAGCCCATTGCTATTTTGGACGCCAATGTCAAACGCGTGCTCACCCGGTATTTGGGATTTGGACAAGATTTGGCTGTCGCCAAGAACGAAAAATTATTATGGGAGAAAGCGCAAACGTTGTTGCCAACCCAGCATGTTGCGCAAGCGATGCCGCACTACACGCAAGGGATGATGGATTTAGGTGCTACTTTGTGTACTCCCAAAAATCCACAGTGTCTGCAATGTCCTGTGAAAGAAAACTGCAAAGCAGTCAAAGAAGGCAAACCAGAAAACTATCCTGTCAAAACCAAAAAACTAAAACGCACCAGCGAACAACTGTGGTTGCTTTACGCAGAAACTAAAAATGACGATGTGTGGCTGGTGCAAAGACCGCAGTCGGGTATTTGGGCGGGCTTGTATTGCTTGCCGGTGTTTGAGAGTTATGAATCGCTGCAGGCTTTTATCAAAACCAAGAGCAAGTTGGATTTACAAGATATGCCTGTAGTCAAACATATGCTCACACACAAAGACTTGTATTTGCATCCAGTGGCATTGCGTCTCAAAGCCCAAAAATCTCTGGGGCATGGGCGTTGGTTTGATCGGCCATCGATACCTAACATAGGCTTGCCAGCCCCCATTCGCAAACTTCTGGGTTAATGCGTATCCAGCTCGCGATGGCGCTTTAAGGTCACCCATTCGGAGGCGAATTGTTTGGTCAGCAGTTCTACCAAAAACACAGAGCGATGTTGGCCACCTGTGCAGCCAATGGCCACCGTGACATAACTGCGGTGGTCATTGCTTAAATCAGGCAGCCAAGCCTTTAAGAACGTGGCAATTTGCTCTGCCATCGCATTGACAGCAGGATAGCCCGCTAACCATTCTGCGACGCTGGCATCTTGACCGGTTAAGTTTTTCAAACTGGCTTCGTAATGGGGGTTCGGCAACATGCGCACATCAAACACATAGTCCGCATGCATAGGGATTCCGCGTTTGAAGGCAAAGGACTCGAACATTAACGTGAGTTGCGTTGCAGGTGCCGAAATCAAAGATTTGATATAGCCTTGCAATTTAGCGCTTCTGAGCAAACTCGTATCGATGATGTGTGACTCTTCGCGCAAGTCGCCAAGCAAGCTACGTTCCATTTCAATAGCTTCGACTACATCACGGTCTAAGTCGGTGGACTGGCCACTGTCATGCTGGCGAGAAAGCGGGTGGCGCCTGCGCGTTTCAGAGAATCGACGAACCAAGGTGTCGGTGGTGGCATCTAAAAAGAGCAAACGGATATTGACATTCTTGCGACGCAATTCTGCTAACTGGGCTGGAACCAAAGGCAAGGATTGGGCGCTGCGCACATCCATGGCGATTGCCACTTTGTCAGCTTGCTTTTGTTGCTCTAACTCTACAAATGGCAACAACAATTCGGGGGGCAGGTTGTCTACACAGTAGTAGCCAGCATCTTCAAGCGCGTGCAGAGCGACAGATTTGCCAGAGCCTGACATTCCTGTGATGAGCACCAACTCGAGCGTCATGCTTTGGCCTTTACCTTTGCAGTTACTTTTGCATTTGATATTGCAACCGTATTTTCATTTGTAATTGCATTAGCGCTTAAATTTTTATTGTGTAAGTGCAGCATTTCGCGAGCATGTGCGCGAGTTGTGTCAGAAATTTTTTCACCACCCAGCATGCGTGCAATTTCACTCACTCGCTCTTCGCCTTCTACCAAGGTCACGCTGCTCGCGACCCCTTGTGCATCGCTATGCTTAGACACAACGCCATGGTGGTCTGCACAAGCGGCGACTTGCGGCAAGTGGGTCACTGCCAACACTTGGCGGTCAATGCCTAGTTGTTGCATCAAACGTCCGACGGTTTCAGCCACCGCACCGCCGACGCCTGAGTCAACCTCGTCAAAAATCAATGTCTGGGCACTACCCAATTGGCTCGTGGTAACGGCGATCGCCAACGCAATGCGGGAAAGTTCGCCACCTGAGGCCACTTTGCCAACTAGTCTTGGCGTACTGCCTGCATGACCCGCTACCAAAAACACTACGCTTTCTAGTCCGCTGGCGCTGGGTTGGTCATTGGTTTCAAGAGCCACTTCAAAACGACCACCTTGCATGCCTAGGCCTTGCATAGCCTGGGTAATTGATTTCGCTAACTGCGGTGCAGCTTTAGTGCGTGCTTTAGAAACTTTTTGTGCTTCTGTGGTGTAGTGGGTAAAAGCTTGTGCTTGCGCGCGCTCCAATGCTTCAAGGTCGCTAGAGGCTTCTAGTTGTAACAAGCGTTGCTTCCATTCGGCATAAACGGCAGGCAACTCTTGCGGTGTGCGTTTAAAGCGTCTTGCTAAAGACATCCACAAACCCATGCGCTCATCTAAAGCTTGTAGGCCGTCTGGATCCAATTCGGTATGGCTGAGATATGCCTGTAATGAGTGCGCTACATCGCTCGCTTGCGCCACGCTAGAGGCCAAGACATCTACCCAATTTGCAAACTCAGCCTCTACATGGGCTTGCTCTTGCAGTGCAGTTTGAGCTTTTGCGAGCAGGGTGAGGGCGCCGTTGTCGTCGTCCTCTAATGCTTGTATGGCGCTTTGTGCGGCGTCCATCAAAGCTTGTGCGTGTGACAGACGCGTATGTTGGTTGTTGAGTTCATCCCATTCGTCTGCCGCGGGGCTCAGCTTGTCTACTTCACCCACTTGCCACATCAAACGCTCGCGTTCATCTTGCAAGCTGGCTTGGTCGTGTTGCGCATCGTGCAGGGTTTGGGTGGCTAAGCGCCAAGATGTCCACGCGCTGTGCAAATTTTTTAAGTCAATGCTTGCATAAGCGTCTAGCAATCCGCGTACTGCGTCAGGACGAGTGAGGCTTTGCCAAGCATGCTGACCATGGATGTCGAGCAGCAAGTCGCCTAATGCACGAAGTTGTGCCGCAGTAGCAGGGCTGCCATTGATCCAAGCGCGGCTCTTACCTTGTAGGTCAATGGTGCGTTTGAGTAAAACGCCATCTTGAGCGGCTATGTCGTCAAAGCCTTCTTCTTGCAACCAAGATAAGACATCAGGCGTTACGTCAAATTCAGCGCTAATTTCTGTACGGTTTGCGCCTTCTCTGATCACACCAGATTCAGCGCGTGAACCCAGCACGAGTTGAACTGCGTCAATCAAAATCGATTTACCAGCGCCCGTCTCACCGGTGAGCGCTGTAAAACCAGAGGATAAATCCAAATCGAGCGCGCGAACAATCACAAAGTCGCGCAAAACAATATGGCGCAAACTCATGCCACACCCTCGTTCCAGTGCAGTTTTTCACGCAAGGTATCGAAATAACTCCAGCCTTTTGGATGTAAAAACCGAACAGAAAATTTCGAGCGCGTCACAGTAATGCGGTCGCCCAATAAAAGAGCGGCCAATGACTGCATATCAAAATTAGCGCTGGCGTCTCTACCAGAGATCAAGTCAATCGCAATCTCTTCTGTATCAGCTAAGACGATAGGACGATTCGATAGCGTGTGCGGGGCGATAGGTGCCATCACCCAGGCATTCAGGGATGGATGCAAAAGAGGGCCGCCTGCCGACAATGAATACGCAGTGCTGCCAGTGGAAGTGGCAATGATTAAACCGTCTGCGCGTTGGTTGGCAACAAATCGGCCGTCCACCTCTACGCGCATCTCCACCATGCCGGAGGTGGCGCCACGGTTGACTACTACGTCGTTCATGGCAAGTGCATCAAACACACAGTGTCCATCGCGCCAAACTTTGGCATGCATGAGCGCGCGCTTGTCTTCTTCAAATTCACCGCGCAACATAGGCTTGAGGGTGTCTTCAAAACCTTGGATGGGGATATCAGTAATAAAACCCAAGCGGCCTTGGTTGATACCAATGAGCGGTACATCGTATTTCGCTAAAAGCCGCCCGTATCCCAACATGGTGCCATCGCCTCCGACCACCAGGGCCAAATCGCAAGATTTGCCGATGCCGTCAACATCCATCACCGAATATCCGGTAATACCCGTGTTTGACGCAGTATCGTGCTCCAGAATGACATCCAAGCCTTGGGCGAGCAGAAACTGTGCGATGCTCTGCAGTGCTTGCTTAGAGGAAGGTTTCGCCCCACTGCCCACGGGCAGATGGTATTTACCAATCAAAGCAATCTGACGAAATGTGGATTTCATGGCTAAATTACATCACTAAAATTTGTCTTAACCATGAACATGCTAGACGATCGCGCCAAAGTGCTCCTGAAAGCACTGGTTGAACGCTATATCTCCGACGGGCAACCCGTCGGATCGCGCACCCTTGCCCGCGCAACCGGCATAGAACTCTCTCCTGCCACCATACGCAACGTCATGTCCGATTTGGAGGTGCTGGGCCTCATCGCCAGCCCCCATACCTCTGCGGGGCGCGTGCCTACCTCGCGCGGATACCGGCTGTTTGTAGACACGATGTTGACGGCGGATCGGGAGCATTTGCATACCCCGAGTTTGGCAGCAGATCAGCCGCAAAAAGTAATCGCCAATGCAGCAAATTTGTTGTCTGACTTGTCACATTTTGTAGGTGTTGTGATTGCGCCACGTCGAAGTTCGATATTTAGGCATATTGAATTCCTCAGACTGTCCGAGCGCAGGCTATTAGTCATCATGGTCTCACCTGAGGGTGACGTTCAAAACCGGGTCTTGTTTACCGAAGTCGACTACAGCGCATCACAGTTGACAGAAGCTTCTAATTATTTGAACCACCACTTCGCCGGAATGGCGATTGAGCAAGTGCGTGAGAAATTGTTAGCAGAAGTGGAATCGTTGCGCGGCGAGATTGCCACTTTGATGCAAGCCGCGGTGCAGGTGAGTACGGAGGCGCTTTCGCAACCGCAAGATGATGTGGTCATCAGCGGGGAGCGTAATTTGTTGTCAGTGAGTGACTTTTCCAGCGACATGGGGCAATTGCGTCGTGCTTTTGATTTATTTGAACAAAAAGCCCAGTTGGTGCGCTTGCTAGATATTTCTGCCCAAGCCGAGGGCGTGCGTATCTACATTGGCGGCGAAAGCCAAATCGTGCCTATTGAAGAACTCTCCGTCGTGAGCGCTCCTTATGAAATTGATGGTCAAGTGGTCGGAACGCTTGGTGTGATTGGCCCGACACGCATGGCATATGACAGGATGATTCATATTGTGGACATCACCTCTAAATTGGTGAGCAACGCTCTGAGCCATAAATAATTTCAATAACCGTTACTATTCGTAAACAAAGGAGACACAACTATGCAAATAAAAAATACTTTTAAACATTTGATCGCCATCGGATTGTTGGCAGTCGGCTTTTTAAGCGCCAATGCCCAAGCGCAAACAGCACCTGCTGGTAGTGGAAAAACAGAACTACTGTGGCTCGGCCAAGCAGGCTTTCGTATCAAAACCCCCGGTGGAAAAATCATCGTCATTGACCCATGGTTAACCGGTGGCCCAAAAACACCAGCGCCTTACAAAACAGACTTTGCCGCTTTGGGAAAAATCGACATCTTGTTGGTCACCCACGGTCACGTGGACCATTTAGGTGATGCACCAGCTCTTGCCAAACTCAACAACTCTGTGTTGTATGGCCCAGCGGACATGATGACACCTCTCATTACCTTAGGCGTGTTGCCACCTAACTTGACACACCGCTTCAATAAATCAGGTTCAGTCAAGCCCCAACCCGGGATCAAGATCACGGCGGTTGCTGCCGAACACTCCTCGCTCTTAGTTTGGAACAACCCAGCCACTGGCAAGAATGAAGCGCATCCGGCAGGAGAAGCGGTTGGCTACATCATCGAATTAGAAAACGGCTTCAAGATTTGGCATATGGGCGACACAGGTTTGTTTGGTGATATGAAGTTCATCAGCGAACACTACAAGCCTGATCTGGTGTTAGCCCCCATCGGCGGTAACTTCACTATGGACCCAGACGATGCAGCGTACGCCATTCGTAATTGGATCAAACCAAAGATGGTGATGCCCATCCACTACAACTCCAACCCTATTGCCAAAGGTACTCTGGCCGAATTTCAAGAAGCTATGAAGGGCAGTACTGTCAAAGTGGTTCCCATGACAGAAGGTCAAACGCTGGAGTTCTAAGACTTTCGAACGCCAAACAAGATGCCGCAGGTCACGAGTGCGAGGCCTGCCATCAAGTTCCAGTGCATCGGCTCATTCAAAAGTACCACCGCAGAGATAGCTGACAAGACTGGAACAACAGCAGTCATCATGGTGCTGCGTACTGGCCCATAGTGGCGCACCATCATGTTGAATGAAATTCCGGAAATCACGACTGAACCAATACCTTGGTAGAGCGCTTGAAATAAAAGTTCTTGCCATGGGGCGGCGTCTAAGTGGCTAGGAACGATTTGTAGCCAAGCTAAAAGCGCATACAAAGGTAAAAACGTGACGCATGAAAAAGCAGTGACTGCCATCGTTGCGCGGACAGCATCTAAACCTTCCCGACGCACGAGCACGGTATAAAACGACCAACAACTTGCGGCGCACATAAACATCAAGTCACCTTTCCAGACTTCGCCGCCATCAAAGGCTTTGAGCAGGCTTGAGCCACCCACGAATAAATCTCCCAAAACAATGCACGCCAAACCTATGGCGCGCACTTTAGAGATCGATTGACTCAAGACTAGCCAAGCCATCAAAGTCGTCCACAGCGGCAAGCTGCCAGGCAACAAAACAGAAGCATGCGCAGCTG
>Ga0209088_10001746_pt1 | contig 13793 bp, 17 predicted proteins | sample S_140625_EF_Meta_FD_187324 | JGI IMG/M metagenome (GOLD analysis project Ga0209088, IMG submission 187324) | Freshwater microbial communities from Lake Simoncouche, Canada to study carbon cycling - S_140625_EF_MetaG (SPAdes) (version 2) | ecosystem: Environmental > Aquatic > Freshwater > Lake ... | reverse complement strand
CGGCCGCTGTTGTTTCAGCAGTTCCACGACATCCTGCCGGGCACGTCCATCCCGGAGGTGTTCGACCAGGCGGAGCCCGAGTGGCGCCAGGCCCGCCGGCGGGCCCGCCGCCAGCGGGACCGGGTCCTGCTGGCGACGGCGACGGCGACGGCGACGGCTGGAAGCGAACCGACCTGCACCGCCATGGCGGGGGAGGGTCAGCGGTGGTGGCTAGTTCAGCTCCAGCCGCTGCCGGCGGCACCCCGCACCCTGAGGCTGCCGCCGGGCCGCTGGAGTCTGTTGATGGCGGACGGCCCTCGGGCCCTAGCCGGCCAGGTCGCCCCTGGGGGGGGGCATTGGCTGCAGGTGCCGGCCCCCGAGGGGGTGGGCGTCCTGGCCCTGCGGCGCACGTGCGGAGCGGCGGTGGCCGGATCGGAGGTGGCCGGATCGGCAGTGGCGGAGGAGGCCGTGGTGGGGGAGCCGCCGCTGCCGATCACGGCGCCGGTGCGGCTGGCGCTGGCCCCTGAGCTGGGCGCCGGTTGCTGGCGGTTGGACAACGGGCTGATCGCGGTGGCGGTGGGTCCGGCCGGGGTGGAGCAACTGTGGGATGGGGCCGGTGTCCCCCAGCTGGCGGCCCCCCTGCGCTGGCGCCGTTGGCGGGATCAGGGGGAGTTCTGGGATGCCTGGGATCTGGCCGCCAATTACCGCGACCATCCATTGGACTGGACCTGGCAGGGGGAGCCCGAGTGGCGAGAGCACGGGCCCTTGGCGGCGGCCTTTGTTTGGCGAGGACAGTGCGGTACCAGCCCGGTGCGGTTGGAGGGCCGGCTGCTGGCGGGCACGCCCTGGTTGGAGCTCACCTTGAGTTTGGACTGGCGCCAGCGTCACGAGCTGCTGCAATTGGAGATCCCGCTGGCCGGCGCCGCCTGCCGCTGGGCCGCCGACACCAGTGGTGGGGTGATCGAACGGCCGGCAACACCAAGGAACCCACGGGAGCAGGCCCGCTGGCAGGTGGCGGCGATCAGTTGGATGGCCTCGGTACAGCCCGGCCCTGGCGCTGGCCTGGCCGTGCTGCTCGATGGTCCCCAGGGGGTCACCGCCTCGGCCGAGCAGCTTGCGGTGGCCTTACTGCGGGCCCCCACCTGGCCCGATCCTGGCGCCGACAATGGCCTCCAGCGTCAGCGGCTGGCCCTGATGCCCTGTCCCGGTGGCTGGCGGGCGGCGGCGGTGCCCCGGCAGGCGCGGCGGCTGAGGGAGCCGCTCTGGTGCCGTCCGGTTCCGGCGGCCCTGGCGCCAGCACCGTGGTTTCCAGCCCTGGCTGACGATCTGGAGTTGGTGGCCCTGGAGACGGAGGGGAGCGAGGCCAGCGCTGACCAGCTGCGCCTCACTGTGCAGAACGGGGGCCCCTGTCGCCGGCGGCTGGAGTTGGGGACGGAATGGCAGCTGCTGGAGCGCCTGGATGGCCTGGGAACGCCCATGGGCTGCCAGGAGCAGAGCGACTGGCTGGGCCCCTGGCAGCTGGGTTTCTGGCGATTGCGGCGGAGGTGAGGCTCAGTCCTCGTGGTCGTCAAAGGGGTCGGTGAGCCCCTTGGAGGGGGGGCCGAAGGCGGTGTACACGCCGAAACCCGTGAGGGCGAGGAGCACCGCCAGCACCGCGAGGGCCACGGACAGGGCAGGGGAGGCGGTGCTGGCTTCCATGGGGGGCAGGCAGGCTGGGGCGACGGCCGATCGGAGCGCGACGGGTTAGGTCACATCTCTCGACAGGCAGCCCCGCAGCGGACGATGGGCCCCTTACAGTACCCATCGCGATTCCTTGATCGAGAGGACCTAGCCGCTATGGCCCAACGCACCCGTCTGGGGGACATCCTCCGCCCGCTGAATTCCGAGTACGGCAAGGTGGTTCCTGGTTGGGGCACCACCCCTGTCATGGGGGTGTTCATGCTGCTGTTCCTGGTTTTCCTGTTGGTGATCCTGCAGCTGTACAACAAGTCCCTGCTGTTGGAAGGCATCACCGTGAACTGGAACGGCCTCGGTTGAGCGGCGTTCCCGCCCTTGCCCTCCTGCCATGAATTTTTTCGGCATCGGCTTGCCCGAAATGGCGGTGATCGCGGCAATCGGGTTGTTGGTTTTCGGGCCCAAGCGGTTGCCTGAGCTCGGCAAGACCCTCGGGCGAACCCTGCGAGGTTTCCAAAGCGCTTCCCAGGAGTTCGAGAAGGAGTTCCGTTCCGCCATTCAGCCCGAGGCCGCTTCTGTCGACCAGGGGTCGCTCTTGGCGCCCACCTCCACCCCTGACCCCCTCGCGGCGTCTGCCATCGCCACGTCTCCTGCCGTAGAGGCTCACGAGGTGGCAAGCGGAGCTGATGGCGTCGGTCCGCCCCAAGCCGATCCCGGACCGGTGGCCTGAGCCCCTCCTGTGGATTTGCAATTGCTTGTGGGCCTCGGCAATCCTGGCCCCCGTTATCTCGACACGCGCCACAACGTTGGCTTCATGGTGCTTGAGCGCTTGGCCCGCGCTGAAGGGGTGACGTTTCGCCAGCAGGCCCGTCTGCACGGCCAGCTCGCCGAGTTGGGGGTCGGCCCGTCCCGATTGCGTCTGCTGATGCCGCAGACGTTCATGAATGAGAGTGGCCGCTCCATCCGCGCGGCCCTCGATTGGTATCGCCTGGATCCGGCCCAGCTACTGGTGTTGGTGGATGACATGGATCTGCCCCTGGGCCGGTTGCGCCTACGTGCCACCGGCAGCGCTGGCGGCCATAACGGCCTGCGCAGCACCATCCAGCAGCTCGGCACGGAGGCCTTCCCCCGGCTGCGCATCGGCATCGGTGCCCCGGCCGACGAACCCCAGCAGCGGCGCGAGCGCACCGTGGGCCACGTGCTCGGCCGTTTCAGCGAGGCCGAGCGACCGGTCCTCGAGGAGGTCTTCACGGAGGTGATCGCCGGGATTCCCCTCGTTCGTCGCCTAGGACTGGAACGGGCCGGCAACCGCTTGAACAGTTTTCGGCCCGCCCCGGCGGCACTCTGAGGCCCCCCCTGTGTTGTCACCACTGCTGCCGTGAGCCGACTTCCCACCACCACGGCCCAGTTGCGGGTTCTGCGTCAGAGCTTTAGCCCCTGCCGGCTGGAGGGCGAGGTCATCGCTGGAGGATTCCAATGGACCTTCTGCTGGGCCTTCGATCGGGGGGAATTGAGTGTGGAGCCCTCCCTGGGGCGGGCCTTGATCCAGGACGCCCTGCTGCGTTTCCTGCTCAAGGCGGATTATCAGCTCGAGGCTGGGGGGGACTACGCCTTCACCGTGCGGGCTCAGTTCTGAGCAGCGGCCGCTTCAGCCAGCGCTCCAGCAGCAGCTGAGCGACCACATCATCCCAGTCGCGGGGGGGCTGCCGCAGGCCCTTCGGTAACAGCCGCCGCCAGCCCTGCGCCGGAAACAGCTGCCAGTAGCGCTCGCGGGCGGCCAGGGTGGTGCCCCGTTCGTCGACGGTGATCACCCGTAGGCCCCAGTCCTCCAGTTGCTGGCGCCAGGGGCGGCTGCCGGTGCCGTCGCCAAGCACCACGGCCGCCAGGGCCTGCTGCTGCCACTGACGCAGCAGGCGCTCGGCGGCCTCTGGTGGCAGCACCAGGGCCGTCGTGATTCGGCGTTGGGCCGCGTCGGTGCAGACCAGCCCGCATTTGCTCCGACCGGGATCGAGGCAGGCCAGGCGACCGGCGGGCGGCGGCAGATCGCTGCTCATGGCCGGTGGAGACGGCTGTTGCTCTCGTTGCTCCAATGCAGATCCACCACGATCGGATCGGGGGTGTCGGCATCGTTGATGGCGATCGCCTCAAGGCTGGCGGCCTGGTTGGCAGGCCGCTCGCTCAAGGATTTGCCGAGGGCATTGAATCGGGCCACATCAAATTGCAGCCCATCCACCAGCGTTCCCTGGCGCTGGACCTTGGTGAAGGCGGCGGCGAGCAACAGGTTGAGGCGACTGCGCACCTCCTCCGGGCTGGTGGCACCGGCTTCCAGGATGGTGCGGGCCAGCTGTTCCCCCTTGTGGACCACCTGGCGGTTGGGTCGTAGTTCCGGGAAGGCCAGCACCCGCGTTTCGCCGCGCAGCACGTTGCCCGCCGAACGGATGCTTACCACCCAGGTGCCATTTTGGCGCAACAGGCTTTCCAGTCTGTCGATGTCGCTGCGGGGCACCATCAGGATCTGGCGGTCCGCCGGCTTGCCTGGCAGCACCCGCTGGAAGGCGGACAGGTTGGCCCGCTGCAGCAGGGAATCGATCACCGCCTTGGCCTGGCCTGGGTTGGCCAGTTTCACTTTGGCCGTGGCCAGGGGCTGGCCACTGGCGATCACCACATCGCCGCGGCGCAGCGCCAGCAGGTTGGTTTCCAGTCCTTTGAGTTCCTGTTCCCCCGCGGCGATCCGACGCCGCACCCCGGCCAGCTCGGTTTCGGTGCGCTGGATCTCGGCATCGCGGCCCTGGACCTCGTGGCTGAGCCGGTCCCGTTCGGCTTCCAGGCGCTGGCGCTGGTTCTGCAAGGGCTGTAGTTCCCTGCGCAGGCTGCTCACCCGGGCCTGGGCCTGGCTGAGCTGGCCTTCGGCCTTGCGTTGGCTGGCCATGGCCTCCTCCCGACCGTTCACGGCCTGCTGCCGGCCCCGCTGGGCGCGCTGCAGATCGTCGCGGCTGCGGCTCAATTCCTGGAGGCTGTGCCGTTGTTCCTCGGCGCTGTGGCGCAGTTCCGCCTTGCTCTGCCGCAGGGCGTTGCGGCTTTGTTGCAGGCGGTTCTGGATCTGGTCCAGCTCAAACAGGCCCACCCGCAGCCGGGCGCTGACCAGCAACATCAGCCCCAGGGAGACGGCACTGATCACGCTGCCGGTGAGGGCGGTGATCACCACCGCCGTCTTGCGGGGGCGGAGGTTGAACAGGCTCAGGCGGGCCTTGCCGACCATGCTGCCGAGTCGATCGCCCAGGGTGGAGAGCACCCCCCCGAGGACCAGCATCGCCAGAATCAGTAGCCAGCCCGACACGGGTTGCTCCGGTGAAGCCTCAGTATCCCGCCGCCCGGCGCCGCGATGGGCCGGGGTGGTTAGCTGAATTTCTTGGCTAGGGCGATTGGATCGAAGACGGTAATTTTCTTGCGGTCGATCTGCACTAAACCGTCATTGCGCAGGTCGCCCAGCAGGCGGGTGATTGTGACCCGGGTGGAGCCGATCGCCTCCGCGATCGCCTGGTGGGAGAGGCGCAGGTCGATCGTGATGCCTCCGTTGCCGGGAACGCCGAAATCGCGACAGAGCACCAGCAGGAAGCTCACCAACCGCGAGGACATGTCGCGGTGGGTGAGGGTTTCGATCATGGTTTCGGTCTGCAGGATCCGCGACGAGAGTCCTTGCAGCAGCAGCAAGCCCACGCTGGCGTCCTGCTCGATCGCCCGTCGCACCGAGGCGGCCGGCGCGGTGACCATCTCGACGCGGGTGAAGGCGATGGCGTGATAAAAGCGGTCGGACCGCTGACCGGTGAGCAGGGAGAGCACGCCGAACAGGCTGTTTTCCCGTAGCAGGGCCACGGTGATCTCTTCCCCGGATTCGTACACCCGCGACAGCCGAACGGCGCCGCGGCGTAGCAGGTAGACCCGCTCCGCTGGATCACCGGGGAAAAAGATGGTTTTGCCGCGTTCAATTGTTTCGACGCTGCTGCCAGCCAGGCTCCGGATCACCTCCAGAAGGGTGGGGATGGCCGCTCCTCCTGCATTGGCGGTCGCCACGAGGGAGGGAGCCCCTGAACTGGGGCCCGGTCCGTATCGGTTGAATCCGCGTGAAGCGCCGACCATTTGGACGGGGCAGCTGGAGGGAAGCTAAGGATCACCCACCGGCCCGCATGTAGCCAATCACACGGTTTGTCAGGTCGCTGCAGGCTGGGGCAGGGTTGCCAGGGCCTGGCGCTGGGCCTCCTGCAGGGTGCGGATGCCGCCATCGGCCAGGTTCAACAGCCGGTCCAGCGCCTCCCGGCTGAAGGGCGCCCCCTCGGCGGTGCCCTGCAGTTCCAGCAGCCGTTGTTCGCCGTCCATCACCACGTTGAGATCCACCTCGGCCCGGCTGTCCTCGCTGTAATCCAGGTCCAGCAGGGGTTGGCCGTCCACCAGGCCCACGGAGACGGCCGTCACCTGCTGGCGCAGGGGGGAGCTCACCAGCGCCCCCTGCTGCTGCAGGCGGGCGATGGCGCCCGCCAGGGCCACCCAGGCGCCGGTCACGGCGGCGGTGCGGGTGCCGGCATCGGCCTGGAGCACGTCGCAGTCGATCAGCAGGGTCCGTTCCCCGAGGGCCCCTAGATCGAGGGCGGCCCGCAGGCTGCGCCCGATCAGCCGCTGAATCTCCTGGGTGCGGCCGGAGAGCTTGAGCAGTTCCCGGGGCTGGCGGCTGGGGGTGGAGGCCGGCAGCAGGCGGTATTCGGCACTTAACCAGCCGACACCGGAGCCCCGGCGCCAGCGGGGAACGTCGTCCTCCACGCAGACACTGCAGAGCACGCGGGTTTGTCCAGCTTCGATCGTGACCGAACTGAGGGCGAAGCCCATCGGATCCCAGTGGAAGCGCACAGGGCGGAGGGCATCACTGGGACGGCCGTGATGGCGAGAGGAGGGGGGAGTCATGGCAAGGGACGGGGCGGGGCCTGTCCAGTGTCGGAGCTGGTCCTGCCACTAGGGGTGGTGTCCGAGCGTGCCAGGAGCCGCTACATTCAGCTGGTGAGGAACCGGGTTTCACCCGGACGCTCCCGTGCCAGGGCCTCCGCCCAGCCCAGCGTCGCTCCGGGTCCTGGTTCAGGGCCAGGCGGTGGCTGTTTGGCCTGCGGATGGACCCAGCCGGGGCCTTGCTGCCATCCGCGCTGATCCAGGGGTGTCCATGACCGCCAGCCTCGTGAACCACCGCCAATCCCTGCGGAACGAGGCCTCGTTGCGGGGCGGCCCCCTCCCCCTCGGCCATGCGCCTGCGGCCCGCCCCCTACCGCTGCGGCTCGTGCCCCAGCCCGAGGGGTTGCTGCAGATCCACACAGCCCCCTTCCGGGGCAGTTTTGCCGCCGTGTTCAGCCAGGCCCTGCGCACGGCTGGGCTGGGCAGCAGGGTGTTGGTGAGCCAGTTCCTCAAGGGTGGCGTCGACCAGGGGGTGGCCGGCAGCCTCTGGCTCTGTGGACGGCTGCAGTGGGTCCGACCCGCCACCCCACGATGCCTGGAAGGTCCCGCCGCCGCCCAGCCGGTGGTGGCGGGGGATGACCCCCTGGCGGCGGTTCAGGAGCTCTGGGCCTTCAGCCGTGATCAGATGCTCGCCGGTGGGGTGGATTTGCTGGTGCTGGATGAGCTGGGCCTGGCGATTGAGTTGGGCTATCTGCCGGCCAACGAGGTCACCGCCACCCTCGAACAACGCCCCGCCCATCTGGATGTCATCCTGACCGGCCCGGCCATGCCGGCCGATCTGATGGCGATGGCTGATCAGGTCACCCAGCTGCGGCGCGGCTTCTAGCCAGCCCCGGCGTCGCCCGTTGCCCTGTTTCGATGCTCAAGAACGACCGCTGGATCAACGAGCAGGCCGCCGCCGGCATGATTGAGCCGTTCCAGCCCACCTTGGTGCGCCATCTGGATCCGGAGGCCCGCACGGGACCGGTGCTCAGTTTTGGCTGCTCTTCCTATGGCTACGACCTGCGGCTGTCGCCCCGGGAATTCCTGATATTCCGCCATGTGCCAGGCACGGTGATGAACCCGAAGCGGTTCAATCCGGCCAACCTGGAGCCGGCCCCCCTGCACCATGATGAGGATGGTGATTACTTTATTCTTCCGGCCCATTCCTATGGCTTGGGCGTGGCGCTGGAGAAGATGAAGGTGCCGGCCACCATCACCGTGATCTGCCTCGGTAAGAGCACCTACGCCCGCCTTGGCATCATCGTCAACACCACGCCGGCCGAGGCCAGCTGGGAGGGTCATCTCACCTTGGAATTTAGTAATTCCTCCGGGGCTGACTGCCGGATTTATGCCAGGGAAGGGATCTGCCAGTTGCTGTTTTTTGAGGGCGATCCCTGTGACACCACCTACAATGATCGAGCTGGAAAATATCAGCATCAACCCGAACGGGTGACGTTGGCGCGGGTGTGAACTGGGTTGGTTCTGGGGACTCAGGGGGCTAAGCGGGCTTTGTGCAGGCGGCTTTTCTCGTACCAGCCGGCAATCTCTGGTGCCCAGGCCTGCAGATGGGGCCACATCAGGTCGCAGAGGGAGCGGATCTCCTCCTGGGCATCCAGTTTGGCGCGAAGATCCAGAAAGTGCAGAAAGGCCCGTAGGCTGAAACTCACCACAAAGTGTTGGCGATAGTCGAAGGGCAAGATCCCCCGGGCATGTTCTTCGGCGAAGCCGGCAGCTAACAGATCGCGATAGCGCTCGGCGGCGGCGCGGCAAAGGGCAAGATCCTTGCTGCGTTCCGTTTCGTTGTAGTTGTACTTCTTGCCCTGGCGATCGCTGTAGTGACCTGTGGGGCGGAGATAAAAAACTTCTTCCAGATCTAACTCTTGATTGGCAGCCCGGCAGATGCGCTCTCCCGTGTAGCGCATCGACTGCACATCAAAGCTCACGCCCACCCGGTGGGTGCGGGCCTGTTGCATCACCGAATGGGGAAACCAGCCCACATTCAGCACGATCTGGGCGTGCTCCAGGGGGCCGTAGTGGCCCCGCTCCCCCGCCAGCAGCCGTTTGACACAGATGGCGCCGGCCTGGCTTTCGTCCGGCCAGTCGGCCCGATCGGCCACCACGAAGCCCTCGCTGTAGTCCTGGTGCATGCCGGCATAGACGCACTGCTGGGGGTTGGGGGTGGCGGCGATCAGGGCCACCCGAAAGCGGGGATCCATAGGAAGGGGGACGACAGGGGTGACGGCAGGGGCTTGGTCAGGCGTGGCTGCGGGGTCCTGCGACTTTGGCCGCCTCTGGGGAGGTCGGGTCCTCGCTCAGGCTGCTGATGGCCCCCACGCCCGCCAGCTGGGGCAACGGCTCGCCCCGCACCAGGGCCGCCACCAGGCTCTCCAGTTCCGACTCGCTGCGCGCTCCGATCGATCGGCCCACGGCGCGGCCCCCACCGGCAAATAGTTCGATCTGGGGAATGCCGTTCACCTCGTACTGGTCCAACTGCGGCGTCCAGCGGGGGTTGTCCACGTTGAGCAACACCACCGCCAGCTCGCCCCGATGGCGGACCTCCACCCGTTCCATCGCTGGCGCCATGCTGCGGCAGGCTTCACACCAGTCGGCGTAGAACTCCACCAGGGCCGGACGGCCGCTGGCCAGCGCCACCTCCAGGTCGGGGGACTGGCGCGCCAACCGTTCCAGGGGCGCCTCGGGATGCAGCCCGCCGCGCAGGCTGAACAGCAACAGGGCGAGCAGCGCCGCGACGGCGGCCAACACCATCCGTTCGCGCCGGCCCAGACCCTGGCTGTCCTGGGCCAGCGCCTGCGGCGCCGTTGGCGGGCTGTGGGGGGGGGGGCTCATGGGCCATGGCTCTGAACGGCCGCACTTTGGCAGTCCCGGGAGCGATGACGGCGTGGCTGGTCTTGCTAATTTCCGGGTACCGGCCCGAATCCGTGAAGCGGCGCCTCACCCTCCACTTTCCCCGCGAGGCGGTGCATCAGCCGATCACCTATCGGCTTGCGGTCGATTTCGACATTGCGGCCAAGATCCTCCGGGCCCAGATCGCTCCCAACCAGAGCGGCACCATGGTGGTGGAGCTTTCGGGTGATATCGATGAACTCGATGCGGCCGAGCTCTGGTTGGAGCAGCAGGGCCTGGCCCTGAATCGCGCCCCGGGGGAGATCCGCATTGATCCGGAGCGCTGCGTGGATTGCGGCATCTGTTCCAGCGTTTGCCCCAGCGGCGCCCTGCGCTTTGATCGGCCCAGCCAGCGCCTGCAATTCGCCGCCGCCCGCTGTCTGGTCTGTGAGCAGTGCTTGCCCAGTTGCCCGCTGGAGGCCATTGCCCTGGTCTTGGAGCAGCCATGAAGTCCACCTTGCGCCTGCTGTTGCTTCCCTTCCAGGCGCCGATGTTGCTGCTGCTGATTGCCGTCAGCACCTACCTGGGCATGCACTGGATTCTGCCGATGCAGGATCCCCAGGGTCAGCTGCCCGTGATGGCCCATCTGGTGTGGTCTGCGGAGATGCTGCAGGCCCTGGTGGTAGTGGTGGTCTGCACGATGCCGGACCTGCTGCTGCGGCAGGTGTCCACGATGATGTCCTCCAGCCGGGTGATCAGCCTGGTGGTGACCCTGCTGCTGGTCACGATTCTTGGGCTTTATCTGCTGCACGGCTCCGTCTTGGTAGTCGTGCTGATCCTGGCCTCTTCAGTGTTGCTGGCTCGGCTGGATCTGGTGCGGATTCGGGTGGTGCCGCCGCCGCTGGTGCTGGCCCTGGCCCTGAGCCTGGTGGTGCTGGCAGGGGCCAGTGCTGGTCTGATGATTGCCGGCCATCTGGCCCAAAGGGCCTATCCCCTCGGTGAGCCCCCCGCCGTGGCCCGACCCGAACGCTGAGCCGGCGAGCACCACCGCGACTAGCAACGCGGTTGGCGTGGTTGCTGGTAGCTCCAGGCATTTCCCAGCACTTTTTTCACATAGAGCCTGGTTTCCGGATAGGGAATCGCTTCCACCCACAGTTCCGGCGTCGCCTGCCATCCAGGACGTAGCCAGCCCTTCACCGCCTCGGGCCCGGCGTTGTAACTGGCCACCGCCAGGATCGGATCGCCCTGCCACTGGTCCAGGAGCTGGCGCAGGTAACGGCCTCCCAGGGTGGCATTGCGCTGGGGCTGTTCCAGCTCCTGGGCACTCAGGGGCCGCCCGGCCAGCTCGGCGGCGGTGTCTGGCATCAGCTGCAGGAGGCCTACCGCGCCGGCACCGGAATGGATGCTGGGGGTGAAGCGGGATTCCTGCTTCGCCACCGCCAGCAGCAGGGGCAACGGCAGTTGGTGCTGGCGGGCCACCGGTAGGAAGGTGCTCAGGAAGCGGGGGGGATGGAGGCTGCGCTCCAGCAGGGGGGCCAGGGCGCATTGCGCCGCAGGGAGCTCCAGGCTGGCCCGTTCCAGCTGGCCAAAGCCGGTCCAGTCGTCGCCCACCCCCTGGCGCAGGCGACCCTCCACCAGCAGGGTGGTGCTCCCCTGGGCCGGTTGACCGGCCCGCCGCATCCGCCAGGCCTCCCAGGCTTCCGTGCGTTGATCCAGCCGCCAGAGTCGGTCCAGGGCGGCGACGCCGCTGTCCAGGGGCTGCCAGGCGGCGGGCGGTGGCGGGGGAGCTCCGGTGGCCAGGGTGGCGCCGGCCTGGCCGAGCTGCCCTGCGGCCCGCCAGCCGTAGTAGCCGCCTGGGTGCTGCCGCAGCAGTTGCTGCCAGCTGGCCCGGGCGGCGGCGGTTTGTCCGAGCTGGTGTTGGCTGTAGCCGAGCCAGAACAGCTGTCGGGCCGCCAGGGGGGCGGGTAAGTGTTGGGTGGCGATGGCGCTGAGCAAGGTCTGGGCCGCCTGCCACTGGCCCGCCAGCAAGCGGCGGCGGGCCAGCTCCCATTGCAGATCCCAGCTGGCGGCATCGTTGGGCCAGCGCTTGAGGAGTGTCAGGCCGTCGCGGTCCAGGGTGGCGGGCGGTGCCGGCGGGGGCGGGCTGGCCTCCAGTTGGTTCAGCAGCCGTCGTGCTCCGACCGGCGCCGTGGCCCGCCAGGGCGCCGGCAGCTGCCCCAGGCGCTCCGCCGCCGCCGGACCCGACTGTTGGGCCAAGAGGCGCACGGCCTCTTCCGCCTGGGGGCCCCCCGCTTCGGGGGAGGCCCCGGCGACCTGCAGCAGCAGGCTTGTGGCCTGCGCATGCAGCGCGGGCGGGCCCTGCAGCAGGCTGCGGGCCAGGGTCAACCGCCCCAGGGGGCCCAGGGCGGCCATGGCCTGGCCAGGCCCCTCCAGGCAGGCCAGGGCCGCCTGGCCATCGCCCAGCTCGGCCAGGCCCCGGGCCAGTAGAGCCCGCTGGGCGGGTTGGAGCGGGACCCCCTGACGGTGGCAGGATTGGTGCAAGCGTGCCTCGGCTCCCGGCCAGCGAGCCCCCCAGCGGGCCAGGTGCAGGGTCCCCTCCAGGCGCTGCTGCGGCGACGGCCCGGCCTCCAGGGCCGCCGCCAGGGCCGCCGGATGGGCGGAGGCCTCCCGCAGCAGCCGCTGGCGCAGGGCCGGGGCCTGGCGGCCGAGGGTGTAGAGGGCATCCGCGCTGGGGGCTTCGGCGGGGAAGCGATGCAGCAGCTCCTGCCAGAGCGGGATGGCCAGATCGGCGCGCTGCAGCGCTTCGGCATCGCGGGCCTGGAGCTTGAGCACCACCGCCGCCAGCGGATCGCGGCCCCATCCCTGGTTGCGCAGCAGCAGCCGGCGTTGCAGGGGCGCCTCGACCAGGCGGGCATGGAGCAGCAGGCTGGCTTCGCGCCGCCGTTCCGGATCCACCGACCAACGGCGCACCCGCTCCAGCTCGCCCGTGGGGCTGTCCGGCGTGAGGGGCGGCTGCAGCCGGAGCAGGGCGCGGCCGGCGATCAGCACGGTGACGGGGCCCAGACAGGAGATGGCGAGTAGCGCAGGGAGGCGTGCCAAGGGCGTCGGCTGCGTAGGGCGGCATTCTGAGCAGTGACCGTCCCCGGCCCTGTCGACCGTGTCCCTGTTGCCCCCGGTGCCCCGTCCGCGGCTGCCCCATTGGCGGCTGCCCCCCTTGCTGAGCACCCTGCCGGGGGCCCGTCAGCGGCGCCGGACCCTCGGCCTGGTGGTGCTGGCCGCTCTGCTCTGGTTGCTGCGGCCCTGGCCGCCGTTCCAGTGGCTGCCCGGGTGGACAGTGGGGCTGATGCTGCTCTGGGCGGTGCTGGAGCTGCTGCGCTGGCTGTGGTGGCCGCGGCGTTGGGATTGAGCTGCTGCGCGGGGCCCGCGTAGCGTGGATGCCACTGATCGCCGCAGCATGGTCCTTTCGGTCCAGTCTCCCGATCTCCCAGCCCCCGATCTCCAGCCGCTCGGCGCTCCCCTGGGGGGAGCCGGCGCTGGCTTCGGCACCGATGGGATCCGGGGTCGGGTGGGTCAGGCCATCACCCCGGCCCTGGCGCTGCAGGTGGGGTATTGGACCGGGCTGGTGCTGCCGCCCGATGCCCCCGTGGTGATCGGCAGCGATTCCCGCTCCAGCGGCCCGATGCTGGTGGCGGCGCTCACCGCTGGCCTCACGGCGGCTGGACGGACGGTGTGGCAGCTGGGGTTGTGCCCCACCCCTGCCGTACCGGGCACGATTCGCCGGCTGGGCACCGCCGGCGGGCTGATGGTGTCCGCCAGCCACAACCCACCCCACGACAACGGCATCAAGGTGTTCGGAGCTTCCGGCGCCAAGCTCAGCCGCGATCAGCAGCGGGCGATCGAGGCTGGATTGGCCGGTGAGACGATCGCGCCCCCGTTCCACGGCAACGGCCGGGCCGAGCAGCGCCCTGATCTGCTGGAGGCCTATCGCGCCAGCCTGCTGGCCTCCGTGGGGGGTCAGCGGCTGGAGGGCTGCCGGATCGTCCTCGATCTCTGCCATGGCTCCGCCACCAGCTGCGGAGAGGCGGTGTTCCGGGAGCTGGGGGCCCAGATCACGGTGTTGCATGGCCTTCCCGATGGAGACCGCATCAACCAGGGGTGCGGCAGCACCCACCTCGATCCCCTACGGCAGGCGGTGCTGGCGGAGGGGGCGGCGATGGGGTTCGCCTTTGATGGCGACGCCGACCGGGTGCTGGCGGTGGACGGCCGCGGCCGGATCGTGGATGGTGATCAGATTCTCTATCTCTGGGGCCAGGCGCTGCTGG
>Ga0209088_10001742_pt1 | contig 13808 bp, 10 predicted proteins | sample S_140625_EF_Meta_FD_187324 | JGI IMG/M metagenome (GOLD analysis project Ga0209088, IMG submission 187324) | Freshwater microbial communities from Lake Simoncouche, Canada to study carbon cycling - S_140625_EF_MetaG (SPAdes) (version 2) | ecosystem: Environmental > Aquatic > Freshwater > Lake ... | reverse complement strand
AGGTCATTTAGTTTCATTGGTTGGGGACAGTGATAGTCAACGCATGGGTGAAAGCACCTTAAACGAAATCAATCGTAGAGATTTATTAAAAGGTATAAGTGCAGCCGCTTTAGCTGGCATTGATGCTAGTGCCAACGATAGACCTATAAGATGTACTAAATGGACATATCGAGGCGTATGGCCTAATCTAACAGTAGTATGTGTTGCTACTGATAAAGCTCCTGAAGAAAAGAAACCTAATATTAATATCAGTACTAATCTCAATACTAATTCAATTAAATCAAAAAAAGAAAGTATAGGAGAATCAACTATAACTCCAACGCAAGTTGAAGCATGGGGCTATCGTTATAATGAACGTGATCAGCGTGTGATGTGGCGTTTAAATTTTGATTCAGAAGCAGCCGCACATAAATGGGCTAATAGTAAAAATGCTACTGTAGTAGAAATTCGTCCTGTTAAACAACTTGCAGAAGAAGAACAAAAAACAGTGGCAAAAACCTGGGATCAAATGACACCCGAAGAAAAGTCCAGTGGTGTTAAAGGTCGCACGTTATGGAATGAAAAAACACAGAGATACTATACAGTATTTGATGTTCCGGTAAAAGATAAAGAAGTAGATGAAGCAACTAGTTTAAAAACCATGCGTGATTTCTTTGCCGGAGATAAAAACGCTCGAGATCCTTTTGAAATTACAAAACAGAGATTGCATTTTAGCAACGATACTGAACTGTCTCCCACCCATAGAAAAGAATTTAGAAGTCAAGAAGAATATGATAAATGGTTGGAACAAAATAAATTAAAGAAAGTTACTAGTCCAGCTTACCCAAAAAATGATAAGATATCACAGATACAAGGCCCTCAAAATAAAAATTAAAATGAGAAAAAGAGTAGATCAAACTTATACAATCATTGATATCATTGTAGATGATTTCGATGAAATGTTAATCAATGAGCTAAAATGCAAGTACCCAGTGCTGGCAGTAGCACGGGTAAATGCCACTAAGTTTCATAAAAATTCTACAAATTTATTAAAGTTTTATCTATATCATTGGATGTTCAAAGACTACAAATCCGCTATTTTTGACATAAACAATCATTACAAAAAATACACTATCACTGAGAAAGTTGTAGAACATCTATGAAATACTTAGAATTAAAAGAACAATTACTCAATGAAATTAATATGAGCACTGGCAGTCTTCGTAGAACTGCCAAGTCCATAGGTGCTCTTGCCGGCATGGAATTCGAAATGATTGTTCCAAATTCTAAACAAGATGACGACGATATTCAAGAAGAACCCGACTGGGATCAAGATGAAAGCGTGACCAGCATTGAAGAAGCCGCTGATTTCTTCGATGATAGAGATTATAATAGTAGAACAGAAGTCAATCAATTACGTGCAGCCATGGAGCGTGATTACTATGAATGGCTCAGCGAACAATTTGATGCCCGTTGGGAAAGTGACGAATCTGAATTCATTTACAACTACATAAAAGAAAATGCCAGCCCAGACGAGATTGCAGAGATACTGGGTAATGATCCAGGCGACTTTGGTGAATATCCCAATCCTGATAGACAAATGTATCGAGATGCCGTTGAAAAAATTCTTGAACAAGGTCGTGGTATGCCTGTTGGCGGAGAGTATTGGTATGATCAGGCCTATGACAGTGCCAGGGAAGATTTCAATACCAACGCTGATCAAGAAAAGGAATGGTTAGAATCTGCAGATTTAAACTCTATGAAAGACGTGCAAAGTAATTATAATATTAATTGGGTTTACTTTTATACTCCCACCAGGGACACTAATAGTATAGAAGATGTTGCTGATAGTTTTAGTCGTGCTACTGGTCGACACATAGAATCTAGTCGCACTTATCACAGCAACAGCGTTACAAGACCCAGTGCCACAGAATCACATTATCTTGTAGAACCCGACAGCAGTATAGAACCCGATGACGAAGACAGTGATGACGGCGGATTAGAATTTGTCAGTCCAGCATTGCCCATTGACGAACTATTAGATGACTTGAAAAAAATTAAAAAGTGGGCAGACAAATATGGTTGTTATACCAACGACACTACCGGTTTACATATCAACGTCAGTGTTCCTGGTTGGGATGGTGACAAAGATAAATTAGACTTTGTCAAACTTGCTATATTGCTGGGCGACGAATATGTTCTTGAACAATTTGGCCGTCAAGGTAATACTTATACACGAAGTGCTTTAGAGATCGTAAAAAACAATATTGGATTGTATCCAGATAAAGTAGCAATGCTTTTAGATCAAATGAAAACGCATTTAAATGCCACTGCCTCAAAAGCAATTAAAGGTGTAATTAGAGAGAGACGTGTTAGTATCAATGTCAAAGATGGATACATTGAATTTCGCAGTCCTGGCGGAGATTGGTTAAACAGTAACTTTGATAAAATAGAATCAACACTACTGCGTTTTGTTGTTGCCATGGATGCCGCTGTTGATGAAACAAAATACAAAGAAGAATATGCTAAAAAACTCTATGAATTATTAGATCCGCAGGGCGGAAAATCAATAGGAACATCTGGCACAGGATCTAAAGACACTATTAAATTTTTTACTAACTATGCCGCAGGTCTAGGCATGCCCACGGCAGCATTAAAAAGTTTTGTGAAACAAGCACAACTTGAGCGTAACTTAGAAAAGAACGCTGGCACTACTGGTGAAAAATATTGGTGGTCAGTACGTAATCCTGGAAATAGCAATGCCGGTATAGAAGTTGTTGCTACTACTAAAGCAGAAGCCATTGAAAAAGCTATTGGACCAGACGGTTACCCGAGTTGGGCTAGCAATCTAAGTTCATTGGTTGCCAAGCCATTACGTCTATATGTAGAACAAAAAATAAGCTACGAGATATTCAACCTGAATACAAACAGAAGTATAGAGCCTGCTGATGGAATTACCAATGATGCAGACGCATTAATTCGCCTCAATGATTATATTGAACACGGTCCACATAGATTGCAACGAGGGCAGGCTAGAAATATGTTTGGCATAAGACGAGTCGGTGACAGTGAACCTATATTAGCACAGCCAATTCGTGCTACTATAGGTCAACCACAACCAGCTGGCAGTGTAGGTCGTGCCGCTACAAGTCCAACAGGACAATGGAAAATTATAGATGGGTTAAATCGCGAAGTATATCGTTTCCGTCCTGCAGAGAACACTAGAGCAAAAGCCAATGAACTGGCTGCTGTATGGGCCTCAGAAAACAATTTTGATGGTAACTATCAAGTCGAACCTGTTGGATATAACGATTCTGCACCAAATGCACGTGAACCTTTACCTAGTAGACTTATGTCACCTTTTATTTGGAATGTTATTGGCTCAAGTGATTCTCCATATCAACGGCAGGGCACAGAAGTTATTGCTTTTGATGAATTTGGAGCAATGCAAAGTGCTAGACGTGAATGGAATTTAAACACAAGCGGAGCCACTGAAGAAGAATTCTTTAGAACCAACGGCTGGACTGCGACCCCAGTTCGTCCTGCTAATTCTCCAAGGCCTAGGCAAACTAGACAGTCTAGTCCTGTTCCAGGTAGTACCACAGACTTACAACAGCAACGTGCTGCCGGAGGCTTTACCGGTGCTTGGCAAGTATTAGATGCCGACACTGGACAAGAATTGTATAGATTCAGCGGTGTAGGTAACGTACAAGCAGATGCTAATCGTGTTGCCGCAGAATGGTTAAGACGTAATGGTCCAGAAGATGCAGACATGACACAAATCGAAGTTGTACCTATAATGGGTTGACAATAAATAAACAATACCATGAGACTAAATGATTTTATCGAAGAGCAAACTATAGTAGAGGTTCCTATGAATCCCTCTGCATTTGCCGCGGCTATAGACACCGGACAAGAACAGGGTGTTCGTGTTGGTTTTGAATTTGAAGTCTACGTCCCCGAATCATTGTATGTCGGCACTGATACTAAAACAGTTCCTACTACAACAGAAGAATTCATTAAAAAATTCAACGAGTTAGACTATTTAGATAATAGAACGCCGAATCAGTTTAGCCCAGAAAATTTTGACACATATTTTAAATTTAAACAACCTATAAATGGTTTTAACAATACACAACAAGCATACGATGTATTACTTAAAAAAAATATAGTCAAAGCCAAGAAATTATTTAATAAGATTGACGAATCTGAAAGAATAAAGTTGATTCGACGAGCAAAAAGACAGGGTTTTCTTAGTGGGAATAGTGCCAGTATACAACTAAAGTTTATTTTATGGGTAGGGAATGAGCTAACTCGTCCCAGTAACTGGGATAATGGATCTGAATATGATATTGGCAGAAATCTTATAAGGCTGGGTTCAATTAACTGGAGAGACATTTCTGATGTGATATTTGCAACGGATGGACGTATTAGTTATATGTCTTTCCTTCACCTTAAAAGAAATTTTAATAATCTATTTGAATTGACAAAAACACCCGAAGAAACATATCATGCATTGAACATGCCCGAAGTAGAAGCCGAAGCAGACTATGACTCAGATGAGGACAACGAAAATTATCCCGCGGCAACAGAAAAATTAAAACCATTGATAGCCAGTGTCATGGGAGCAAAAGTAACAGTATTCAATGATTATCATGAACGAAAGAAAAATACAACAAATTGGTACATTGAACCCGATGGTAGTTTATCTATGCAAGAAGAATCGGGAGATGTTGGGCTGGAAATTGTCAGTCCACCACTGCCAGCTATTACTGCCATAGATGCACTTAATAAGTTTTTTGCAATGGCACAAGAAAATAAATTTTATACTAACAAGTCAACGGGATTGCACATTAACGTAAGTATTCCACAAAAGTTGGATATATTAAAATTAGCAGTATTCTTGGGTGATCAATATGTGATGAAATATTTTAATAGAGAAAATAACAAGTATGTTTCTGGTGCTATACGAGGAATGAATAGAGAAATTCGACGTAATGCAGATCCACTGCCATATGTCGATGTAAAAACATCAAGAGAACCCAGCGTATTAAATCAACCAAATCAAACTAGTAATTTTAATATGAGTGCATTGCAAATACTGGCAAAGAATAACAGCGGAGACCATAATGCTAGTATTAGTAACAATGGCAAATACATTAGTTTTCGTCATGCTGGCGGCAACTATCTAGCAGATTACTCAGGTATTTACAATACAGTGGGACGTTTTATTCGTGCAATGATTATTGCCAGCACTCCTGAATTATATGCACAAGAGTATAAAACTAAAATAGCTAAATTATTAGCACAAGCACAACCAGAAATTCAACGATATGGTCCCATTGATAAAGTTATTGCTTATCTACGAAAAAACGGATTGCCTATTATAGAACTTGATATCATGAAAATCAGTGCTAAAAAAAGTATGAATATTGCCATTAAAGATGCACTATTTGAAATATTAGACACAGCTCCGGGAAATAGTATCACAGTTCAACAAAATAATCAAGACAGTAAAAATAAGATTGTAAATTTGACTCGCGGTGAAGTAGTCAAAGAAAAAATAAGTAAAGCACCATTGACAGAGTTTGCAAAAATTACAGTACTCCCAGAAGAACTAAGAGATCTCGTTCATTTTGTTAATCAGACAACTTCAACTGGTGTGAATACTTTTAAAAATCTTAGAAGATCCTACGAAGTAAGTGGTTATTATTATTTAGATAAAATTATGTTACCGCCAAATGATCTACGAACGCAGGCATTTATTAAAAAGATGCTAAAACAACAATATACACGACGATGAGAGCTTATGAATTTTTAAAATCCAACAACTCAGTTTTAAAAATTGATCAGCAAACCTACGAATCTAATATTTCTTTCAGCGACTATGAACGTGCAGTCATGGAAGGCGGACATAGTTTAGATAAACCTAAAAGTGCATTACATCAAGTAGTAAGTGAAATAGTTAACACCAGTATAATGAAGAATGGTTGGAAGAAACAAGAACATAGAGATGGCTTAGATCTTCGAGCAACTGCCAATGAGGAAGGCCTAAGTATATTTGCCTATGATGTCGGAGGTAGAGAAATAGGATTTGTTCACTTTGAAATTATCAACAATAAATTAGAAAGTTTTGATACTTGGGTTGATCCTAGAATGAGAAGACAGGGCATTGCCACAGTTATGTATAATTATGCCAAAGAATTAGGCAATGATCTAGCACCAAGTACAGCACAAACTCCTGATGGTAAAAAATTCTGGAAGTCTATAAAAAAACAACAAACTATAGACAATGAGCAAGGTGTGGCGGAAGGTAAAGACTTTGATCGATGCTTTGACCAAGCCTGCAAACTGTATGACCGAGCTGTGAGCAAAAATCTCGAACCAAAATTGGTACAAGTAGCAGACTTTCAGGGTGATGGTAACGGAGCAGATCCTCGTTGGATGAAACTACCACAACATGTATGGCAACATTATGTGGTCATCGTGGGTGACCAAGTGTTAGACCCTACTGCAAAACAGTTTGGTGATTCCATGCCCACACAATATCAGGTATCGGACCTGGATAGATTATGGGGTAAGCAATATCAGATTCGTCCTAGACAAGGTATGGCGGAAAACTTTGCTGATGGCAAAAATCCACAAGATAAAGGTGATAGTAAACGTCATGGTATTCCTAAACATGCCACTCTTGCACAATTAGATAAAATAGCCAAAGAAGGTGGACGCCGAGGCCAACTAGCACATTGGCAAGCAAATATGCGTAGAGGTCGTAAATAAGGAGTTTATAATGAAAGCAAATGAATTTTTAACAGAAGCCGGTGCAGTACCTATATACTATTTTGCATATGGCATGCTAACTGATCCCAAGCTCATGCGTGGTGCAGATTTTGTTGGTACCGCTGTGCTTAGAAACTTTGAATACGAAATGTTGCAATATGCCAACGTATATCCGCAGGCCGGAGGACAAGTTATAGGTGTACTATGGGCATTGGATAGAAACATGCTGGCCGGTTTAGATCAAACTGAAAGTTATCCTCAGTTGTATGATAGAAAAACTGTGCCTGTTTATATAGACGGCGAAAAAGTTGTGGCAGAGTTATATACAATGACTCCAGAAACTCGACAGTATTTAGAAGGCAGCACACCAAATAAAACTTATGTTGCTCGTATTGCCCGAGGTTATCAAGCCGCAGGCGTTCCCATGCAACAGCTGACAAATTCAATGAAGACAATAAAAAATACAGAACAATCGATTGCCGAAGCCGATGACGACAGGGATGTTGAAGACGATAATAATATTAAAGATCCTAGAAAATATACAAAAGATCCTATTCTTAATTATAAAGGCGCAGATCCAAAGATAAGAGATTTTCTACAACGCAGTCATATTACAAATCCAGGAAGTGTCAATGATCTTCAAGCCGCATTTGGCCATATGGCTGATGTAGATAAAATACTAAATGATTTGGACACAGAATTAGAAAGAGTTGAAGATAGATTAAATGACGGCCAACGAATTATGCAACAGCAAAACAGTCGAATTAAAGAACTTGCACGACAAATTGATGTAGACAATCGTAGACAAGATAAAATAAATTTACCTATAATGGCAAGATCGAATATAAGACCAGGTCCTATGCAGGGATATGCAAAGCCGACTGTGCCTCAAGAGTCAGTGAAAGAAGAAGTTGCAAATAAATTTAATGTAGTTTCTAATGGTAAAGTAGTAGGAACATATCATGTTGAAGATCAAGCATATGCAAAACAACAAGAACTTAAACAAAAAGATCCCAGTGCAGATGTAGTGGTAGCACCTGTGTTTGAAGGCCGTATGAAAGATCAATTAACCACTTGGCAAGATGCTGAAACTATGACTAACAAGCAATTTAAAAAAGCCTATGATAATCGTGGAAAAGATCAATTCTATAATAATAATGTAAGTAAAGGTCTTGGTGTAACCAAAGACGGATTAAACAAAGACACCGGATTGCCATTAACACGCCATGAGATTTTTAAAAGAAAACTAGAAAAGAAGTATCCTGGCTTAAAAACATATGGCAGTATTTTTGACATGCCCAACGATATTCCAGAAAACAAACAATAATTATGAAGATCAAAGATATCACTGAAGCTCCGTTGAATTTAATGTACAAGGGATATCGTTGCACTAAAGATTGTAGCGGGCATATTGCAGGCTATGATTGGGCAGATAATATAGGCATAGAAGATCCCGACGAATGTCCTGGATTACCTACACACCCCAGTTTTTGGGAAGGCTGTAAAAGCAAAACCGAAGAAGAATAAAGAATAAATATACTATTATGAGATTACTCGAAGTTAAACTAATTACCAATGAAGCCGGCTTACAAAGCAAAGACTTTACCAGCAAACTAGGTCGTCCTGACGATAGAGTTCCTATTTTCTTAAAAAAAATATTATCGGGTAGTCCTTTTAGATTAGAAGATGGCAGTGAAGTTACAGTCAGCAAATCAGAAGCTAAACGTTTAAAAGAGTTATTTGCTTCAGGAATATTTGTTACAAAAGTAGCCACTGATGTTGGATTTGTTCCGTTGAGTAAATTTTCTAAGACACACGAGTTTGGTGGTCAAAGTGTTGCCAATCCCGATCCTAATAAGATTAGTAATCTAGGAAACATATCCGAAGGCATGTTAGGCGCCGCACTATTTGCTAAACTAGGAGCAAGGGTAAACGGAGAAATTCTTGAGATTGGCACTGCTGATCTTTGGAATGTAATAAACACTTTAAAAAGAACAAAGAAAACAGAATATAGTATGTCTGTAAAAGACAAATCTAGAAAAGTAGTCAACGACACTATCAAATACACGTTAAAACTAGCAGAAGCACCATACAGTGACTTAATGAATCCTGTTAAAAGACATTTACTGTCAGAACTAGCAGACAGTTGTGTAGCGTTTGCAAATAGTCCAGATGCAGATGAATATGCAGAACATTTTTATTTAAACGGCAAGCCGGATAATATTCATGTGGTCACAGATGGTATCAGTGCCAACACTGAAAGAAAAACAGATGTTGAAGTTACAGTACGCGATCAAATAACTGGAGAAATATCTGAAAAAGTTCTTAACCTAAGTTTAAAAGCAGGCGCTGGACAATTTGGTCAAACTGGCGGTGGTAGTTTACAAAAAGGGCGTCAAACTCCAGTTGAAGCGGCTAATCACTTATGGGCAGGATTGGGCATAGATGTCAGTCCTATATCCGAAGACTACATGGAAATGTGGAAAGAAGATCCCACTGATGCTGCCAGATTTATGTATACTTTTGCCGCTGGTGAATTAAACAGTTTCCTTTCAGGAGACAATGACACTAAAGAATATAAGTTTATAAAGTATGTTGCAGATTTTATCAACAATCATGCCACTTATAGAGATCCAACTGTGTTATTAGTTGACTTGGAAAAAGGCACATATCACGTGTTGAGTTTTTCTAATTTAGAACCCAAGTTATCTAAAATAAATTTTGCCGCAAGATATCGCAGTGACACCAAAGAAGCACAGATTGATATCTACGATAAAAATCATCCTAAAGCTGATAATGTCAGCGATAGAAAATCTGTATTACTGACTATTAGATTCAAGCCATCAGACTCTAGTTATAAGAATTTAATATTCTCTGGCCCTATTCTAAAACAAGTAGCTGATGTAACCAAGTCAAAATAATACGATATATTGACACAAATTGGCATAAATAAACATATGAAAATCAAAGAACTTATCAGTGAAGATGGCAGCGTTGGAGCCAGTGTCAGCGGCGGTTTTGCCACTGCTCCAGCAGGCAATTTGTTTGCTGTGCCAATGAAACGCAATATGGCAATGACTCGCAAACGTGCTAAAAAAGAAGCCAGCGAGTTAAAAACTAAAAAAGATAAGTCTAATGTTTTAGAAAATGGAAACAATAATGAATAAACAACGAGCAGCAAAACTTTATGAACTAGCGGATCGTTTAAGTAAATTAGACGTTAACTCGCTGTCGGAACAACAACGACAACAGCGTAGCACAATGATTGCCAAGTTACAGGAAGAAGTTCGAACTATAAAAGAATTTTCTCCCAGTGATGAAGACGGCGGTGAAAACGAAGAGTTGTATAATTATGCTAAAATGTGGTACAATGGTGACATGAGTACACAAGAGGATGTTGAAAAAGCATTGGACCTCATAGGTTGGGAAATTGGAGAAGTGGAAACTGAAGAAGGTGGTGCCTTTATTATCAAGTCTGGTGATGAGAACGGTGACACTTACATGAGCTTTACTCCTGAAGATTTAAGTGAAGGATCTTCAATCAACATGTCTGAAACTATGTCTGACTGTACATGTTCCAGTAAAATAGTAGATCCTAAATGTCCACTTCATGGTACAGCAGAAAGAAAAATGTCAGGTGGCACGGGATCTTCTGACAGCAATCAAAGTTTAAGAACATGGATGGACAAAAGAGCAGAATTAGCAAATAGAAAAGTACCTGCCATGGCTGAAGACTTCAACGGCGAATACGACGACGAAGCAGGTATGGCACAGAGTAACCTACGCACAATGGCTCGTGCAGTAAATGGTTTAATAGATACTATCAAAGACAACGACAACTTGCCAGAGTGGGCACAGGAAAAACTTGCCAAAGCAGAAATGATGACAACCAGTGTTTGGGATTATTTACTAAGTCAAAAAGAACAAGGCATGGATCCTAAAGTACCAGGCATATCAGAAGGTGCACAGAGAGTTGATTCACTGGTCACTGACGCATTAAAAATAATGCGTGGTTCATCAATGAATGATGCTGTACAAGCATTAAAGACTGTGCTTGGCGAAAGAGAATACAATGATCGCCGTGGTCATTATAATTTCTATGTTCGACAAATCATGGATATGTCGGGTCAGAAAGGTGTGGCAGAAGCAAAAAAGCCAAGTCCTAAACTTACTCCAGTTGAAATGAAAAAAACTGAAGCGGTCAGCGAAGAAATAAATAAAGAAGCCTACGAAAGACTACAAAAGGTCTTTGACTTCTCGAATTACAAGGGTTAATTATGAAACTATTTGAACTATATCAACAAAATACTTTACAGGGTACCAACAACTTAAAACAGATCTCCGAAGCTGTTACTAATAAAACTGGTGCTGTTATTACTGTAGGTAATACTCAAGTTAGACTTGGCATTAATAGTGCTAGGTATGTTCTTGGTTTATATGAAAGCGCAGTTGCTAATGGCACCAGCGAACAATTCTTAGAAGGCCTTGCTAATTTAAATCCAACAACGGTCATGGAAAACGATAACACAATGCGTCACATTGTCAGTAAATTCAAACATGAAGTTAAAAACTTTATTGCCGGCGACGAACTAGACAGTGATTTATATCATGCATTGTACGACTATTACAGCGACCACGGCGAAATGCCATACGGTACTATGAAAGCTCGTGATGGTGATCCTTATGAATGGATAACAATGAGATTCGATCGAGACGTTCATGATTATGTAAACTATAATGATGTCGATGTTCCTGCAATACCACCAGCAAATATGTCAATGATGCCACGTCAAGAAAGCATGTACGAATCTAAAAAAGTAAAAATGGAAGAAGGCTGGGAAGAAATGATGGCCATGGTTAAAGATCGTGCTGAAAAAGAAAAACGTGAAAAAGGCACAGGAAAGTTTGATAAAAAACAAACTAGCACTGGTACCGTTTATAGTCGTAAGTATGATGCCGATACCGGTCAATCAATAGAGCCTACTAAAGACGCAGAAGGTAAAGCACCAGTAAAACGTAGTCGTGGTCGTCCTAATGCAGGAGTCAGTGGCTCCAGCGAAGAAGGCACAAAGTTCAGCGATTACTCTAGTTGGTATCATAAGTCTAAACGTACACATAGCGACCGTAAAATTGTCGGAGGCAGAACTGGTGCCATGGCAGTTACCGAAAAGGGTAAAAAATATCTAGTTGTAGGTAAGTGGGAAAATGACGCAGGCATTATGTTTGATAAACCCAGTGAACTTGTTACTTTAGATGCGTTAAAATCTTACAAAAGTGGCAAAGGACGTCCAAAGAAAGTTCGTGAATGGATTGAAACTCTACGCTTTGTTGCCGAAGGTGCCAAGGTTGATCGCATGGTCAAGCACATTGCAAAAAGCGAAAAGAAAGCTGGTAAGAGCAAGAAAGATGCTGAAAGTATTGCTTGGGCAACAGCTAACAAGCGTGGCATGTTAGACAACAAAAACAAAAAGAAATAATGAAAATATCCGAAATTCTTACCGAAAGCTGGAGCCAAAAGTATAAGAGCAGTATCAACTGTTCCCATCCCAAGGGCTTCAGTCAAAAAGCTCACTGTGCTGGTAAGAAAAAACGCAATGAATCTGTTGAACTGGAAATGACTTGTCCAGACTGCGGTATGTGCGAAACACATGGCGGCACTCTTAATGAAATTAAGAAGGGCCAGAAAGACAGTAACGGTTATACTAAGTGCTGGCCAGGCAAACATGCCGAAGGTACCAAGAAGGGTAAGAACGGCAAGCAAGTGCGTAACTGTGTTCCCAACGAAAGTCTTGACGTAAAAAAAAAGAATAGACAAGTATTAGGTACTCGTGATCACGTAAACGAAGCCACAGATCCTAAGTTTTTAGGATTTATGAACAAGGCATTGGGCGACAAAGTAGACCCCGAGCCAACAACTACCAAACTACCAGCAGAGTATTCAAAATTTCAAGTTATGAGTTTTGATAATATGCCTGGTTATAAACCTGCATTTAAGTTTGGTCTAAATGTGTTAAAAGCAATGGATCAAAAGACTCGACAGCGTTTTATCAATGCCCCTGATGATGATTTAATAGTTTACATGTTAAACATTGCCGATAAAAAAGGTTTCATGCCCAAGAACTTTGTGGAAGAGGATCTCGACGAAGTTACTCAATGGTTTGATGAAATATTTGCTGATCCTAATTTACACAGCTGGACAGATTTACTTAAAAGCATGTCAGGCAAACCAGGAGTGGCGGAAGCTTCATTCAATAAAAATACAACATATCAACATGTCGAAGTTGTTAAAATTAAAGCAGGCAACTGGATAGTTTATATCGATAATCACTCTTTAATTCGCGCCGCAATACGTGAAATAGGACCTCGCATGATGTACGATATTATATATTATGTGGATAAGATTCCTAATTTAGAAAATCTTGTGCCCATTGGCGGTGCTTTTTGGATACAGGATAAAAAAACTAATAGTAGTTTTTATTTTAAAAGATTAGATATTCCCGGAGAACCATTGGCAGTGCGTTGTGAAACAGGTATAAAAGATGTGCCAAAAGCAGGTCAACGAACTCCTGTATTTAGAGGCAATATTTACACTGGGCCTGAGGATCCTAGAATTGTAAAAAACATGAAGGTACAAAAACTTATTAGTCGTTTTGTTGGAGTCGATCCAATGGCAGCTGAATTGGCAAGAACTGTGCAAAAAAACCCCACTAATTCAAAAAGTCAATTAATTATAACAAATCCAGAAATGCAAGATAGTAAACGTTACGATAGAGCGTTTTTAAAAGCAAAAAAATTAAAGGGTGTGGCAGAAGCCAACTTAAATGAGTTTGTTCCACCAAGTAGCAACGGTGGCGGCGAAGATGAAAGAAGTCGTAGATTAAGAAAACTATTAGAAATTGCTATACAGGTAGCAAAAGAAAAAAATGTTGACGAATTGGGTATGATACATGCTATGAATATGATAGCAGGTGATGAATTTTTTAATGTAGCAGTCGAAGGTCTATTACCAGACATAACAGATAGAGAATATATGTATGTATTAGAAAGTG